>Ga0114939_10000478_pt1 | contig 33274 bp, 34 predicted proteins | sample AshMeaCrysSpring_FD_87196 | JGI IMG/M metagenome (GOLD analysis project Ga0114939, IMG submission 87196) | Groundwater microbial communities from Big Spring, Nevada to study Microbial Dark Matter (Phase II) - Ash Meadows Crystal Spring | ecosystem: Environmental > Aquatic > Deep subsurface >...
AGGAGAACCTTCGGGCCGCTGATCGTAAGATCGGCGAAGGCCTCCGAGAGCTCGAGGACGCGAAGTTCTTCGATGCCCAGCATGGTTCCCACCTGGACGAGAAAATCCACGGGCTTGACCCGTGCCTCGACGAGATCGACGCGGCCTTTGCCCGCGAGGGAATCGCGGTCGCCCGGACGTCCCGCGAGTTCGAGTTTGCCGGCGAGCTTGCCGGCGGTGCCCTCGTTTGTCGAACCGGCCTCCTCGGCAAGGGTGGCGAGGGAGGCGCCATCGACGCTCACGGCCGCCTGAAATTCTTTCTCTCCGCGGGAGACCATGCGGTAATTGGCATTCACGCGGCCACCGGCGAGGGTGCCGTCGATTTTCGGGGCGTCGAGGACCGTGCCATCCCATGTGAACGGACCCTTCATTCGACGGAATTTCGCCGAGCGACCGAGTTCGACGAGTTCGAACTCGAAATTTCCCTCGCAAGCCGAGTTGTCGGAGACCTTCGCGGCGGCGTCCGCATTTTCAAACCGCAGGACGGTGCGTCCTTTGTAATCGATGAACGACGCGCGGGCGTTGCTGATCCGGATATTCTCGATTTCGACTTTGAAGCTTCCCGCGCCGCCGGAGGACCCCGTGCGGGGCTCGGTCACGGGCACCTCGGAGCTCGGAGGCGGAGGCACAAGCAGCGCCCACTTGCGATCCTCGGTCTGGCGAGCCACCAGCACGGGGTCGCGAAGCTCGACCTCGCGCACCACCATGCGGCCCCGCAGCAACGGCAACCACGCGAACCGAATGCGCAGCAGGCCGACCTGCAGCAGCGGCTTCCCGGAACCGGCCGGGTCGGGCACCGTGATTTCCCTGATCTGGAATCCGCCCCAAGGGGTGTAAACCGACCCCCGCATATCCATCGGCGCGCCCAGCGAGCGCGTCGCGGCCTCCTTGATCCGGGCTTGCACCCCGTCGGATTGCAGATACACATTCACCCCCAGCAGCGCCAGGCCCGCGAGCACGGCGGCCACCGCGGCGGCGATCAAAATCTTCTTGGCAAACATTGGCACCGGATGAAGCTACGAAAGATCGGCGGAATGTGAAGCGTGATTAAACCCGAAAAAATTCTCATCATCCTCAACCCGGCCGCGCGGAGCGAGCGCGCCGGAGGCCTGCTCGGGGGAATTTCCGCGCTTCCCGGCCGGCCGTCGATCCGTCTCACCTCGCGTCCGGGCGATGCCGAGGCGATCGCCGAGCGCGCCACAAAACAGGGCTTTCACGCGGTGGTTGCGGCGGGCGGGGATGGCACGGTGAACGAGGTTGTCAACGGCCTCGCCGGGTCCGACATCCCGTTCGGCATCCTTCCGGTCGGCACAATGAACGTCTTCGCCGCCGAGTTGGGGATCCCCCTCTGGGATCTTGAGGCGGCTTGGAGGGTCGTGCGGGACGGCCACACCCGCGCGGTCGATCTTCCGCTCGCCAACGGGGAGGCCTTCGTGCAATTGGCGGGAGCCGGCCTGGATGCCGAGGTCGTCCGCCAAACCTCCCGCGAGTCCAAAAACGCCCTCGGCCCGATCAGCTACCTCCTCACACTCGCACAGGTCGCCGCCCGCAAACCTCCCCTCATCAGCATCCAACCCGAGGGCTCGGCCGCGCGCACCGGCAGCTTCGTCCTCGCCGGCAACGGCCGCTTCTACGGGGGCCCGTTTGTGCTTTTCCGGGACGCGCGCCCCGACGACGGACTCCTCGATATCTTGATTTTCAAAAACCAAAGCCAGTGGGATGTTATCCGCTACATGCAGGCGATTGCTTTTGGCGCGCACCCCGAATTACCCGACGTCGAGTATTTGCAGGCCCCATCCATGCGGCTGGAATGCGAGAACTACGTGCCGGTCGAGGTCGATGGCGAACTTGTCGGAGCCCTGCCCTACGATTTCCGGATTTCCCCCACCAAACTGCGGGTCCTCGCGCCCGCCGACTGACCATGGACGGAACCGACAAACCAAGCGGACTGCCTGCGGGCCGGCGGAAGAACCCGCGGCGCAGGCGGGACGGCGTCGCCAAGGGAAACACCGGCGCCAAAGCGGACGCCGATGCCGAGTCGCCTCTCGCAAGGGCCGCCCGGCGAAAGCACGGAGTTCAAAACGCGCCCCTCCAGGTCCCTCCTCCCGCACCGGACGATTATGAAACCCCAACCTCCGCCACCGGGGAAACCCCTGCGCCGGGCGATGAAAACCCGAGCCCCGGAGCGCAGAACCCGACCGGTGGCGACACGGGGGGCCTTGCCGGCGCATGGAAAATCCTTGATCACCTGCCATGGATCAATAAGTCCCGGCGGTCGCGAAAGGTTCGCATCGGCGAAAAAAACGAGGGCCGGCAGTTCGGTGCCCTCTTTCTCGCCCTTCTCCCCGTGGTGATCGTGGTCGTGCTGGCGGGCATCTTTGGGTTCATCGCCCTGAACCCGCCGAAACCCAGGGAACGGACGACCCCGGCCGTGGTAGAGGGCGGCACGTCCGCGCTCTGGTCGGTCTCGGGGGCGCGCGAGGCGGCCTCGCTGGGCGACAAAAATTCGGGCTCCGCGCGGACGATCTCCGCGCAGGCGGCCACGGCGGCCATGCAGCGCGCGGGCCGTCTTCTGTCCGATCCCTCCGCCCAGCACAATGCGGGCGTGGCCGCGCACCAACTCGGACAACCCGACGCGGCCCGCGCCTACTATCTGCGCGCGCTCTCGCTCACCCCCGGCGCGACCCGCAGCGTGTTCAACCTGGCCCAACTCGAATTCGAGGAGGGCAACTACTCCGAGGCGGCGCGCCTTTACGGTTTGCTGCGGAATGCGAAAACCAAGAACCGCGTCATTGCCTACCGCGCTTACCTCTGCGGATTGTTGCTGGGCGCGCCCGTCCCGCTCGATGAGGCCATTCTTACCGAGGAGGTTCCCGCGGGTCTCTTCGCCCGCGCGGCCGGCGCGTGGGTGTCCGGCGACCGCGCCGCCGCGCGGGAATTCGCCCGCCGCGCCCGCGCGCTGGAAAGCAAAAATGCCAATCATTTCGAGGCCGATCTCCTCCTGGTCGGCTACTTCGACGAACAATAGCCCGGGCGTCGAAATTGCCGCCAAGGGCGATTCGCGTGATGGCAAATGAATTCGAACCGTCCGGCGTTCTTTACTGCTGGGCGATGTGAAGGGACGCGAGTTCGGATGGTCCGAGGCCGAGGCCGTAGGCGAGGAGGGCGGTGGATTCGGGCCACACGTTGGCCTTGTTGCTGCCGAGGACGATCGCGATGACATCCCGGCTGCCGTGCGATCCGCTTGAGATAAGACAGTGGCCGGAGGCCACGGTGTAGCCGGTTTTCATGCCGTTGCAGAATGAGTAGGTGCGCAGCACGCGGTTGGTATTTTTGAGCGTGAGGGTCTTCCCGGAATTGAAGCGGAACGTGTAGTATTTCTGCGACATCATGCCGCGCAGGTCGGGGTTGAAATAGGCGGCGCGGGCGACACGGGCCATGTCGCGGGCGGTGGAATACTGGCCCTTGGCGGGCAGGCCGTTCGGGTTTTCGAAGTTCGACGAAGTGCCGCCGAGGCGGCGCATGCGGTCGTCCATTTTGTCGCAGAAGGCGGCGACGCTGCCGGCGTTGTCGCGGGCGAGGGCGCGGGCGACGTCGTTCGGGCTTTTGACGAGCAGCGCGGTGAGAAGCTGGCGCCGGGAGTAGGTCTCGCCGGGCTTGAGGTAGAGTTTGGTGGGCTCGCAGAGGGTGTCGGATTCCGTGATCTTCACCATCTTGTCGAGGTCGCCGGCCTCGGCCACGATGAGCGCCGTGAGCAACTTCTGCGTGCTCGCCACCGGCATCACCTCGTTTTCGTTCTTCTTGAAAAGCACCCGGCCGGAATTCGCGTCGAAGAGCAGCGCGCAACGGGCTCCGATCGAGGGCGGATCCGCCGCGGCCCGGGCCGAAACGGCCGTGACAGACAAACAGACAACGAGCAATGCCGCGACAACGGCCGGTCGGAGAGAGGCTTTCATGCGGAGTGCCCGGATTTGCGGCGGCGGAGGGTAATGCGCTTGACCCGCGCGTCATCGTTCGGGCTCCATGTCGCGATTTCGGGATCGTTCTTGAATGCGTTGTGGATGATGTAGCGGTCGTAGGAATTCAGCGGGTCGGTCTGGAGCGGACGGCCGGAGGCGCGGACTGCGTCGGCGAGTTTGCGGACGGTTGCGACGAGGGCGTCGTCGCGCATTTGACGGTGGTGCTCGACATCGACGATCACACGCGGGGCGTCGGGCGCTTTGGCCTGCAGGAGGCGGTTGAGGAGGAACTGCAGGTCGTCGAGCGCCTGGCCGCGGCGGCCGATGAGCAACTCGGCATCGTGCGTATAAATTTGCAGGACCAAATATCCGTCCCGTTCCTGATCCTCGATCTGAAAGGCGAAGCCAAGGTAGCCGAGGATGGTGTCGAGCAATTCGTGTGGCGTGGGCTGGCTCATGGTTTTAATCGCTTTTTCTTTTTTGCGGCGGCCTCGCGTTTGGCCTTCACGCTGAGCTTTTCCAGCTCGGGCAGCGGCCGGTTGCGGGTCATGTAAAGCTGGACAATAGAGAAAAGGTTCTGGGTTGTCCAATAAAGCGCGAGGGCGCTGGCGTAGTTGTAGCAAAACGCAAGGAACACCACCGGCATGATGTAGAAAATGCGCTGCTGCATCGCGTCGCCGCTTTTCGGCGTGATGACCATCTGCCACACCATGGTGCCGGCCATGACGATCGGGAGGAGGTTGATCGGAATACCGAGGAAATGCCCGATGGTGTCGGGCTGGGAAAGGTCGCGCACCCAGAGGAACGAGCTGTTCCGGAGCTCGATGGCGCTGCCGAGCATCGCGTAAAAGCCGAAGAAAATCGGGATCTGGATAAGCATCGGCAGGCAGCCGCTGAACGGGTTGACCCCGTATTCGCGGTACATCTTCATCATTTCCTCGTTCAGCTTCTGCGGGTCGTCTTTGTATTTCTCGCGCAGCTCGGTCATCTTGGGCGAGAGGGCGGCCATCTTGCGCATCTCGTTGGTGGCCTTGTTCTGCACGGGCCAGAGGCCGGTCTTGATGATGAGGGTGAGGAGGATGATGGCGACGGCGTAGCTGCCCGTGAGCCCCTGGAGCGAATTCATCGCCCAGAGGAGGACCTCGCTGATGATCCCGAACATGCCGAAATTCAGCGCGGCGTCCTGACCGGACCCCATGGTCCGCAAAAGCGCGAGGTCCTTGGGGCCGGCGTAAATCGTGAATTCGTGGAGGACGGAGGCTCCCGGCTCCAGCGTGAAGCCCGGCACGCCCATCGCGCCCTGAATGCCGAAGACAGGGGCGTCGTTGAGTTTGCGGGTGTCGAAGCGGGCGGCCCAGGCCGCGTCGCCTTTGAGGTTGGTTGCGGTGAGGATGGTGCAGAAATACTGGCTGGTCACACCGGCCCACACGACATCCGGTCGTTCCTCGAAGAAGAGGGGTTTCGGAGGGCTCCATTGGAGGCCGAGGAAGGGAATCCCGCCGGCTCCGAACCAATTCACATCGATGCCGGCCATCTTGCCGTCGCGCATCCAGTCGAATTTCGTGTAAGTGGGCAGATCGCGCGCGTGAATCGGAGCCGCGCCGCCCGTGCTCACAAAATACCTGCCACGCTGAATCGGGACCGCGCCCGTGTTGCGGAATTCAATTTCCAAAGAAACCAGATACGGGTTCTTGGCATCTGCGGCGGGCGGACGGAACTTCTTGGTGATTTCGAGTCCGTCGGGTTCGGTTTTTTTGAAGGCGGCGGCATTTGCGTTCCGGTCGAGCCGCATTTCGAATCCGTTGGACACGCGGCCGGGTTCGAAGCCGATGGCCCCGATGGGGAGCGAGCGGTCGCCGTTGAGGAAGACCGCCTCCTCCTTCTCGCCGAGGTGCATGAGCAGCACCGCCCGCTCGATCCCGCCGGCATCGTTGCTGAACACATACTCGGCCTTCCGGGTGGAAAGTTTTTCCGTCTGGGCCGAGAGACTCGGCGGCGCGGGGGTGGAGGCCGGTTCGCCGGGCGCGGCGGGCCGGGCCGGTGAGGCCTCCGTCGCGGGCGCTGCCGGCGTGGATCCGGGAGCCGGAGCAGCCTTGGCGGCCATCTCTGCACGGGCGGCGCGGGCGGCCCGTTCCTGCGGGAGGATCGTGGTGGTGTAATACCACTGCCAAAGGATGAGCGCCGCGATGCAGGCGATCACCGCGGTCCAACTTGTGCGGTCCATCAGATCGCCCTCCCGGACCGGTGTGAACCGGCATCAAGGCGTGGGCTTGCCGGCACGGGATCGTAGCCGCAGCCGCCCCACGGATGGCAGCGCGCGATGCGCCCGAGCGCGAGGGCCGAGCCGCGCAGGGCCCCGTGCCCGCGCAGGGCCGCCAGCGCGTAAGCCGAGCAACTCGGCTCGTAGCGGCAGCCGCAGCCGGGACCGCAGATCGCCCGCAACGCGGGAGACACGGCGTATCTGTAAATTTGAACCAGCGCGATCAGGATGCCTCTCATTTGGAAACGCGCAAAATAGAAAGCCTGCCCGCAAGAATCAACCATTCCCGCTCAAGTTCTTCGAGATTTGCTTTTCCGGCCCCCGCCTTCGCGGAGACAATCACCAACTTCCCCTCGAAGACACCGTGCCTCCACTTGCGCAGAAATTCGCGGATCAGCCTCCGGGCACGGCTCCGTTCCACCGCAGGTCCGGTCCGCCGCGATGTCACCACCCCGAACCGCAACCCGCCGTCGGGCGCAATGGCCACGGTTACCCTCAAAAATTTCCCCTGCGCGGAACGCCCGGCGGACCGCGCCCTGCGAAAGTCTGCGGCGCGCTTCATCCGCACGCCGCGAGGAAAGCCGGAATCCGGGATCAGGCCTCGGTGTGGCGGGCGTAGTGGACCTCGACGCCTTTCGGAAGGAGCCGCTTGCGACCACGCTGACGGCGCCGGGACAGCAGCGCCCGGCCGCCTTTGGTTTTCATGCGCGCGCGGAATCCAAACTGGCGCTTGCGGGTCCGCTTGGAAGGTTGGTAGGTCCTTTTCATATAAAAATCGTGTGGAACAGGCCAGATTTTCCCATGCGACCCCCTCTGTCAAGAACGCTTTGGAAGGGAATTTTTTGCCTTTTTGCCTTTTTGCCGCCGGTCGCGGGTGTGGGAAAAATTTCTTCGGCGCCCAAGGGGCGCAATATGGCGGTGCGCATCAAAACGCATCGATTCCTTTCAAGGTGCGATGGGTCAGGAACGCAGTTCCGGCCTGCCTCGCGCAAAAGTCGCAGCTTGTCTTTATTGCGGGCCGGATCCCGCGGCCGCGATCACCCCCCGGGTCTGTGAATCCCCGAGCAACAACGGAGTCGGGCAGGGTGAAATTCGGGCGCTGTGCAGGCGAACTATTCCGAGGCGAGGACCTCCGCGCGCGCGAAGCGGGCGAGGGTCCGCTCGCGGCCCAGGATCTCGAGCATCTCGTAGAGGCCGGGGCCGACCGACTTGCCGCTCGCAGCCACACGGGCGGGGTGGACAAGTTCGCCGGCTTTGACGCCCAGCTCGGCAGCCTTCGCTTTGAGCGCGGCCTCGAGCGAGGGGTGGTCCCATGTCGCAACCGCCTCGAAGGCCGCGGTGAGCGCGGCGAGGCGGGCGCGGGCTCCCGGTTTGGCAAGCGCCTTGGCGGCGGCTTCCGGGTCGATGGCGGGTTCCTCGACGAAGAAAAAGTCGATCCAGCCCGGGACGTCGCTCAGGTGCTTGATCTTGGGCTGCACGATGGCGAGCGGGGCGGTCAGGGCGTCGGTGGTCCCATAGGCGATCCCGGCGCGGTCGATGAACGGCAGCGCCAGCTCCAGAAAGCGTGCGGGAGCCATGTGCATGAGGTGCTGGCCGTTGATCCAGAAACATTTGTCGAGATCGAATACCGCGTTGCGGCGGTTCACTCCGCCAAGGTCGAAAATCTCCCGGATCTCCGTGATCGAAAGGACCTCGCGGTTGTCTTTGGGCGACCAACCCAGCAGGCAGAGGTAGTTGGCGACGGCCTCGGGCGCGTAACCTTCATCGACAAAGTAGGACAGACTGGAACCTCCATCCCGCTTGCTCAGCTTTTGCCCACTTTTGTTGAGAATGAGCGGGATGTGGGCGAACTTCGGCGGTTTGGCACCAAGCGCACGATACAGCTCGATATGCTTCGGCGTGTTGGAAAGGTGGTCCTCTCCGCGGATCACGTGCGTGAGCCGCATTTCGATATCGTCCACCACGTTTACAAAATGGAAAATCCACGAACCGTCCGGACGCCGGATGGTCATGTCGGGATGCGTCGCGGGGTTCGACATGTCGAACGTGATCGTGCCGCACACAAGGTCCTCGACCGTGACACTCGCGCGGGGCGAGCGGAACCGGATTGCGCCGGCGTCCTCGTAAACGTGTCCGCCCGCCTCCAGCTTCGCCAAATAGGCCGAGTAGATGTCGTTCCGCTCGCTCTGCCGGTAGGGGCCGTAATCCCCCCCGAGGTCGGGACCCTCGTCCCAATCAAGCCCCATCCAGCGGAGACCGTCGAAAATGGCGGCATCCGCCTCGGCGGTGTTGCGCTTCTCGTCGGTGTCCTCGATGCGGAGAATAAATCGTCCGCCGTGCTTACGGGCGAAGAGCCAGTTGAACAGCGCCGTCCGGGCTCCCCCCACATGGAGGTAGCCCGTCGGCGAGGGCGCGAAGCGGGTGCGGATCACTCTTAGCGGACCGATTCGGGATCAGGCCTTGGCGTCGGCGGTCGTGGCGGCGGATTCTGAGGCGGAGCCTTCGAGATCGACCCATTCAATGAGGGCCATAGGGGCCGAGTCGCTCTTGCGGGGTCCGAGCTTGACGATGCGGGTGTAGCCGCCCTGGCGCGCGGCGCAGCGCGGGCCGATTTCCGTGAACAACTTGGCGACGGCCTTGGCGGTGCGTTCGCTGTTGTTGTGGAGCATGGCGAGGGCGCGCCGGCGGGCGTGCAGGGTGCCGCGCTTGGCGAGCGTCACCATACGGTCGGCCAGCGGGCGGACCGCCTTGGCCTTGGCGAGGGTGGTTTTGATGCGCCCGTGCTCGATCAGGCTGCAGGCCTGGTTGGCGAGGAGGGCGTTGCGGTGCTCGGCGGTGCGGCCGAGTTTGACGGTTTTTCTGCGATGGCGCATGACTGGGTTTCCGGTCGGGAGTGGTTAGGCTTTCGCCTTTTCTTCTTTGGATTCTTCCTTGGCCTCGGTTTCCTTAGTCTCGGGAGGCAGGTCCACGAGGCCGGGTTCGAATTTCATGCCAAGGCTGAGGTTGTAGGTCTGGAGCTTGTCCTTGATCTCGTTGAGCGACTTCTTGCCGAAGTTGCGGTATTTGAGCATCTCGGCTTCGGTCTTCATGGCGAGCTGGCCCACGCTGGTGATGTTGGCGTTGTTGAGGCAGTTCGCGGCGCGGACCGAGAGTTCGATCTCGTTGACGCTCATGTTGAGCAACTTGCGCAGACGCGTGTTTTCCTGGCTCACCTCTTCCGGCGTCTCGTCGAATTCGACTGCTTTGTCGTCGAAGCCGACAAACACGTCAAGGTGGTGGCGCAGAATCGCCGACGCCTGCAAGAGCGCCTCCTCGGGTTTCAGCCGCCCGTCGGTCCAGATCTCGAGGATCAGCTTGTCGTAGTCGGTGCGCTGACCCACACGCGTGTTCTCGACCGCGTATTTGACCCGCGTGACCGGCGAGAAGATCGAGTCGATCGCAATGACCCCGATCGGCTGGTCGGCGGATTTGTTTTCGTCGCCGGTGGCGAATCCGCGGCCGACTTTGATGTCGAGTTCGACTTCGAATTTCTGCTTTTTGTCGATCGTGCAGATGTGCTGCTGCGGGTTGATGATTTCGATGCCGGCCGGGCACTGGATGTCGGCGGCCGTGACCGCGCCGTCTTTGTTGACCGAGATGGTGGCTTTGCGGGTTTCGTGGTCGGGAGCCGTGAACTTGATTTTTTTGAGGTTGAGGACGATGTCCACCACGTCCTCGACAATGCCGGGCAGCGAGGTGAACTCGTGCGGCGCGCCTTCGATTTTCACGGAAGTAATGGCGGCCCCTTCCAGCGAGGAAAGGAGAACGCGGCGGAGCGAGTTGCCGACGGTGTGGCCGTAGCCGGCTTCGAATGGCTCCGCAATGAAACGGGCGTAGGTATCGCTGATTTCCTCTTTGGCGAGGGATTTTGGCATTTCGAATCTGCCGAGACGGACGGGCATGGGATTATAGGATCGTTTGGATCTGCTTGAAGCCGGGTTACCCCGCGCGCTTGTGGCTCCGGCCGAAGACAGGAACCGCGGGACCAACGGCTTCGTTTGTTGAGCGCGAGTGGTCACCCTAGCCGCCCGGCCGGCTTTGTCAAGACGGTCCGCGAAAAAATTGCCACCCTTGATATTCCCGGATGCCCGGGTAGGCTGGCCGGGGTTCCACGTAGGGCGTTTCGTTTATGCAACAATTTCACCACTCCTTCATTATGCGGCCCTGCATGCTTGCACTGTGGGCTTGCGTTCTGATGGCGACACGGGCTGCGGGCGGGGAAGTGCAAGCGCGCGCGGACTGGGGCGGGTTTTTCGAATCGGCCGGCGCCACGGGGACCATCGTGGTCGCTGATTTGCGGGACGGCCGGGACGAAGTTTTTGTCTGGAATGAAGAGCGCGCGAAAACACGCTTTTCGCCAGCCTCGACTTTCAAAATCCCCCATGCCCTATTCGCCCTGGACTCGGGTGTCGTGACGGATGAATTTCAGAAATTCCAGTGGGACGGCCGCAAACGCTCGATCGAGTCGTGGAACCAGGACCAGGACCTCCGCTCGTCAATGAGGAATTCCACGGTCTGGGTTTACGAGGCCATCGCAAAGATCGGCCGCGAGGGCGAGCGCGCGTATCTGGAAAAAATCGGCTGCGGAAACGCCGACCCCGGCGGAACCGAGCCATTCTGGGTGGAGGGCAACCTGGCCGTCTCCGCCTTCGAGCAAGTCGATTTCCTGAGGAAGCTTTACCGCAACATGCTCCCGTTTTCCGTCGCCCACCAAATGCTCGTGAAAGATATCATGGTCGTCGAAGCCGGCCGGGATTGGATTCTGCGCGCGAAGACCGGATGGAGCGGAGCCATCGGATGGTGGGTCGGCTGGGTCGAGCGGGCGTCCGGACCGGTTTTCTTCGCTCTGAACATCGACACGCCGGGAAAGCTTGCCGACCTGCCCGAACGGGGGTCGGTCGCGCGCGCGGTCCTTGAATCAATCGGGGCGCTGCCGACAAAATGACGGACCGGAAAAGCGGCGGTCCAAGCCCGGCGCGGCTGGAAGAAGAATTGCGCGCAAGGTTCGGCCATGCCGGATTCCGGCCGGGTCAGGAACCTGTGATCCGGTCCCTCATGGATGGACGGCCCGCCCTTGCGATCCTGCCGACCGGGGGCGGCAAATCGATCTGCTACCAACTTCCCGCGGTGCTGCTGCCCGGCCTCACGCTTGTGGTTTCCCCGCTGATTGCCCTCATGAAAGACCAGGTCGATGCGCTGGTGAAATCCGGCATCGGAGCAGCGCGCATCGACAGCACGGTCGGCCTCGAGGAAAGCCGGGAGATTTTTGACGGCATGAAATCCGGCCGCATCAAGCTTCTCTACGTGGCCCCGGAACGCCTTGCCAATGAATCCTTCGTCGCGCGCCTCTCGCGCATCAAACTTTCCCTCATGGCAATCGACGAGGCGCATTGCATCTCCGAATGGGGACACAACTTCCGCCCGGAATATCTCCGCCTTGCAAAAATCGCGGGCAGGCTGGGCATCCGCCGTGTGCTGGCACTCACCGCGACCGCGACACCGGGGGTGCGGGCCGATATCCAGCGCGCCTTCGGAATCGAGGCCGGGGATGTGATTCAAACGTCGTTTCACCGGCCGAACCTCGCCCTGCACGTGAGTCCGGTGACGGCCGCCGGGCGGGCGGCCAGGTTGATCGATTTGCTTCAAGCCCGGCGCGGAGGCGCGGCCATCGTGTATGTGACCCTGCAGCGCACGGCCGGGGAAGTCGCGGCGCTGCTTCAGAAGGCGGGCCACCGCGCGCGGGCCTACCATGCGGGCATGGCCGACGATACCCGCGCCGCCGCGCAGGAAGGCTTCATGGACGGATCGGTGGAAACGATCGTCGCCACGATCGCTTTCGGCATGGGCATCGACAAGGCCGATATCCGCACGGTCATCCACTACAATCTTCCCAAAACCCTCGAGAATTATCAGCAGGAAATCGGGCGGGCCGGACGCGACGGCGGGCCCGCGCATTGCGAGATGCTCGCGTGCCGCGACGACCTCGCCGTGCTGCGGAATTTCGTCCACGGCGATGTGCCCGACGAGGCCGGACTACGGATCGTGGTCGATCATTTGCTCCGGCAGGGCGGGGAATTCGATACCAGCCTCTACGAACTTTCTCGCGCCACCGACGTCCGCCCGCTCGTGCTCGAGACCGTGATCACCTACCTCGAACAGGAAAATATCCTCGAGCCGCTCGGCGCGATCCGCACAACCTTCCAGGTCGGATTCAACCACCCCGAAGCCCGGGTGGTCGCGGGATACTCGGGCGAACGCCAAATTTTCCTGCGGCGTCTCTTTGCCAGCGGACGCCGAGGGCCGAAGTGGCTCACCATCGACACCGCGGCCTCGGCGGCCGCCATCGGCCAGCCGCGCGAGCGCATCCAAAAAGCCCTGGACCACCTGGCCGACGCCGGCGATATCGTCTTGAAAACCTCGGGCGTGCGCCACCGTTTCCGCCTGCGGGAGGGTGCGACATCCCGCAGACCGCCGGAAATCGCCCGCTGGCTGGCCGGAATTTTTTCCGAAAGGGAATCCCGGGATCTCGCGCGGATCGACGGCGTCCTGGAACTCGCCGAACACCCCGGGTGCACAACGGAAAAATTGCTGACCTATTTCGGCGAGACCATGACGGCACCCTGCGGACACTGCGGGAATTGCCGCCAGGCCCGCCGGGGAAGCGCAAAGCTGCCCTCTTCGGCCCCGGGCGAACTCTCCCTCGACGACCGGGGCGTGATCCGCGAACTCAAAGCCGCCCGCCTGCCGGCCCTACAATCCCCGCGCCAGCTCGCGCGGTTCCTGTGCGGGATTTCCAGCCCGGCCGCCTCCCGCGACCGACTGGGCGGCCACCCGGCTTTCGGCCGGCTCGCGGATATTCCGTTCGATCAAGTTCTGGAAGCATGTTCCGGCTGAGCGCGCCGCTTGAACGCGGCGCTTGTGACCGCCACCCGCCATCGGGATTCGAAATTCTCACGTTCTTAAGAATGTAAGAATTCTCCCCCCGACCGACCGTCTCGATCCGGGGCCGCCATCATCCAAGCCATCATCCAAGGGGTTGAGCTTGGCGCGGATTCCGGCATAGTGTCGCCCCTATGGTGCCGCCAAAATTTGATCCCGCCGAGATCCGGAGAAAGTCGCAGGAATTCGAGACCTGTGAATTGCCGGAGATTCTGGGTTGGTGCTGGGAACGCTTCGGCGAACGCGCCGCCATCGGCACCAGCTTCCAGGGAGCCGGTCTCGTTGTCATCCACCAAGCCTACACCCACGGGTTCCGCTTTCCGGTCTTCACTCTCGATACCGGCCTTCTCTTTCCGGAAACCCTCGCGCTCAAAGCCCGCATCGAGGACCGCTTCGGCATCGCCATCGAGTCCCTCGTGCCCGAACAATCCGTGGACGAACAATCCGCCGAATACGGTCCCGAACTCTGGAACCGCAACCCCGACCTGTGCTGCTCGTTGAGAAAGGTTCTGCCGCTCCAGAAAAAACTCTCCTCGCTCGATGTCTGGATCACCGGCCTGCGCCGCGAGCAATCCGACACCCGATCCTCGACCGCCATCGCCGAACTCTACCATTTCGACGTCCTCCGCGACCTCTACATCCTCAAACTCAACCCGCTGGCACCGTGGTCGCGCGAACGCGTACGCGCCCACCTCGCCGCCCACGACCTGCCCGTCAACCCGCTCTCCGCGCGGGGCTACCGGTCGATCGGCTGCATGCCCTGCACCCGCCCGGTCGGCGAAGGCGACGACGAGCGCGCCGGACGCTGGACCGGCTTCGACAAAAGCGAGTGCGGGATCCACACCTTCCTCGGAGCCAGCATTTGAGCGGCCGGCCATCCTCCATGACATCCCGGCGTCTCCAGTTTCTGGCGATCTTTTTCACCGTCTTCATCGACATCCTCGGCTTCGGGATCGTCATTCCAGTGCTGCCGCTCTACGCCGAACACTTCGGGGCCACGCCGGTCGCGATCGGCTGGCTCATCGGGATTTTTTCGCTCATGCAGTTTATCTTCGCGCCGGTGTGGGGAAAAATTTCCGACCGTCACGGTCGCAAGCCGGTGCTTGTGGTGGGGATGGCGGGCACGGCCGCCGGGTATTTGCTCATGGGGTTCGCGGGATCGCTGCTCATGCTTTTTGTCGCGCGTGTGATCGACGGCATCGCGGGGGCCAATATCGGGGCCGCCCAGGCCTACCTGGCCGATATTTCCAAACCCGATGAACGCGCGAAGGCGATGGGACTCGTCGGCGCGGCTTTCGGGCTCGGATTCGTCTTCGGGCCCGCGCTGGGCGGATGGGCCGGCGCGACATTCCATTACTCGACCCCGATGTTCATCGCCGCCGGGTTGTCGCTGGCCAACCTCGCTTTCGTCACATTCTACCTTCCCGAAAGCCTGCCGCCCGAAAAACGCGGCGGCGGCGGTCGCGCCGGCGCGGCCGAGGTGCTGCGGCATATCCGCGCGGCAGATTTTTTGTGGGGTGCCGGCGCGTATTGCGCGGCCATCATCGGGTTTTCGATGCTCACGACACTTTTTGCGCTCTACCTTGCCCACCGCTTCGGGATCGACGCGCGCGGGACCGGCTTCATCCTCGCCGGGATCGGCATTATCGGGATCCTCATTCAAGGCGGCCTCATCGGCCGCCTTGCCAAAACCTTCGGCGAAGGGCGGTTGGCCGTTGCGGGTTGTCTCACGATGGCGGCGGGCCTCGGCATCCTCGCCGTCGCGCGAGAGGTTCCCCTCATGCTGACCGCCGCCGCGCTCGCCGGCATCGGCAACAGCCTCGTGGTCCCCTCCCTCAACGCCCTCGCCTCCCGCGCCGCCGACGAACGATGGCAGGGACGCGCGCTCGGCCTCATGCAATCCGCCGGCAGCCTCGCCCGCTTTGTCGGCCCCATGCTGGCCGGACTCCTCCTCGCCGCGGGTTCGTCGCTCCCCTACGCCGGCCTCGCCTTCCTCGTGAGCGCCGCCATCCTGCTTGTCGCCGCCATCATCTGCCTCCCGCTCGCACGCCGCACCCCGGCCTCCGACCCGGTAAAGAGCCTGCCCTGAGCCTTGGCAGACTCACTGTGGCACCAAAATCCCAGGGGCCTTTGCCAATCCCACCAAGTGCGCGGCGACCCCGGGGTCGTCGATGCAGGAGAAAAACCCGAAATACCCCGCCGAATCTCCCAGCCAGGCCCCGGCCGACCGGTTGTGAATCGCGGCGATCCTTACCGCCAACCGCCCGTCCCGCTCGACCAAAAGCGCGGAAATCGTCCCGTCCTGTTTGTGAAAATGGCTGTCGGGAAGGGGAAATTTCCGCACACTTCCGGGGAACGGGGGTGCGAATGCCGGATCGCTTCCGTGAAGGTCCTCCGGAAGGTTTTCGAAGCGCCGGAACAACGCCTCCCCGACACATCGTGTGGTGGTAAGCATGTGGAATGGACATGGCGGAGCCCCGAGTGCGGCAAGGAGGTTTTGCCATGCCTGGTTCGCTCAAACGAACGCCGGTCGGCCCACCCCACACACAGCCCGCCCACCGGTCGGGCCCCATCGTCCGGATTCAAGGCCGGAAATCGGGGACGCGCGCAAGGAATTTTCAGCGCCCGCTGCCGCCCGGCGGAAACGTGAAGCAGACCGGGGCGGAGACACGTGCGTCGTGGCCGGTCGGGGTGGCCCGGCCGCTTGCGGGATCGATGGCGAAGGTGACCAGTCGGTTGTCTTTCTGGCCCGCGACCACGAGCCACCTGCCGGTGGAATCGAGCGCCATGCCGCGCGGCGTGTCCACAACCGGCGGGAGTGTTTTCCAGAAAGTCCAGCGACCCGTCGGCAGCTATCGCAAACGACGAGATCGTATTGTCGCCGCGGCTCGACACATAAAGCGATTTCCCATTCGGATGCAGAACAATGGCGGCCATGGTCACACCCTCCAAAAACAAGCCTTCATCGTGGCACGCCGAGGGCGAAGTCGAGGGCGGCGCGCCATTCGGCGGCGGGGGCGGCGAAGGGGAGGTCGTTGTGGCCGGCGCCGGGGAATTCCCGGATGCGCTTGGGTCCGCGGTGGGCGGCGTGGAGGCGGCGGCCGAGTTCGGGCGGGGTGATGGTATCGTCGCCGGCGAGGAAGATGACCGAGGGTCCGTCGTAGGTGGAGAGCGCCGCGACCGAGTCGAAGCGGTCGGCCATGAGAAGGCGGGCGGGCAGATACGGGTAGTGCACCTTCCCGACTCCCGCGAGCGAGTCGAAGGGGGTCACCAGCAGAATCCCGGAAATCCGTTCCGGGACGGCGCGGGCGACCTGGCACGCCACTGCGGTGCCGAGCGACTCGCCGACAATCACCGGCTTCGGGTTTCCCGGGATGGCGGCGATCGCTTCGAGGGCGGCGGCGAGGAAGGCGGGTTCGGATGGCGAGCCGTCGCGCGCGCCGTAGCCGGGGTATTCGAGGACATAGACATCCAGGTCGGGCCGGGCGGATTCGAGGGTGGCGGCGAGGTCGTCCCGGTGGAGCGCGTAGCCGGAATTCCCGTGGAAGACGAGCGCGGAAGGCCCGCCGCCCGTGCCCGGACGCTTCCATCCGATCAACTCCGACCCGGCTCGCCACGGCTCGAATCGGGAGGATGCGGCGAGTGCGAGCAACTCGGACTCGGCGGCGCGCTTCGGGTAGTAGGTGAGGTGGCGCTGGAGGGCCGCGCCCCAGAATTTGGCGGCCCATGCCAGAACCACCGCCGCGAGGATGAGGGTAATGGCAATTTTCAATCCGCGGAGGAAATGAGACGGGTGAGCGCGTCGAGCCCGGCGAGGTGGGCATCGATGCGGGCGTCGAGTGAGAATTCGGAGGGAGTCTCGATGGTGAAAACCCGGCCGGTGTGCGCGCGCAGGTGGAGCGCTTCGGGCAGGTTGGCGAGGAGGTGGGCGGGGATGCGGGTTTTGCGGATGAGTCCGCCCCGGCAGGCCCGGCCTTCAATCGAGGGGCGCGGGTCGGCGGGGATGTGCGCGGTGAGGGCGGAGAGGAGGGCTTCGCCCCAGTAGGGTTTCGGGCCGGGGATTTCGTAGAGGTAAATGCCGTGGGCGTCGAAGTCTTCGTGCAGGCAGGCGGCGGCGGCGAAGCGGCGCCCGGCGAGCAATCGCTTCTGGGCGCGGATGCGGACGGGTGCGGCGTCGCCGAAGCAGCGGTTGAGGTCGCGTCCGCGCGCGTCGAGCCGGGAGTTGTTGGCGAGCCCCCACGGGTTGAGGCAGGGGAAAATGAGGGCATCCAGCGAGCGGAGGCGGTCGGCGCGGGATTCGGCCCACTCGACAAGCGCCTCGGTGGCGGCGGCTTCGTCGCCGTGGATGCCGGCCGATAAATACAGGGCCGGCGCGCCCGCCGGGGGCCGCCGCGAGCCGAGGACGGCCAGCGGGAATCCGTCGGCCTCGGCAAAAATGCGAAATTCCAGCCCGGCGGCCCGGGCGAGTTTCCTCCACCGCGCGAGCAACCTCGCCGGATCGTGCGCGCGCAGGCGGGAATCCATCAATCGAGGAAGCGCTTGGTGATGTCGGCGTAGGCGTCGGTGCGCCGGTCGCGGAAAAACGGCCAGTATTTGCGCTGGGTATCGACGGCGTCGAGGTCGAGCGGCACAACGAGCACTTCTTCTTCGGTGGCGGAGGCTTTTGCAATGATGCGGCCCGATGGGTCGGCGACGAAGCTTTGGCCCCAGAATTCGATGCCCTCGCCGCCCTCGCGGGGTTCCTGTCCGACGCGGTTGGGGGCGACGACGTAGCACCCGTTGGCGACGGCATGACCCCGCTGGACGGTCTCCCATGCGGTGTGCTGGCGTTCGCCATATTGTTCTTTCTCCCATGGCAGCCAGCCGATGGCGGTCGGGTAGAAGAGGATCTTCGCTCCTGCCAGGGCGGTGAGGCGCGCGGCTTCGGGATACCATTGGTCCCAGCAAATCAGCACCCCGAAGGGAACGCCCGCCACATTCCACGAGCGAAAGCCGAGGTCGCCGGGGGCGAAGTAAAATTTCTCGTAAAACTGCGGGTCGTGAGGGATGTGCATCTTGCGGTATTTCCCCACATACGCGCCATCCGGGCCGATGATGGCGGTCGTGTTGTGGTAAAGTCCGGGCGTGCGGACCTCGTAAAGCGAGGCGATGAGCGTGACCCGCAACTCGACGGCAAGGCGCCCGAGGCGGTCGGTCGAGGGTCCGGGCACCGGCTCGGCGAGGTCGAAAAATTTGTGTTCCTCGGTCTGACAAAAATACACCGAGCGGAAGAGTTCCTGGAGGCAGACGAGGGTGGCGCCGCGCGAGGCGGCCTCGCGGATGCCGGCTTCGGCCTTGGCGAAATTGGCTTCGGGGTCGGGACCGCAGCGTTGTTGGACGAGGCCGACGTGGACGAGGTGTTGATTCATGGGCGGGAAGATGGCATAATCCGCGCCCTATGAAAAAGTTCCTTTTCGCATTTTTCGCCGTGACAATTGCCCTCGCCGGGGCGACCAACGCAGGCGATATGTCCGACATCCGCATCAAAATCGAAACCACCAAGGGCGACATCGACCTCACCGTCTTCGCCTCGAAAACCCCCGTCACCGCAGCCAACTTCCTCAACCTCGCCAAGAAGGGCTACTACAACGGCCTCACCTTCCACCGCGTGATCAGCGATTTCATGATCCAGGGCGGCGACCCCACGGGCACCGGCGCGGGCGGTCCGGGCTACCGTTTCGAGGACGAAATCGTCGCCTCGCTCAAGCACAACAAACCCGGCATCCTCTCGATGGCCAACGCGGGTCCGGGCACCAATGGCAGCCAGTTTTTCATCACCCACGTCGCCACCCCGTGGCTCGATGGCAAGCACACCGTCTTCGGCGAAGTCACCAAGGGCCAGGATGTGGTCAACGCCATCAAGCAGGGCGACAAAATCACGAAAATCGAAATCCTCGACCCGACCGATGCCCTCTTCGAAAGCCAGAAAGCCCGCATCGCGTCCTGGGACAAATCGCTCGGCCAAAACTAAAACGGCCAAACCGCCCAAGCCGCCCCGGGGCGCGGAAGCCCGGGCGGTCACCCTTCTGAGGGTGCTGCCCGAGCTCTACCCCGACGCGCACTGCGAGTTGGATTTTGAAAATCCGCTCGAGTTGCTTGTGGCCACCGTGTTGTCGGCGCAGTGCACCGACAAGCGGGTCAACATGGTCACGCGCGAACTTTTCCGGCAATGCCGGACGGCGGGTGACTACGCGGCCATCCCGGTTGCCAAATTGGAGGGACTCGTCCGCCCGACCGGGTTTTTTCGGAACAAGGCAAAAAATTTGAAGGCGCTCGGCGCGCGCCTTGTCGCCGAGCATGGCGGCGAGGTCCCGCCCGATCCGGACAAGTTGGCGGCGCTTCCCGGGGTCGGCCGCAAGACGGCCAATGTGGTCCTCGGGAATGCGTTCGGGATCGAGGCCGGTGTGGTGGTCGATACGCATGTGGGCCGTCTGGCCCGCCGCCTCGGGCTCACCGCGCACGAGGATCCCGTGAAGGTCGAGCGCGATCTGGCGGCTCTTTTTCCGCGGGAAAAATGGACGCTGCTCAGCCACTGGCTGATCAGCCACGGCCGGGCGCGCTGCAAGGCGCGCAAACCGGATTGCGCGGGCTGCGAGCTGGCGGGGATGTGCCCGTCGGCCGCATTGTGAGCGGGTTCGAGCCATTCGGGCCCGATTCGCTCATGTGGCGGATCAACCGGGAAAATGTGGTTTTGCTTGGTGGCGCCGCCGCCGCGACCCTGCAGGTCGCGCATCCGGTGGTGGCGCTCGGGGTGAAGAATCACAGCCACTTCCGCGAGGACCCGTTCGGGAGACTTCGGCGGACCCTCGATGCGGTTTATACGGTTGCGTTCGGCACGGTCGAGGAGGTGGAAGCGGTGCGGGTGGCGATCAGCCGCCGGCACGCCGCCGTGCGCGGAGACGGGTATTCGGCCTTCGATAGAGACGCCCAGCTCTGGGTCGCCGCGACGCTCATCATGGGCAGCACGGGCATGTATCAACGGTTTGTGGGGCCGTTTTCAGCGAACGAACTCGACGCCTTCCTCGAAGAAAACCGGCGTTTCATGGAAGTCTTCGGTCTCCCGGCGGACGCCCTGCCGCGCGGTTGGCCGGCGTTTCTGGATTACTGGAACCGGATGATTTCCGGGCCGCTGTTGGGTTCGATTCCCGAATGCGGGGAAGTCGCGCGCGGCGTGCTCCTGCCGCGCAAGCCGTGGATATTGCGGGTGGGAATCGTGAGCGCTCTGGGCATGGAATTGATCCCGTCCGCCCTTGCGGAGCGGCTGGGCTTGCCGCGCTCCGCCCTGCGCGGGCCTCTTTGGGCCGTCCTCGACGCGGTCCTGCCGCGTGTGATCCGGCGGCTGCCGGCGCGGGTGCGCTTCGCTCCCAAGTATTTGCACGCCAGGAGAATGCTGGAGACTACCGCGCGCGGCGGGTCTGGGCCCAGAGGGTGATGCCGACGCCGGCGAGGATGAGCGCGAGGCTGGCCAGAGTTTTTGTCTCCATCGGCTCGTGGAGGACGATCCCTCCCGCCACAACCGCGATCGCCGGCGAAACATAAAATTTGGTGGTCACCACGGCGGCCGGCAGTCGCCCGAGCAACCAATTCAGCGCCGAAAAGGCCGCTATGGAATGGATGAAAAGCAGGAAAAGAAAAGCGGCTCCCGCCGGCCACGTGAAGTCGGATCCTTCCACCTCGCCGACTTCCCCGAGCGACAATCCCAGCAACAACAGGCAGCTCCCGCCAAGGACCATCATCCATGCCGAATTCGCTATCGCCGAGGCGGACGGAGGACGGTGCCGGACCAGGAGGCTTCCGATGGCAAAAAGCAGGGCGGAGAGCACGAGAAGTGAGATTCCGAGCGGTTCGCGCGGTTCCGAAAGGTGGGGGGCCAGCCGGGGAACCACCAACCAGACCACCCCGGCGGCTCCGGCGATGAGCCCCACCAGAGCCACGGGGCGCAGGCGTTCCCCTCTCGGACGGACCCCTTCGAGAACCGCCACCCAAAGCGGGACGGAGGCCTTTATGATGGCCGCCACCCCGGAGGCCACGCCCAATTTCTCCCCCTCGGTCACGAGACCGACTCCGCCCACAAAAAGAAAAGCCGCCGCAAGCCCCGCCCGCCGGAAACCGGATGGAGAAAGACGGAGGGGACGGCCGCGCAATTCGTAAAATGCCAGCAGGATGCCGCCCGCAAGCGTGACATGCGCCCCGGCGAAGAGAAACGCGGGCAAAGTTTCCACCCCGACCTTCACGGCGAGGAAATTCAATCCGTAGCCCAGGTAGAGCACCGCGAAAGCCCCCGCTATGGCGGCGGGAGAGGCGGGAACTTGTGAGTTCGCGGGGTGTGCGCCGGCCAGCATCGGGCGAGCCTACTTTGCAGCCAACCCGATGGCAACCCGAGGGTGAAACGTGGTTATTCGTAGTCGGCCGCCCGCAGGCTCAGCCCGCGCACCAGCACAAGGCCGGCGGCGCAGGCTGCGAGCAGGGCGACCGCCAGAATGGTGAAGCCGCTCCGGTAAGGCACCCGGTCGAACATCCCGCCGACGAGCAGCGGAAAGACCGAGTTCGCCGCGATCATTCCGAATGCCAGCACCGTGAAATGGCCGGCGCGGTGTTCGGGTTTCGGGATGCCGCACGTGAGCGCGTTCATGGCGCCCGAAAACCCGCTCCACGCCACGGCGGCGAGCCCGGAGACCCCCAGCACAGTCGCCGTGCCGGGCAGCAACGCCAGCGCCGCAAAGCCGGCCCCCGACGCGGCCGGCCAGAAGATCAACGCGCGCCGGGCCCCCCAGCGGTCGGTGATCCACCCCGCCAGCGGACTGAGCACCATCCGGCTGGCCGAGGCCGACATCGCGATCCATGCCGCCATCTCGGGTTTGAAGGCGAGTTCACGGAAAGCAAACACGCCTGCGAAGACGGGCAGTTGGCCCATCAGCGGCGACAGCACACAACACAGAGCCGCCACCCGAAGGAACGGACGGTCGTCCCAGAGCGCACGCCACATCGCCGGACTGTAGGGGACCGGCGAGCGCTCGACGGGGGTCTCCGGCTCGGCTGCGAGCAGGACGGCGGAATCGGCGGCCATGCAGATCGCCCATGCCAGCACGAGCAGGGCTCCGTATCCGTCCGGGGCGGGCAGAACCGCGAGGATCCATGCGGCCATGCCGGCTCCCGCCATGCCGAGCAATCCGCCGAGTCCGGCCGAAACGCCCGCCAGCCGACCGCGCAGCCGCATCGGAATACAGGCCGTGAAAAATTCCTGGTTCGGCAACCCGCCGAAGCCCGCCGCAAGCTGGCCGGCCGCCATGAGCACGACCACGAAGCCCACCGCCGCCGCCCCGCCGATCACCGCGCCGGTCCACACCGCCACGCCGATAATCCCGATGGGCAGCAGGTAAAGGCAGTCCATCGCAAAAACGAGCGCCTTTTTCCTGCGGAATTTGCGGGTGACCCACGGGGCCAGAAACATCCCCGGCAGGGTCGCGGCGAGGGTTCCCTGCACGATGCCGATCTGTGTGTTGCTCGCGCCGAAGGCCACCAGCATCGGCTGAAGGACCACCATCACCTCGGCCCAGCCCATGGCAAAGACCGAGCCCATCCAGACAAGACACGCGAAATTCCGCCGGACCTCGCGCGGGCCGGGCGGGGTCATCCGCCGGCGATCGCCTTGCGCATGGCCTCGACTTTCTCCTCCAGCGCCCGCGGATCTTTGGTTTTGAGCCGCACGGCTTCCTTGCAGATCGCGTTGACGGTCGCCTTCATGCGCTCGATGGCGGGACCTTTGAGAATCACCGCCATGCCCGAACTCGGCACGGTGAGATTTTTGTAGCGCAGGACCGCCTTGTTCCCAAGCGGCTCGATGATCAACGAACCGACAGCATCTTTTGTCTGAACCGCCCGCAGCAATTTCCAATCGACTTTGTAAGCCCCGCCCGGAAGCGCGGAGAGGGCGTTGCGCGCGGTGTAGAATTCATCCGGCAGGATGGGCACATCGAGCCCGTAATCGACCTCGAGGATGCACGGCGTCACCGCCTTCGAGACCTCGGATTTCAGCAGGTGCGGCATGAACGACTTCGCGCTCTGGTAGTCGAAGAACACGGCCATCACTTCCTCGGCCGATGTATCGACCACCTGATACACACTCGTCCGCGGCCAGGGAACCCCGGGCACCTCCTCGAAGAGGACGACTTGTTTGCCCGCCTCGATTTCTTTGACCTGCGCGGAATCCAGATCCCCAAGGATGTGGCTCCCGGCCATGGCTGCGGACAGGGAAAGACAAGCAAAGAGAAGGGAAATGTGAGACGGGCGGAGCATTTTATTTCTCGCGGAGTTCAAAATCGACCGGCAGTCCGGTGGCATGGTAGTCCTTCGACTCGCTGGCGGGGTGGATCGTGGGCGTCGCGGAAAATTCGATTTCCTCGCCATCGCGGACGACCCGGATCGCGACCGGGTCGCCGTCGGTGAGGAAAAACGAAGCGTCGAGCACGTCCTCGACCTCGTCCACCGCCGTGCCGCCGACGCTGAGCAGACGGTCGCCCTCGCGGAGTCCGGACTTGGCTGCGGGAGTCTCCGGCCCGAGCGCGGCGACGCGCACCTCGCCGTCGGCCTGTTCCTCGACGGTGACGCCGACCCACCCGTGGCGGGCCGAGCCGAAGCGCACGGTGTCTTTCCAAATTTTTTCCGCCGCCTCGATTGGCAGCGCGAAACAGGACGACCCCCGGTCGAACCCCGCGATCAGAACCGCGACCACCTCGCCGTCGAAATTCATCACCGGCGCGCCGCCGAAGCCGGCCTGCACGGGAATGTTCGCGCGCATGTGGGTGGTGACAAAATATTTCCCGAAGTATTTCCGGTCGAACCCGCCCACCAGCCCGAAGGCGGGCGTCGCATCCAGATCCATCGGGTATCCGATGCAGACCAGCGGGCTCGCGAGCCCGAGCGAGGAGGTCCGCCCCGGCGGGATGAAGGGCGTCTCGCGGTCCACCTTCAAAATGGCCAGTCCGCTCCGCGCATCGGCGGCAAGCACCTCGGCGGGCAGACGTTCGTCGCCGGAAACAACCGCCACACCGGACGCATACGCCACCGTCGAATACAAAGTGAAAACGGTCCCCGAAGGATCCGCGAAAAATCCGGTGCCGCACAATTTTCCATGACGGTCGTTGGCCTCGACCCGCACCACCGCCGGCGCGCGCATGTGGAAAACCCGGCGGACCCCCTCGGAAATGGCGGATTCCATCCCCGACGAAAGATCCGGGAGCGAGGGAGCCGGAGTCGGCGCGGCGGGCAAGGGAGTCGGGCCGGCCAATGCGGGGGCCGCCACGACCAATGCGACGAGCGCACCCAGCCATCCCGCGTGCGGACGTCTTGCCGACTTTCCCACGGAACTCAGAAGCTGAGCGGCATCTCCGTGCTCGACGGGCGCGGCTGGAGCACGTAGTGCGGGGATTGGGGTGCCTGGGATGAACCGGAAACCGATTGGTCGCCGACTTGGCCGGACACCGGCATCGCACCTGAAATCATCACCGGATTCGGGAGGTTCAGCGAGAGATGGGTCAGGTCGGATTTTTTCGCCGCCGCAAGGGACCCGCTTGATGGCGCGGGGGAGGTGACGAGGAAGGCGGCCGCGATGACGGCACCCGCCGCCGCGCCCGCGTAGGCGAGTTTGGGAACCTCGAACTCGGGCCAGATCTGCATGATTTGTTCCCACACACGCTCATACCACGGCCGCAGAAGCCCGGCGCGCTGGCGGCGCTGGAATTCCCGGAGGAAGGCCTGCTCGTAGCCGGCGGGCGGTTGCTCGTAGCGCTTGAGCTTCAGGAGGCGTGAGACTTGAGGATCCGGTTCCATTTGGTGTTTCAGTGATTGATAAACTCTTGAAGGTGGGATTGCAACTGGCGATGCGCGTAGAAAAGTCGCGAGCGGACGGTCCCCTCCGAGATCTTGAGGATCTTGGCAATCTCCGCGTGCGGCATTCCTTGGACATCGAACATCGTCACCACTGCTCTGTGATCTTCCGACAACTTCTGGAGGGCCTCGTTCAATTTTTTTTGAAGTTCCGATAGCCCGGCCTGTCGGCGCGGGTCGGTGCCTCCGGCGAAAGAGATGAAATCGGGGTCGTTTTCGATGGCTCCGTCCATGTCATCGAGCGAAAGCGCGCTTCGGCGGCCGCGCTTTTTGAGGAAATTGATGGTCATGTTGACCGCGATGGTGTGGACCCACGTGTAGAAGCTGGAATTTCCTTTGAACCCGCGGATCGAACGGAACGCTTTGGCGAAAACATCCTGGAGCAGGTCGTTGGTGTCCTCGTGGTTGGAGGTCATGTTATAGACCAGCCCGTAGAGCCGCCGGCTGTAACGCAGCACCAACTCGTCAAACGCCCCCGTGTCGCCCGTTTGCGTGCGGGCGACAAGTTCCTCGTCGGGAATTTGGGGCTCTTCCTCCTCCATGAGAGCCCGCCAGACTACCACAGTCCGCGCCGGACGGAACCCGATTTTTCCGCGAATTCGGCCCGCCGGGTGCCCGCGCGCCGCGTTTTGTCGGAATCGGCCACTTTCTTGGACGCTCCATCGCGTTGTTGTGGGAGTCCGGGATCCCTACACTCGGGCCGAAATGAAATTCCGATTGCCCCTACCGCGCTCCTTCCGGGACCGCGCGCGGGAGGAATCCGCCCCGGGTGCGCAAAAACTCTGGCGGGTGGGCACGCTGGTTTACACGACGCCGGCGGTGGTGGGTGGTTCGGTTTTCGGCGGGTTGGTGAACGACGTGGTGCCGCGCGAGGTGATCGGGCGTTTCTACGGGCTGTTCCGGGCGAGCAGCCTCATCGCGGGCATGCTTTTCAATTACTTCCTGCTCGAACACGCCGAGGCCTATTATTTCTGGCTGTTCTCATGAACGCCGTGCTGGCCCTGGTCGCTTTGGCGCTTTTCGTCTGGTTTTTCCCGCAATGGAAAACGTGCGGCGGCGACGCTTCCTATATGGCGCCATGAAAAGGCCCGCCGGCAAGGCGCGCCTCGAGTGCCGAGTGGCGCGTGGAAGCGGGGTTGTTTGTGACCGCCCGGCGCAGTGCCCGCTGTTCCGCGATGAGGACGGCGAACGATCTTGCGCGGGTGAGGCCCGTGTAGAGCAGGTTCCGTTGCAGCATCGGGTAGTGGCCGGTTGAAAGGGGAATCACCACGGCCGGGAATTCGGATCCCTGGCTTTTATGGATCGTGATCGCGTAGGCCGGCACGAGGGTGTCCAATTCTCCCAAAGCATAGGGCACCTCGCGTCCGGCAAAATCCACCACCACTTCCCCGGCCCCCGGATCGATCGAGCGCACCCGGCCGATGTCCCCGTTGAAGACCTCCTTCTCGTAGTCATTGGATGTCTGCAGCACTTTGTCGCGCGGACGGAATTGCCAACCGAATCGCTCAACCGAAGCGTCCTCGGGCCGGAGCGGATTCAGCGCGTCCTGGAGGAGGGTGTTGAGGGCCCGCACCCCCAGCGGGCCTCTGTTCATCGGCGCAAGAACCTGGATGTCCTCCATCGGATCCAGCCCCAGTTTTTTCGGGATGCGGCGGCAAACGACCTCCAGCAGGGTGCGGGAGACGGCTTCGGCCCCCTCGCGGAAAAGGCAGTAAAAATCCTCCCCGTCGGTGGGAAGCCCGCCGGAGTTGATGCGGTGGGCGTTTGTGACAATCGCGCTTTCGGCGGCCTGACGGAATACCTCGCCGAGCCGCGCCACCGGGAGGGCCCCGCTCGCGATGATGCCCGCCATGGCCGCCCCGGGCCCGACACTGGGCAATTGGTCGGCATCCCCGACAAGGATCAACGCGGCCCCGGGCGGCAGGGCATCGACGACCCGCGCGAAAAGCGGCACGTCCAACATCGACACCTCGTCCACCACAAGCACATCGCATTCCAGCGGCCGCGAGGATCCCCGTCCGAATGTGCCGCCCGGACGCGCCTCGAGCAATCGGTGCAGGGTCGTTGCCGGCAGTCCCGTGGCCTCGGATAGTCGTTTGGCCGCGCGTCCGGTGGGGGCCGCGAGCAGCGGAGCCACCTTCTTCGCGCGCAGGGCCATCAAGATCGCCCGCATCACGGTTGTCTTGCCCACACCCGGGCCGCCGGTGATGACCACCGCGCGCGATGAAACCGCCATGCGAAAGGCGTCGGACTGCCCCGGCGCGAGCCGGACCCCGGTTTTCTTTTCGACCCATTCCAGCGCGGCGGCGGGGTCGATCGCCGGATACGGGGGAGCGCCGGCCGCCAGCGCCCGCAGGCCGGTCGCGAGGCGGGACTCGGCCCGCAGCAATTGCGGCAAATAGACCAGCCCGTGGTCCTCCACCAAATCCCCCGCCGCCACCATCCCGGCGAGGCTTTCCTCCACCATTCCGCGCCCGACGCCCAACAACGCCTCCGCCTCACCCGCGAGGCCGTCGGCCGGATACCCGCAATGACCGCTGGCGGCCGCCACCGAGAGCGCGTGCGCGATTCCGGCCCTCGCGCGCGACGGCGAGTCCGCCGCGATCCCCAGCCGCGACGCGATCGCGTCGGCCGTTTTGAACCCGATGCCGGTGATATCCCGCGCGAGCCGGTAGGGATCGGCCCGCACGGTTTTGATCGAGGATTCCCCGTAGGTTTTGAAAATGCGCGTGGCGCGGGCCGTCCCCACGCCGTTCGCGTGGAGGAAAAGCATGATTTCCCGCACCGCTTTTTGTTCTGTCCACGCGGCCTTGATGGCTTTCCGCCGGGACGGACCGATGCCATCGACCTCCTCGAGGCGCGACGAATATTTGTCCAGAATTTCCAGCACGCGCGCGCCGAACGCGGCCACCAACCTGCGGGCGCAGGCCGGCCCGACCCCCTTCACGAGTCCGCTGCCCAGATACCGTTCGATACCCTCCGCGCTCGTCGGCGGACTGCATAAAATCGAATCCGCCCGGAACTGGCGTCCGTGGTCCCGGTCCACAACCCAGCGACCCTCCGCCGCCAGCCACTCGCCGGCGGAAACCGCCGGGACGCGTCCGGTGACGGTCAGGGTTCCCCCGCCCCGGCCCGCCCCCACACGAAGCACCGCGAATCCGGTTTCCTCGTCATGATACGTCACCCGCTCGACCTGCCCGGCCACCCGCTCGACTCCCGAATCCGATCTGCCAGAACCACTCTCCACAATCCGCCACCCTTACCACCTCCGCTCCCGCCCCACAACCCGGGGACGCTGTCCCCGATCCCCGCGTGTCAGCGATAGGAGGGCGGACCTTCGTGTGAGATGATATTTCGGCTCGGACGGAGCCTCGCCCTCCCGGGACGGAGCACGGCTCCGGTCTTTCAACAAGAGACTTGACGGATCGGGGGATGGACGGCGGATAGGAGCGCGGCAAGGGGTTCACACCTGCGGCGGCGCGCGAGACCTTCGCGCGCGGCGGCCAGGGCTAACAACGCGAGTGCGGTGAGCACCGGCCCGGCTTCCGGCACCGCCATCGGGACAAGTTCGCCGGAATTCAGGACCATCGCGCCACCCGAGTAGCCGTCGAACTGGATGTTCGCCAACTGGGCGGGCGAGAAGGCCGGGACGACTCCGAATAAAATCCGGCCGGTGGTCCCTGGCGAGCCGCCGATCCCCTGCCACCCGTAGATGGTGAGAATCGCCGTCGGGGACCAGAGCATGAGGTTGGCCGAGGAAAAGGTGAGGAGGTGCACCGCCGAGCCCAGCGAAATGGAGGAATCCGCCGTGAGGCTGAGCGCGCCGAGGGTCTCGTTGAATCCCGTGCCGGTGTTGAAAGTTCCACCGGCAAGCGTGAGGGCGGTCGTGTTGCCGATCTGGTTGGAATTTTCCAAAAGCAGCGTGCCGCCGCTGTTGAGAGTGATGGCGCCGGTCCCCACCGCATTCTGGCCGGGCGTCTTGTTGAGCGCGAGTGTGCCGGCATTCACGGTGGTTGGACCGGAATACGTGTTCGAACCGGCCGATCCCGACAGCCGCAGGGTGCCGTTGCCGGATTTCACAAGGCCGCCCGTGCCCGAAATGACACCCGCGTAGTTGAGTGTGGTGCCGGTTTCGGGGGAGATGGTTCCGCCGCCCGCGTTGAGCGTCACGAGGCGGTTGGCATTCAGCGTCATATTGGCGGTGGTGGCCAGGGTGCCCCCGCCGAAGCGCAGATGCCCGCTCGTCGGCGAACCGGGCGCCGCGCCGAGATTGGAATCGGAGGAAACCGCCAGCGTGCCGCCGTTGATTTCCGTGCTTCCGCCGTAGGTGTTCGCACCGGAGAGCGTGAGATGGCCGCTACCCGTTTTGATAACGACGGCCGACGTGTTGCCTGTGATATTGCCCGTGATTTTGGTGTTTCCAGCTCCGTCGATGGTGAGGGTATTGTTGCCGGATTGCGTGCCCGAGAGGGTCAATTGATCGGCGGCGGTGGTGATCGTGGCCGAGGCCGCGCGAACGACCGACCCGCTGAGCGTGTTGTTGCCGCCCGCCGAGCGGATGGCGCCCGTCCCGCCGACGCCGGTGCCGCGGATATTGAGATTTTCTGCCACGCCGATCCCGCCCGCGACTTTCAATTGCGCGCCGTCGGAGACCGTGGTGCCGTTCGCCGTCGAGCCGAGCGCGGCGGAATTTTGAATGCTCAGCGTCCCGGCGAGCACACTTGTGGCTCCGGTATAGGTATTGGCCCCCGTGAGAATGAGTTCGCCGGTCCCGGATTTTCGGAACGCGCCCGCGCCGGAAATCTGACCCGCGAACGTGCCGGCCGGAGCCGTGCCGTTTCCGACCGTCAGCGTGCTGCCCGACGACAAAACCACCTGCGCGGCGGCCGAGGCGGACTGGAGCGCGCCGATGGATTGCGACCGCGACGAATTCAGCGTCAGACGGCCGTCCGAGTCGATGGTGACGGTCCGGTTCGCCGCGATCTGGCCGTTGTTGACAATCGTCACTTGCGCACTGGCCGCCGCGCCGCTTCCGTCGCCCACGACGAGGTCGCCGGCCACGGAGACGACTCCCGACGACTTCGACAACGAAAGTGTCCCCGACTGGACCTGTGTGAGACCCGAGTAGGTATTGGCCGCGCCTCCCATGACCACCGTGCCGGCTCCGCCCACCACCACCCCGCCCGTCCCGGATACCGCGCCGTCGAGCCGCGTCGTTGTGGAGGCCGCGGAATTGACGCTGAGCGTGCGCCCGCCGGTGGCGATGGTCCCGTTGATATCCAGATTTCCCCCGGTCGCCCGCGTGACCACCAGGTCGTCGTTGAGCGCGATGGCCGAGTTGATCGTATGCCCGGTCGAGCCCCCGCCCGAGCCCTGCACAAGAAGCGCCGCCGGGCCGCCTGTCGTATCAAATGTGAGCGTGCTTCCGCTCACGGTGTAGCGGTTGTTGTCGTTGATCGTGAGATTTCCCAGCGTGACCGGCGCGGCCAGCGTCACCACACGGTTTGCCGTGATGATCGTCCCGAGCGTCGCATTGGCGCCAACACCGTTTGGCGCCGACGCCGGAAGCCAGTTCGAGGCCACTCCCCACGTGCCGTTCGCATTCAAATTCCATGTCTGACCGAATCCCGCCAGAGGAATCAGCATAACGCAGCAGACAGTTGGAATGGCGCGTTTCAATGGGAGATCAATCAATATTGCATCCTGTTGCATTAGTCAAGTTTTTTTGTTTCGATTTCAGTCGAAGCGTGCGGCGAGTGTCCGGCATTGGCGTTGCGTCGGCGGGCGTGCGGTGTAAGTTCCGCCGAATGGTGGAATCCGACGAGCCGAGTTGCGAGAAGTTGTCCGGGGCGCTTGAGCGCCTGCTGGTGGCGGCGGACGGGCGCGGGCTGACGGTGCGGGAAATGGTGGATATCATGCACGGGCGGGGGTTGAACATGGTGGTGATCATGCTTTGTCTGCCGTTTTTGAGTCCGGTGAGTGTGCCGGGGATATCGATTCCTTTTGGGTTGGCGATCGCGTTTTGCGGGATCCGGATTGCGTTCGGGCAGAAGCCGTGGCTGCCGGGCTGGGTGATGGGGCGTTCGATCCCGCATGGTGTGCTTGTGAAGATGGTCGGTTGGGGGGTGCGCTTCCACCGGCGGATCGAGCGCGCGATCCGGCCGCGTTGCGGGATGGTTTTCGAGGGTCCCGGCCGGCACGTGCTGGGGGCGGCGATCGCATTGGCGGGGGTGTTTTTGAGCCTGCCGATTCCGCCGCCATTTCCGCTTACCAACACGATTCCGGGCCTCGCGATCATCCTGCTTTCGCTGGGACAAATGGAGCGCGACGGGGTGCTCGTCGTCGCCGGCTACGCGCTGCTCGGCGTGGCGGCGGTGTATATGTGCGGGATTGCGGTGGTGGGTGGGGCCGGTATTATGCAGCTTCTGCGGGCATTTTTTTCATGAGAATCCACACAATCCTCCTCGCCGTACTGCTGGCTGCGGCGCTTCCGGCATCCGGGTCCGAACCCGACGCGGCCGAGATCCTGCGGGCCGCGCGCGTGAACCCGCTTGGCAACCCGATCCGACTCGACGCGCGTTTGCGCTCGGGGACCAGCGCGGTGGGATTCCGGATCGTCGTGGACGGAGCGGTGCGCTACCAATTCGACAACCCGCCGCAGGAAATCATTCTCGAACTCGGCGACGAAGGTTCGCGGCTGAGCGAACGCCTTGGCGGCAAAGAGGCCCCGGTGAAGCCCGCCCGCTACGACGACCGAATCCGCGGTTCGGGGCTCTCCTACGAGGACATCGCCCTCAAATTCCTCTACTGGGACCATCCGAAAATCATCGGCGAGGAAACCGTGAGCACCCGCAAGGCATGGAAGATCGAGGTCCAGGCCCCGCGCGGCACGTCGCAATACGGGGTCGCACGGCTCTGGATCGACAAGGAGAACGGGGCGCTCCTGCGCGTGGAGGGCTACGATCCCGATGGACGCCTCGCACGCCGGTTCGAAGTCCGCTCGGCGCAGAAGCTCGACGGCCAGTGGATGCTCAAGCAAATGCGGATCGAAACGTTCGACCCCGCCTCGAAAAAAATCACCGGCCGCACCTATCTGGAGGTTCTTGGGAGGTCCGAAACTTGAACATCGGACACCCGGCGCGCCGACTCAACATTTGAGGTTTTCCATCGTCACCCCCGCCCGGCCCCGTGCGTGTTGCGCGGAAGGCGGCCGGTCTGGAGGTGCGGGTTCTCCTCGCGCAGGAAAAACGGGATACCTTTGAGCCAGAGGCGGAATGCCTGCCAGTGGATGAGCGTGATCACCTTGAGTGTGATGAGCGGATATTTGACCGTGAAGGCGAGCAGGTTCGCGGCCGTGAGTTCCACCCGGGCCCCGGTGAGCGAACTCACCAAAACGCGTTCGTCCCCGCGGTAGTCGTCGATCAAAACCGACAAACGCCCGCCGGGGGACTTGAAACGGAAATCGAATTCCAGGTCGAGCGGAGAAAATGGCGACACGTAAAAATGCTTGGGCGCCCGCAGGTGGAACCCGTCGCCGGAGACCGGAACGAGGAAGGGCTTGAGTTCGCCGAACGTATTGCCGACCTCGGCGATGGCGGCGAGGGGAGATCCATCCTCGCGCTCGCAGAACCAGACCGAGATCGGGTTGAACGTGTAGCCAAGAAAGCGCAGGTTCGTGAGCAGCCGGATGCGGGCGGGGCGCTCGTCGATCCCGTTCGCACGGAGAAATGCCTCGGCGTTCTCGCGCGCGGTGCCGGGAACCACCCGGAAATGGTCCTCGTCGCGGAAGGTATAGAGTCCGGGATTGTTGAAGCCGATGAGGGGGAGACTGCGGGCGATCTCAAGAAGTTCATCGAGGTCGAGGCAGAACAGGAAAACCCGGTAGAGAAATTCGTGCTTCTTCGGCCAGATCCTGCGGTGGAAGACGCTGCACTCGTAAAGGCAACTCTTCACGTCCGAATGCGGGGGCTGGGGGTGCCCGTTACCCACAAGGATCGGGTGGCCTTGACGGGAGTTTCACCCGTCAAGGCTCCCACACCACCGGACGTGCGGTTTTCCGCATCCGGCGGTTGAACAAGGCGGCTCTCAGTTGCCTGATTGCGCGAGTTCCCAT
>Ga0114939_10000479_pt1 | contig 33222 bp, 33 predicted proteins | sample AshMeaCrysSpring_FD_87196 | JGI IMG/M metagenome (GOLD analysis project Ga0114939, IMG submission 87196) | Groundwater microbial communities from Big Spring, Nevada to study Microbial Dark Matter (Phase II) - Ash Meadows Crystal Spring | ecosystem: Environmental > Aquatic > Deep subsurface >...
CCGGAGCGCTCGACGGGCTCGGCGTGTCGGTGGCGTTCACGCTCGCACCGCTCACCGATGCCACGGTGCACACCCGCTCGACCAATGCCGTGTATCCCACTCAGGATCTGCAGCGCCCCTGGTGGGTGGTGAAGCAGATGACCGCCACCGACGGCACCGGCAGCGGCTCGACCGCCACGATCACCTACAGCTACGAAGGCGCGCGGCGCGATGCGGCCGGGCGCGGGTTCCTCGGCTTCGCCAGGCGCAACGTCGTCGACGGTCGGCTCGGCTACAACCTGCGCACCGAGGAGAGCTACTCGCAGAGCTTCCCGTACCTTGGGCAGCTGACCAAGGTTGTGCAGAAGCAGTCGAGCGGCACGACGATCCGCTACATCGAGAACTGGTGGTCTGCACTCAGCTACGGCACGGCCTACGAGCAGGCGCGCCATCCGTACGCCTCGACGATCTACGACCGGCGCTACGAAGCGGGCGGGACGACGGACGGCCAGCTGCTCGCCGAGGTGCGCACCACGGTCGCGGCCATCGACGCGACCTCCGGCCTCGAGACCGACCGCTCGGTCCGCACCACCGAGTACTACACCGGCCTGTATACCGGCTACTCGCGCACCGAGCGCGAGCAGCACACGAGCGTGCTGAACGACACCACCACCTGGTGCCTCGGCCGGCCGCAGACCACGCTCGCGACCGCGAGCCACATGCTCTCGGGCGGCACCGCCATCACCCGCACCACCGCGCAGACCTGGGACGCCGCGAACTGCCGCCTGCAGCAGGCCCAGCTCGAGCCCGGCCATACGCAGTGGCAGGTGACGCTCGGCTACGGCTACGACGGGTTCGGCAACCGCACCAGCGAGTCGGTCACCGGGATCGGTATGCCCGCCCGCACCCGCACGCTCGACTACGGCAACCGCGGCCAGCGACCCGAGCGTGCTACGAACGCACTCGGGCAGCAGAACCTGCAGGGCTGGGACTATGCCCTCGGTGTCGCGAGCGCCGTCACCGATCCGAACGGGCTCACCACGACCTGGGTCCACGACTCGTTCGGCCGGCGGACCCAGGAGACGCGCCCCGACCAGACCCGCACGAGCTGGGATCGTGCGAGTTGCCCGAGCGGCTGCGACCCGCGCACCCGCTACACGCTCACCGCGAGCGAGCTCGATGCGGCGGGTACCAGCTATCGCACCACGGTCACGGAGTACGACCGGCTCGACCAGGCGGTGCAGGTTGCCACCCAACTCCCCGGCGGCTCCTCGGTCACCACCACCGAGCGCGATGCCCGCGGCCGGGTGATCCGCGCGTACCGGCCGCACTGGGCCGGCACGCCCCAGGACGGCTACACGCAATACGCCTTCGACCTGCTCGACCGGGTGACCACCCAGAGTGATCACAGCTCGACGGGCGGCGTGTACCGCACCCGCAGCACGGCCTACAACGGGCTCAGCGTCACGCGCACCAACGCGCGCGGCCACACGACCACCGAGCTTCGCACCGGCTGGGGCGACCGCATGCGGGTGACCGACGCGGCCGGCAACTCGAGCTACTACCGCTACGATGCGCTCGGACGGCTCACCCGGCTCATCGACCTGCAGAACCGCGACGTGCGGGTGATGGCCTACAACGTCGCGGGCGCGCAGACCTCGGAGATCAGCCTCAACCGTGGCACCACCACCTACACGCCGAACGCGCTCGGCGAGCGGGTTGCCGAGACCAACGCCAAGAACCAGACCCGCAGCTACGCCTACGACGCGCTCGGCCGGATGACCTCGCGCACCGAGCCCGAGGGCACCACCACCTGGACCTGGGGCGCCTCCGCGGCGGCGCACAACGTCGGGCGGCTCGCCTCCGTATCCGCTCCCGGCATCAGCGAGAGCTGCAGCTACGACAGCCTCGGCCGACCGGTCACGCGCACCATCACCTCGGACGCGAGCTACGCGTTCGACTACACGTACAACGGGATCGGCCAGCTCGACACGCTCACCTATCCCACCAGCACCGGCGGCTACCGCCTCAAGCTCGGCTACGAGTACCAGGCCGGGGTGCTGAGCAGGATCAAGGACGCGAACGACCCGACGACCGTGCCGTGGCAGATGAACACGCTCGATGCCACCGGCCGCGTGCTCGATGAGACGCTCGGCGCCGGGGTGCGGGTGGTGACGGGGTTCGACAGCCCCGGCGGCCGGCTCAGCTCACGGCAGTCGGGGGTGGGCGGCGGCAACGCCATCCAGAACCTCAGCTACGAGTGGGATCTCAACGACAACCTCACCGCACGGCGCGACTACCAGCAGACACCGTCGGTGCACGAGACGTTCACCTACGATACGCTCGACCGCCTCGACACCTCGATGAGGAACGGCACGACGAACCTCGACGTCAACTACGATGCCAGCGGCAACGTGACCTCGAAGTCGGACGTGGGCAGCTACACGTATGATGCGACGAAGATCCACGCGGTGAAGACCGCCGGCAGCAACAGCTACAGCTACGACGCCAACGGCAACGTGATCTCCCGCAACGGCTCCACCCTCGGCTGGACGAGCTACGACCGGCCGAGCCGCATCGACAACGGCACGGGGACCGTGAGCTACCTGTGGTACGACGCCGGGCGGCGGCTGTGGCGGCAGGAGGCGCACAGCGCGGGTGTCCCGGAGACCACGGTCTACGCGGGCGAGCTCCTCGAGAAGGTGACCAAGGACGGCATCACCAGCTGGAAGCACTACGTGGAGGCGCCCACGGGCACCGCGGCGGTGTATCTCCGCCGCTCGGACGGCACGGCGAGCACGTATTACCTGACCCACGATCACCTCGGCAGCACCGACAAGGTGCTCGATGCCTCAGGCGGCATCGTCACGGTGGCCGAGAGCTTCACGGCGCTCGGTGCGCGCCGTGGCGCCAACTGGCAGGGCACGCCGACACCGGCCGAGCTCGCGGCGATCGCCAGCACCACGCGCGACGGGTTCACGGGGCACGTGATGCTCGACAACGTGGGCCTCGTGCACATGCAAGGTCGGGTGTACGACCCGGCGATCGGGCGGTTCCTGTCGGTGGATCCGGTGGTGCGCGATGTCGGCGCAGCGCAGTCGTGGAACGGTTACGGGTACGTCGAGGGGCGGGTCACCAGCTGGACGGATCCGAGCGGGTGGTTTGGGGTACCTCTGTTCGCGATCGGTAATACTAAGTTCCGAAATGACCCGCCGCCGATCCCGGCGACTGTGCCGACGGCTATTACCGTCACCGCGCGCAAATGGAACGACGTTTCCGCAAAGGACTACTCGGGATTCTGGGGAGGCTCGGATATCTCGGCGCCCGCCGGGGAGAGAGCGGACGCCACGGATCCGCCGCAGAGTCCGCAGGCGGAGCAGGTTTGCACGAGCACCGATTTCGACTTCGGGCAGTTTTCGGATCAGGTCGAGGACAACCGCTTCAACCTGGGCGCCACCCTTGGAACGCTGATCGCGACGGGAGCCATCGGGACGATGCCCAAGACGCCCTCCGAGTTGCGAGGCTTGGGTGTTCCGAAATCGGAGCTGAATCCGATTACGAGCCAGCTTAGCCGTTGGTCGGACAAACTTGATACACGGTGGATGCGTGACATTGGGCGCACCACGGGCGGCAGATTGGTCAGCGGCGCGGCCACACTTGGAGTGGTATTCGAGGGTTTCTACGACATTGGCGTGATCGGCAACGCGGCATGGGACGCGAGGCCCAGAACGGTGTGCGGACCATGACTGGCACCGCAGGAATTGACTTGCCGCAGGCGGAGACAGTCATCCGCGACCGAGCCCGTGCGCGGGTCGCGGAGGTCTTCGGTCTTGCCCTCGATGCACTGCAAATGGAGACCGAGTTCGGCAAGGACTTGAAGGCAAGTTTTGTCTCGGAGTTCCGGTTCAACGAGTTCGACAAGATCGACCAGGACATCAAGGACGTTGCCGACCGGGCGACCCGAAAGCGCCTCGGTAGCGGCGAACTGGTGATCCGAACCGTGGCCGATTACTGCGACCACATGGTGGCCTGCTACGCCACTAATCCCCGCGAAGTGGCGCGTGTGTTGGGATTTGAAGTGGCGCGTCTTGGGCGCGAGGCAGGATAGCCTCGCGCTTACTGTTATGCCCCAAATGGACCCGGTCGAGTTCCCAGGATTCAGTGGACACCCCGTCGCCTCGGCTTGATGCTATCCGGTGTCCACCGAAGCTGGGAACTCTATGCAGGGCCGGGTGTACGACCCGGCGATCGGGCGGTTCCTGTCGGTGAATCCGGTGGTGCGCGATGTCTCTATGCCGTGGTCGTGGAATGGACCCGATTGGATTTCAGACCGCTACAAAATCAACGATGTCGGGCCGTTGATGTGTCTATCGAATGTGGGTGACAAAGGCTCCGAGGCGTCTCTACTCCGGGAATCGGAAGTCCCCCCTTGGTTTACCTGCGGCCAATTCAGGACGTCGGAATTGATCGGAGCATGCGCGAAGCCTGCGGAGTTCGAACGACTGAGACATATTCGGTAGCGCAGATTCCTGTTGACGCTCGAGGTTGCCGATGTGATTTTCTAGAGCGGAAACCTCGCCTATGTGACATTCCATGTCGCCGTGAGGCCCGACCCCACTGCAGTAACCGCAACCGCGGCTCCGGCTGGAGTGCCCGACCTGCGGCCACCCCACGGCGCGTGCTGATCGCCTTTCGGAAATCCGGTTGTAGCTCGTGTGTCGAGCAATCAAGTGCCGTCGCGCCGCCGTCATCTCCGTCTGATCACTGCTTCCAGTACTCCGCCATCCGCGCGCGCTGCGCCGCATCCGGCAGCAGCGCGAGTCCCGCTGCCAGATTGTCCTGCACGTGCTTCACTTTCGCGGTCGCCGGAATGACGCAGGTGACAGCCGGGTGCGACACGACGAATTTCAGGAAGAACTGCGCCCACGTCGCGCAGCCGATTTCGGCCGCCCACGGCGGCAGCGGCTTGCCGCGCACGCGTTCGAACATCGCGCCATCCGCGAAGGGGCGATTGACCATCACCGCGATGCCCTTGTCGCGGCAGAAGGGCAATAGACGCGTTTCCGCCTCGCGTTCGGCGAGCGAGTAATTCACCTGCAGCCAGTCGAAGCGCTCGGCCGTGAGCACGCGCTCGAGCTCGGCGTGCGCGTCGGCGCGATAGTGCGTGATGCCCGAGTAGCGCACCTTGCCGGCCTTCTGCAGCGCGCGCACGGTCGGCAGGTGCTCGCGCCAGTCGAGCAGGTTGTGGATCTGCAGCAGCTCGAGCCGGTCGGTGCGCAGGAGTCGCATGGATTCCGCGATCTGTGCCGCGCCCGCCTCGCGGCCACGCGTCCAGACCTTGGTGGCGAGCCACAGGCGTGGCCGGAGCCCGAGTTCCGCGATGAGGTCCCCGAGCACCGCCTCTGAGCGTCCGTACATGGGCGAGGTGTCCACGACGCTCGCGCCCGCGGCGGCGAAGGCGCGCAGCACCTCGCGCAGCGGATCGAGTTCGGCGGCCGCGTCGCCCACGTCGAAGGTGTTCGAAGAGCCCATGCCGATCACGGGAACGGCCTCCCCCGACGACGGGATCTTCTTCTTCAGCATGGCCCGGGTCTCCGCGGCGCGTGACGGGGCCGCGGCTGCCGCGGCGAGGAGGAGGGTGAATTCACGACGGTTCATCCGATGCGATCCTTGAGTCCAAAGAGCACCATCACCCAGGCGCCGAGCGGGTGCGCGACGAGCATGATCGCGACGAGGAGTGCCACGAGCCCGAGGGGCGGCTGCCAGACGGGCCAGGTGAGGACGAGCATGCCCGCGAGGCTGTCGAGCTGGTCGATCACCCAGAAGAGCCGGCCCGTGAAACCCGTGCCGCTCGCGCCGGGACCGATACCGATCTGTCGCTTCACGAAGCTGTTCGGCAACTCGCCCAGGATGTAGCCCGTGCCGAGCAGGAGGCCCCACGCGACCGGGTGCGTCTCGGCGAACGGCACGAGGGTCGGCAGCGGGAAGCAGCAGGCGTGGATCTTCGCGAGCACCCACGCCGTCACGGTCATCGTCGTGATCGTGACGAGGGCGCCACGCCAGGTCTTGTTGTCGCCGAAGAGGCGGCGGCCGCGGATCGTCGCGCCCCCGTCGATCGGCATGCGGCGCAGCGCCGGCATGAGGTCGAGCTTGAGCACGGTCAGGTGCACGAGCCCGGAGACGATCACGGGGACCGCGAGCCAGAGGAGTTGCAGCAGCAACGTCATCGGGCAACGTTACCAGAACCAGCGCGCGGGCCGCCGCCTCAGCCGATGGGCAGGACCGTCGTCTCCTTGATCACGGTCACCGTGACGGAGGAGTTGATCGACTGCACGTTCGGCAGCTTCGAGAGGTGGTCGAGGTAGAAGGCCTCGTAGGCCTTGATGTCGCGCGTCACGACGCGAAGCATGAAGTCCCATTCGCCCATGGTCGTGTAGCAGTCGAGCACCTCGGGGCGCTCGCGGATGGCCTCGGCGAAGGCCGCGATGGCGTCGCGGCCCTGCGTCGAGAGCTTCACGTGGGCAAAGATCGTCACGTCGAGGCCGAGCGCCGCGCGGTCGAGCACCGCCACGCGCCCGCGGATCACGCCCGACTGCTCGAGCTGCTGGATGCGTCGCCAGCAGGTCGTGGTCGAGATGCCGGTGCGGGCGGCCACCTCGGCCACCGGCAGCGCGCCCTCCCGCTGCAGCAGGTCGAGGATCCGCCGGTCGAGGCGATCGAGCGCGGGGCGGGATGAATCTTCCACGAATGCGCTCCGTACGAAACGGGTATTCCGCATTGTTGCAGCGCATTGCAACGAATTCAACCACTTGCGCCCGGCGCGGTTACCCTACGGCCCGTCTCCGGCAGCCACAGAAGAGTCGAGCGAGCCATGCCCCGACGATCCCGCCTGCACATCCCGCACGCCCACTCGCGTCCGGGCGAAGAACCGGACTTCAGTTACCTCGAGACCTCGCCGGCCGGCGCCGTCGCGCGGCCCGACGTGAACGCGCGCGTGCGCGACATCGGCAACCTCGCCGTCGAGCTGGTACGTGTGCTCGACGACTCGCACCGCGCGGTCGGGCCCTGGCACCCGCACCTCGATCCCACGGAACTGCAGGTGGGCCTGCGCCACATGCTGCTCACGCGCATCTTCGACGAGCGCATGCAGCGCTCGCAGCGCGCCGGGAAGATCTCCTTCTACATGCGTTCCTTCGGCGAAGAGGCGGTTTCCGTCGCGGCGGGAATGGCGCTTCGCCCGCGCGACATGCTGTTCCCGTCCTACCGCAACCAGGGCCTGTACATGGTCCGCGGCATGCCGCTCGTCGAGCTCATGTGCCAGTTGCTCTCGAACACGCGCGACATGTGCAAGGGCCGTCAGCTGCCCGTGATGTACCACTGGGTGGACGGCCGCATCTTCTCGATCTCCGGCAACCTCACCACGCAGTTTCCGCAGGCGGTGGGCTGGGCCATGGCCGCCGCGATCAAGGGCGAGGACGACATCGCCGCGACCTGGATCGGCGAGGGCTCGAGCGCCGAGGCCGACTTCCACCACGCGATGCTTTTCGCCTCCGTCTATCAGGCGCCGGTGATCCTCAACATCGTCAACAACCAGTGGGCGATCTCGACCTTCCAGGGCTTCGCGGGCGGCGAGCAGCGCTCCTTCGCGGCGCGCGGACCGGGCTACGGCATGGCGGGCGTGCGCGTCGACGGCAATGACTTCCTGGCGGTTTACGCCGTCACGCAGTGGGCGGCCGAGCGCGCCCGCACCGGCGCGGGACCGACGCTCATCGAGCACGTCACCTACCGTGGCGCCGCGCACTCCACGAGCGACGACCCTTCGCGCTACCGCCCGAAGGACGACTACGAGAAATGGCCGCTCGGCGATCCGGTCACGCGCCTGAAGGCGCACCTGATCGCGCTCGGCGAATGGAACGAGGAGCGCCACGCCGCGCTCGCGAAGGAACTCGAGCAGCAGGTCACCGAGAGCTGGAAGGAGGCAGTGCAGTACGGCACGCTCAACGAAGGCCCGCGCCTCAACCGCGACACCATGTTCGACGATGTCTTCAAGGAAGTGCCCGCGCACCTGAAGAAGCAGCGCGAGCAGCTGCGCGCCGAGTTCGGAGGCTGAGCCATGCCGCAGATGAACATGATCCAGGCGCTCAACTCCGCCATGGACATCATGCTCGGGCGCGACCCGAACGTGGTGGTGATGGGCGAGGACGTGGGCTACTTCGGCGGTGTGTTCCGCGTCACCGACGGCCTGCAGCGCAAGTACGGCGAGCACCGCGTGCTCGACACACCGATCGCCGAGGGCGCGATCATCGGCGCCGCGATCGGCATGGGCGTGAACGGGCTCAGGCCGGTCGCCGAGGTGCAGTTCGCGGACTACATCTACCCGGCCTGCGACCAGATCTTCAGCGAACTCGCGCGGCTCCGCTACCGCAGCGCGGGTGAGTTCTGGGCACCCGTCACGGTGCGCACGCCCTGCGGCGGCGGCATCCGCGGCGGCCAGACGCACTCGCAGAGCCCGGAAGGCATCTTCACGCATGTCTGCGGCATCAAGGTCGTGATGCCGTCGAATCCGTACGACGCCAAGGGGTTGCTGATCGCCTCCATCGAGGATGACGACCCGGTGGTGTTCTTCGAGCCGAAGCGCATCTACAACGGCCCGTTCGACGGCGAGCCCTCGAAGCCCGCCGTGCCGTGGAGCACGCACCCGAAGGGCGAGGTCCCGGAGGGTTACTACACCGTGCCGATCGGCAAGGCCGAGGTGGTGCGCAAGGGCACGCAGGTCACCATCGTCACCTACGGCACGATGATCTACGTGTGCGAGGCCGCGGCCCGCAGCCTCGGGCTCGACGCCGAGATCATCGACGTACGCACCATGGTTCCGCTCGACGTCGATACGATCTGCACCTCGGTGAAGAAGACCGGCCGCTGCCTGATCGCCCACGAGGCGACGCGTTTCTCGGGCTTCGGCGCGGAGCTCTCGGCCACGATCCAGGAGGAGTGCTTCTGGAACCTCGAGGCGCCGATCGGCCGCGTGGCGGGCTGGGACACGCCTTACCCGCACGCTTTCGAGTGGGAATACTTCCCCGGACCGCAACGTGTCGCGGCCGGCCTCAAGGCCGTGATGGAGACGCCATGACCCGCTACGTCTTCAAGATGCCGGACCTCGGCGAAGGCACGGTCGAGGCCGAGGTCGTCGCCTGGCACGTCAAGGTCGGCGACCTCGTGCAGGAAGACCAGGTCATGGCCGAGGTCATGACCGAGAAGGCCGCGGTCGAGGTGCCCTCGCCAGTCACGGGTCGCGTCGTGTCGCTCACGGGCGCGCCCGGCGACATGGTGCCGGTCGGCGCGGAGCTGATCGTGTTCGAGACCGAGACGGCGGACGACGAGCCGGTCGCGACGGAGCCGGACGCCGCTTCCGTGCCCGCCGCGCCCGCTGCGACTACCGCGCCCGCGCCCCAAGCCGCCGCGCCTGTAGCGCCCGCGGTCCCGGCACCCGCGGCCGAAACGCGTCGGCACGGCCGCGTCATGGCCTCGCCCGCGAGCCGGCGTCGCGCCCGGGAGGCGGGCCTCGACCTCGGCTCGGTGGCCGGTTCCGGTCCCGGCGGGCGCATCACGCGCCAGGATCTCGAGGCGGCGCTGAACGGGACCCCGGCTCCGGCAGCACCGGCCGCGGCCACGCGCGCACCTGCCGGGCTCGCCAGGCGCACCGGCACCGAGGAGGTCAAGGTGATCGGTGTGCGGCGCGTGATCGCGAACCGCATGACCGAGGCCAAGCGCAACATCCCGCACTTTGCCTACGTCGAAGAGGTGGATGTCACCGAGCTCGAGTCGCTGCGCCAGCACCTGAACGGCCGGCTGCCGAAGGGCGCGCCGTCGCTCACCTACTTGCCGTTCATCGGGGCGGCGCTGGTGCGCGTGCTCGCCGACTACCCGCAGTGCAACGCGCTCCACGACGCCGAGCGCAACGTGCTCGTGCGCCACCACGGCGTGCACCTCGGCGTCGCGACGCAGACGCCGGACGGCCTCAAGGTGCCAGTCGTGCGCCATGTGGAAGCGCGCACGCTCTGGGACCTCTCCGACGAGATCCGACGCGTGTCCGAGGCCGCGCGCAGCGGCAAGGCTGCGCGCGAGGAACTCTCCGGCTCGACGATCACCATTACCAGCCTCGGCAAGCTCGGCGGGATCGTCTCGACGCCGATCATCAACGCGCCCGAGATGGCGATCATCGGCGTCAACAAGGCGGTCGACCGGCCCATGGTGGTGGGCGGGGCGGTGGCCGTGCGCCGCATGATGAATCTCTCTTCGTCCTTCGACCACCGCTTCGTCGACGGCTACGACGCGGCGGCGATGATCCAGGCGCTCAAGGACCTTCTCGAGCACCCGGCAACGATCTTCATCCCCGGTTAAACTGATGCACACCCTCGAATCGGATCGACAGCTCCAGGATTCCCATCGCATGAACACGACGACGCAGGCGCGCCCGGCCTTCGGCACGGTGCTCGCCGACCAGATGGCGATTGCGCACTTCAAGGACGGCCGGTGGTCCGCGCCGGAGATGCGCGCCACGGGGCCGATCGAGCTGCACCCGGCGGCGCACGTGCTGCACTACGCGAGCACCTGCTTCGAGGGATTCAAGGCCTACCGCTGGACGGACGGCAGCGTGCGCGTGTTCCGCATGGACAAGCACATCGCGCGGCTGTGCCAGAGCGCGCGGCTGCTCGCGCTGCCCGAGCCCGACGCCGGACAGCTCGCGAAGATGATCCTCACGGTCATCGATCGCGTGCGCGCTCAGGTGCCAGAGCCGCCGGGCGCGCTCTACATGCGCCCGGTGCTCTACGGGACGATGCCGAATATCGGCGCGGCCTCGCAGCCCTCGAACGAGGCGACGCTCATCGTGCTCGCGAGCCCGGTGTGGGACTACTTCGCGGGCGGCATGAAGCCGCTGCGGATTTTCGTCGAGGACGGGAAGCACCGCACGGCGGATCACCTCGGCATGGTGAAGACCGGCGGCAACTACGCGGCCGCGATGGGGCCGACGCTCGCCGCGCGCGACGCGCACAAGGTGGACCAGGTGCTCTTCTGCCCGAACGGCTCCGTGCAGGAGACGGGCGCGGCGAATTTCCTGCTGATCCGCGAAGGCCACATCCTCACGCGCAGCCTCGACTCCACATTCCTGCACGGCGTGACCCGCGACTCGCTGCTCGCGATGGCGCGCGAGATGGGCTTCGAGGTCGAGGAGCGGGTGTTCGATGTCGCCGAGATGCTCGAGTGGGTTAAGACCGGCGAGGCGGCGCTTTCGGGCACCGCGGCCGTGCTCGCGGGCGTGGGCACGCTCGTGCACCACGGCAAGGAGCACAGGGTCGGCAGCGGCGAGGTCGGGCCCGTGACGAAACGGTTGCGCGCCGCGCTCGTGGCCATCCAGACGGGTGGCGCGCCGGACACCCACGGCTGGCTGACGAAGGTCTGAGCGCGTCTCAGGCGCCGAGCCGCACTCCCGGCAACGCGCCCTGCATCGCGCTCCAGCCCAGGGCCGCGAGGGCGACGGCGCCGCCGATCCCGCCAAGCACCGTGGCGCGCTGCACCGGGTCGAGCGCAGCCAGTGCCGCGCCGGCACCGGGCCACACCACCGGCAGCAGGATCGCCGCGCCGAGCGCTGCGACGGCCATGGTTCCTGCGCTCAGCAACACGCTGCGCCGCGCACCGGAGCGCAGGGAATCGACCAGGCTCCGGTAGTCGGACTCGACCTGTGTGCGCAGGTCGGCGCCGACTGCGCGACGCGTCTCGGCGGCGAGCCGTCCCTGCAGTCGGGCGTCGAAGTCCGCCAACAGCGCTGGCCGTGGCAGCGCCGCCATGAGCCCGGCGTCCAACCTGGCATAGTCCGCCTGCCAGGCGCGGCAGCGGGCGCAGCCCTCGAGGTGGGCGCGAGTGGTGCGCGCCCGTTCCGCCGGCAGGGTACCGTCGACCATCTCGACGAGGTCGAACTCGAATTCCGCGCAGGGCGGCAGCAGGGTCGGGTCGTTCATGCGGCTTTGACCTCGGCGGGCTGCGCGAGCTCCATGAGCCGCTTGCGCGCCCTGTGCAGAAGGTTTTTGACCGTGCCGAGCGGCATGTCGAGCTGCTCGGCCACTGCCTCGTAGGAACGGTCTTCCAGGTAGAAGAGGCGCACGGCCTCCTGCTGGTTGCGGGGCAGGGTGTCCACGAGCCGGAGCAGGTTCTCGCGCTCGGGATCCTCGGCCGGGCCCGTCGCGATGGCGGCCGCGGCGTGCTGCGCCTCGGCGGAGTCCGGATCGTCGAAGGACACGGTCGGCCGGCGCCGGCGCAGTTCCATCAGGCAGGTGTTGCGGGTGATGGCGAAGATCCAGGTGCCGAGCTGCGCGCGCCCGTCGAAGCCCGGCAGCGCCTTCCAGATCCGGACGAAGGTCTCCTGGGCGGCGTCCTCGGCCGCGGCCCGGTCCTTCAGGATCGAGTAGGCGAGGCGGAATACGCGGTCCCGGAAGGCCGGCACGACGAGGTCGAAGGCCCGGGCGTGGCGCCCCGCGGCCAGGTGCTCTTCGATGCCGGCGTCCATGCGCCTTTATATGCCGTGGACCGGTCCAGGGTTGCAACCGATGCCCTGCAACCTTTGCCGCGGCCGGCGCATATAACCGTCACACACCCTGGAGGTCGCGCAATGGACGAAGACGTAGTTGCCATTTTCATCCCGATCGTCGCCATCGTCATGTCGCTGTCGATCCCGATCGTTTTCGCGATCGTTGACTATCGCCGGCGCCGGGACATCGTCGAGGCACACCACCGCGAGCGCATGTCCGCCATCGAGCGCGGCATGGAGATCGCGCCGCTGCCGGAGAGCTTCTTCATGGGCCTCGAGAAGAAGCGGCGGCCGGGCGCGGCGCTCCTGACCGGCCTCGTGTGGCTCTTCATCGGCGTCGGGCTCTACATGGGCCTCGCCGCGGTGGCCGGCCGGGACGTCGCGAATTTCGCGCTGATTCCCGGCGGTATCGGCGTCGCGTTCCTGATCTACTATTTCGTCGAGGGCCGCAAGGAGGCGGCCTCGGCGGGCGCGGCCGGCCCGACCCGGGCCTGACCCGGGCGCACGCCGCCGACACCGGATGCGGCGGCCGTGCGAACAGTCGGGTTCCTCGCCCTGCGGGAGCCCGATCTTGGTCATTCGATTACTGTCCGTCCTGGCCGCGCTGGCCGCAGGTCTGATGCTTTCGTCCGGGCCGTCGCGAGCAGCGGAAAACCCGGCCCCGGCCGACGTCCGTCTCGTCACGGTGGCCTCCGGGCTCGAGCACCCCTGGGGTCTCGCGTTCCTGCCGGACGGGCGCTTCCTCGTTACCGAGCGGCCCGGGTCGCTCAGGATCGTCGACCGTGACGGCCGCATCGGGCCTCCCCTCGAGGGCGTGCCGAAAGTCGACGCGGTGAACCAGGGCGGCCTGCTCGACGTCGTCCTCGACCCCGGGTTCGCGAAGAACAGGATGGTCTATCTCTCCTACACCGAGCCGCGCGAAGGCGGCAACGGCACCACCGTCGCGCGCGGCGTGCTCGGCGAGGCCGGGCTCTCGGGCGTGCAGGTGATCTTCAGGCAGCTGCCCGCGATCAGCGGCGGTCATCACTTCGGTTCGCGGCTGGTGTTCGGGCGCGACGGGACGCTCTTCGTCACGCTCGGCGATCGCGGCTCCGGGCGCGACCAGGCGCAGACCCTCGACAATCACATCGGCAAGATCGTGCGCATCAATGCGGACGGCAGCGTGCCGTCGGACAACCCCTTCGTCGGCCGCAAGGGCGCGCTGCCCGAGATCTGGTCGTACGGCCACCGCAACGTGCAGGGTGCGGCGCTGCACCCGGCCACCGGCGAATTGTGGGCGAACGAGCACGGGCCGAAGGGCGGCGACGAGCTGAACCGCGTGCTGCCCGGCCGCAACTACGGCTGGCCGGTAGTCACCTACGGCAAGGAGTACTCGGGCCTCAAGATCAGCGCTTCCGGAACCGCGCCGGGCATGGAATCGCCCCTGCACTACTGGGTGCCCTCGATCGCGACCAGCGGGCTCATGTTCTACACGGGCGAAAGGTTCCCCGACTGGCGCGGCGACGCTTTCGTCGGCGGGCTCAAGAGCCAGCAGCTCGTGCGACTGCGCATCGAGGGCGAGCGCGTCGCGCAGGAGGATCGGCTGCTGCGGGGCGACGTCCGCGACCGGGTGCGCGACGTTCGCCAGGGCCCCGATGGCGACATCTACCTGCTCACCGACGAGATGGACGGACGGTTGCTGCGGCTCGAGCCCGGGAGCAAGCTGCACTGAATCCACGCTGCAGTCCAACGGTGAATCGCATGAGATCCGCCCGCATTCGAGCATTCACGCAGGATCCGCGAGACATCCTTATCGAGGACGTGCCCGTGCCCGAGCCCGGCTCGGGCCAGGTCCGCGTGCGCATGCTGATGAGCCCCGTGAACCCTTCGGATCTCAACTTCCTGCGGGGCACCTACCACGAGGCGCTCGAGCGACTCGCGTGGAACCAGTTGCGCGGGTCGGGCGACGGCACGGTCTACTACGATCCCGGGCACGCCATGCCGTGCCCGGTGCCGCCGTACGCGCTCGGCGGCGAGGGCGTCGGCATCGTTGAGGCGAGTGGCGGCGGCTTTCTCGCCAACCGGCTGCGCGGACGGCGCGTGGCGATCGCGAGCGGTCCGCCCAACGGCTCGTGGCAGGACGCGGTGGTCGTCGACGCACGGCGTGCGATTCCCGTGCCCGACGCGCTTGCGGACGAGCAGGCCGCGGGGCTGATCATCAATCCGCTCACGGCCTTCGTGATGATCCGCGAGGTGCTCGAGGTGGCTCGTGGCGGCTGGGTGCTCGTCACCGCGGCTGGATCCGCGCTCGGCAAGAGCGTGGTGCGGCTCGGGCGACGCGACGGCTTTCGCACGATCTGCGTCGTGCGCTCGGGTTCGAACACGGCCGAGCTGCGCGCCCTCGGCGCAGACGCCGTGGTCGAGACGAACAGCCAGGACCTCGTCGGCGAAGTTGCGCGCATCACCGGCGGGCGCGGCGCGGGCTACGCGCTCGACTGCGTCGGTGGCCCGCTCACGAGCGAGGTCGTCCGTTGCCTCGGCCTCGGCGGCCGGCTCGTGCTCTACGGTACGCTCGACGACCGGCCGATCACGCTGCCCGTGCGCGACCTCCTGATGGCGAACCTGCGCGTCTCGGGTTTCTACCTCGGCCACTGGGTCCCGGCGCAGTCCCCGCTCAGGATGCTGGGCACGCTGCGCGCGGTGAAGAAGCTCGCCGCCGAGGGCGTCTTCCACGCCGAGGTGAGCGAGACCTTCCCGCTCGAGCGGGTCGCCGAGGCCGTCGCGGCCGCGCTCAGGCCGGGACGCACCGGCAAGGTGATGCTGCGCATCACGAGCGCTAAGATGCGGCCTCACGCGCGAGATCGCGACCCCGGAGAACTCGAGTGAGCCGGTTCCTCTGCGACACCAAGCTCGGGCAGGTGCACTGTGTCACGGCCGGCTCAGGCCCCGGGACGCCCTTGCTGCTGCTGCACCAGACGCCGCGCTCCGTGGACGAGTTCGCCGAGGTGATGCCGCTCCTCGCCGCGCAGCGCCGCGTGGTCGCGATCGACACGCCGGGCTACGGTTGCTCGGATCGCGTGCCGGGACATCCGACGGTGGCCGATTACGCGCACTCCGCCGTCCAGGCGCTCGACCACCTCGGCATCGGGCGCGTGGTGATCGTCGGTCACCACACGGGTGCCGTGATCGCCGTCGAGATGGCGGCCGCCTTTCCGGAGCGCGTCGAGCGCGTCGTGCTGTCGGGACCCGTCTACACCGACGCCGCCGGCCGCGCCGAGCTCGCGCAGTTCTTCAGGCAGTGGACGATCGCCGACGACGGGTCCCACCTGGTCGAGAAATGGCGAAAGATGCACGAGTGGCTGCCGCGGCCCGATCTCGTGCAGCGTTTCGTCGTGGACCTGTTCCGGGCCGGAACCGAGAGCGAGCAGGGTCACTTCGCGGTGGCGGACTACCGCATGGAGGACCGCCTGCCGCTCGTTCGCTGCCCGGCGCTGCTGCTCTACTGCAGAGGCGATCCGTTCGCCACCCCGGAGCGCGCAGGCGCGCTGCGTGCAGCATTCCAGCCTTGTGATGAAGCGACGGTCGAGGGGAGCGTGTTCGCCGCGAACGAGAACCCTGGCGATTACGCCGCCGCCGTGCTCGAATACCTCAAACGAAGACCGCCCGCCTGAGCGCGGGTCCAGGTTGGGGAGACAGAAGATGGGCCACTACGTCGACGGGTTCGTGACACCCGTTCCGAAGGACAAGGTCAACGAGTACAAGCGCCTCGCGCGCAAGGCCGGCAAGGTCTGGCGCGAGCACGGCGCGCTCGACTACGTCGAGTGCATCGCCGACGACGTGAGCGTCGGCAAGCGCACCTCGTTCCCGCGCAGCGTGAAACTGAAGCCGGACGAGGTCGTCTGGTTCTCCTATATCGTCTACGAGTCGCGGCGCGACCGCGACCGCATCATGAAGAAGGTCATGGCAGACCCGCGGCTCGCCGACATGATGGATCCGAAGGGGATGCCCTTCGACGGCAAGCGGATGTTCTGGGGCGGGTTCCGCACCGTCGTGCGGGCCTGACGGCGATCGCGGCGCCGGCTGGCCTCAGGCCGACCCGGAGTCCTCGAAGCGGCCCGTCGCGCGGTTCTTGCGGACCCCGCGCCAGTCGAAGTGCCGCCCGTTCATGGCGACGTAGACGCCGTGCGGCAGCACCTGGGCGAAGGCGAGCGCGCCGCCGAGGTTGAAGAGCCCGTCCGAGCTGCCGAAGGTGTAGGGGATCATGGCGCCGGAGAGCACGATCGTGCGGCCGTCGACGCGCTCGCCGAGGTAGCGGGCCGTGTCCGGCATCGTGTCCGTGCCGTGCGTGACGACGATGCGATCGCAGCCAGGCTCGAGGCAACTCTTGAGGATGAGCTCGCGGTCGAGATCGCGCATCTCGAGGCTGTCGATCATCATGAGCGTGCGCATCTCGAGGTCGAGGTCCGCGCGGCCGAGGCGCAGCATCTCGCGGACGTGCGTGTCCTTGAAGTAGAGCCTGCCCGTCAGCTCGTCGTACTCCTTGTCGAACGTGCCACCCGTGACCAGCAACCGGATCCTCATCGTCGCTCCACTCGGTCCCGCGCACGGTAGGATACGGCCATGATGCGCTCGATCTCCATTCGCGGTGGCAAGGGCGGCGCGGACGCCCTTTACGTCGAATCGGTGCCGCTGCCCGAGGTTGGCCCGGGGCAGGTGCTCGTCCGCGTGCGCGCGGCGGGCGTCAACCGGCCGGACATCTTCCAGCGCCTGGGTTTCTACCCGCCGCCACCGGGTGCGCCGGCGACGCTGGGTCTCGAGGTGGCAGGCGAGGTTGCGGCCGTGGGCGAGGACGTCGATCGCTGGCGGGCGGGCGACCGGGTCACCGCACTGCTCGGCGGCGGCGGCTACGCGGAGTACGCCGTCGTGGACGCGCGCCACGCGCTGCCGGTGCCGAAGGGTCTCGACTTCGTGCAGGCAGCCGGGCTGCCGGAGACTGTCTTCACCGTGTGGAGCAACGTCTTCGAGCGCGGACGGCTGCGCGCGGGCGAGACCCTGCTGGTGCACGGCGCGAACAGCGGCATCGGCGTGACGGCGATCCAGATGGCCAGGGCCGCGGGTGCGCGCGTCTTCGCGACCGCGCGAGGCGAGTCGAAGGCGGCGCGTGCCCGCGAGCTCGGCGCGGACCTCGCGATCGACGCGGCGGCCGGCGACTGGGCGGCCGGCGTGCGCGCGGCGGGCGCGGTCGACGTGGTGCTCGACATGGTCGGCGCGGAGTATTTCGAGCGGAACATGGACGTGCTGGCGCCCGACGGCCGGCTCGTCGTCATCGCGACGCTCACCGGCCACGAGGTGAAGCTCGACCTGCGCCGCCTGATGCTCAAGAGGCTCACCGTGAGCGCGTCCACGCTGCGGGCGCGCGATGCGGACGAAAAGGCACGACTCGCGCGTGCGATCGAGGAGCGCGTCTGGCCATGGATCGAGGCCGGCCAGGTCCGTGTGCCGGTGGATCGCACGTTCCCGCTCGACCGCGTCGGCGAGGCGCACGCCTGGCTCGAGAGCGGAGCTCAGTTCGGCAAGGTCGTGCTCACGGTCGAATGACGTTCGAGGGGTCGGGCTGCTCTTCCGCGGGTGCCTGGCTGTAGTCGCCGAAGGGGCCGTCGCGACTCGCCACGGCCGCGCGCACGCCTTCGGCGCCGGCGAGATCGATGAACGACCTGGCGTATGGCGTGTTGCGCATCAGCCCGTCGAGGATCGGCCCGAGCGTCTGGGTCGAGGCGAGCCCCATGTTCTCGTAGGCCTGGTTCACCACCAGCTTCATCGCCGCGAGCTGCGAGAGCGGGATCGAGGCGAGCTGCCCGGCCGTGCGCCGCACGGTGCCCTCGAGCTCCGCGAACGGTACGGCGCGGTTGATGAGGCCGCAGTCGGCGGCCTCGCGCCCGGAGAGCGGCCGGCCGGTGAGGGCGTACTCCTTGGCGCGCGTGAGCCCGAGCCGGTAGATCCACATCCCGCTCAGGTACGCGCCCCACATCCGCGAGTAGGGCGTGCCGATGCGGGCGTCCTCGCTGGCGATCACGAGGTCGGCGCACAGTGCGTAGTCGCTGCCGCCGCCCACGCACCAGCCGTGCACTTGCGCGATCACGGGCTTCGGCGAGCGCCAGAAGCTCATGAACTTCTGCGTCGGCGCGACCGCCGCCGCGGTCGCGAACATGAAGTCCTTACCTGGATCCCACTGGCCGTCGGTCGTGAGGTACTCGTCCCAGTGGTGGAAGCCCGAGCCGAAGTCGAAGCCCCCGCAGAACGAACGGCCGGCGCCGCGCACGACGATGACCTTCACGGCCGGGTCGCGCACGGCGGCGTTCACCGCGGCCTCGATCTCGTCCGGCATGGGCGGAACGATGGTGTTCAGCTGGTCCGGACGATTGAGCGTGATCGTGGCGATGGCGCCGTCGACCGTGTAGAGCAGGGTTTCGAAGTTCATGCCGGAATCGTACTCCGCCGGGAGCGGCGGCCGGAGGGCTTCGTGACAAGCGCGGTACCCGTCGCTAGCATCGCCCGGTGCCACGTCGTCTTCCTGACCTCTTCGAGAAGAATCGCCGCTGGGCCGCCGGCATGGTGGCCGCGAATCCCGGCTTCTTCGGCTCGCTCGTGGCCCAGCAGGAGCCGCGCTACCTCTGGATCGGCTGCTCCGACAGCCGCGTTCCCGCCAACGAGATCGTGGGCCTGCTGCCGGGCGAGCTTTTCGTCCACCGCAACGTGGCGAACCTCGTCATGCACAACGACTTCAGCTGCCTCTCGGTGCTGCAGTATTCGGTGGACGTGCTCGGGGTCGAGCACATCATCGTCTGCGGCCACTACGGTTGCGGCGGCGTGAAGGCGGTGTGGGAGGAGCGCCCGCTCGGCCTCGTGGACAACTGGCTGCGCCCGATCCGCGACCTCGCGATGCTCTACCGCGAGCCGCTGCTCGCGCTGCCGGACGACGCGGGCCGCGTCGACCGGTTGTGCGAGTTGAACGTGCTCTACCAGGCGCTCAGGGTGTGCCGCACGACGATCGTTCGCCAGGCGTGGGAGCGGGGTCGGGATCTAACGGTGCACGCCTGGGTCTACGGGCTCGAGGACGGCCTGCTGCGCGATCTCGGCTTCTGCGTGTCGGACGCGGCGAGTGCCGAGTCCGAGTTCGGCCGGGTGGCGGGCGTCGGCACGCTGGGCGCCGGCGCGCCCGAGTGACGGCCCGCCCACCCGCTCGCACGAGCCGCTACAATCACGGCTTGGGCCTGTAGCACAGCGGTTAGTGCAGGGGACTCATCGATGAGGGTGCCTTCGCGGCGTAATCCGCGAAGTGGACGGGACGAATTCAGGGAAACCTTCCAGCGCGGCTGATGGCAACCCTGAGCCGAGCCGGCGGTACACCGCCGGAAGGTGCAGAGACTACCTGAGGGCTCGAGTGCCCTTGATGACAGGCTTTGAGCCTCCCGCACCCGACCGGCGGCGACGCCGAGGGTGAAGAGATAGTCCACTCCCGCCGGAAACGGTGGGGCAGAGTGAATCCCTTGGTCCTGGGTTCGAATCCCAGCGGGCCCACCAGTTCACCGAGGCAGGTGCGCGAAGATGTCGGGAGCCGAGGAGCAGGCCTGCAGGCACCCGCCCGGCGTGATGGTGCCGGTGATCGACCGCAACCGCTGCGAAGGCAAGGCCGCCTGCGTGTCCGTGTGCCCGAGGAACGTCTTCACCGTGGCCGTGCTCCCGGCCGGGCAGCGGCGCGCCCTGACGCTGCGCGGCCGTCTCAAGGGCTTCGCGCACGGCTGGAAGCAGGCGTTCACGCCGAACGAGGCGGCCTGCGAGGGCTGCGCGAAGTGCGTCGAGGCCTGTCCGGAAAGCGCCATCCGGCTGGCGCGGCGCTGAGGCGGGTCCGGTCGATGCACGGCGTCACGCTCTTCGACACGGCCATCGGGCGTTGCGGCCTCGCATGGGGCCCGGGCGGGGTCGTCGGCGTCCAGCTGCCGGAGCCGGCCGGGGCGGATCGCGCGCGACTGCTGCGGCGGTTTCCCGACGCCGTGGAAGGCGAGACGCCGCCGGAGCTGCGCGAGGTCGTCGAGCGACTGCGGTCGCACCTCGCGGGCGGCGCGCCCGACCTGGGTTCGATCGCGCTCGACATGGAGGGCGTGGCGGAGTTCGACCGCCGCGTCTACGAACTCACGCGCGCGATCCCGCGCGGCGAGACGCGCACCTACGGCGAGATCGCCGCGGCGCTCGGTGATCCGGGCGCCGCACGTGCCGTGGGCCAGGCGCTCGGTCGCAATCCCTTCCCGATCGTGGTGCCCTGCCACCGCGTGCTCGCGGCCGCGGGGGGCACGGGCGGTTTTTCGGCGTACGGTGGCGTCGCGACGAAGCGCCGCCTGCTCGAGATCGAGGGCGCGCCCGGCAACGCCGAGTTCGACTTCTAGCGGGCCGTTCACGGCCCGGGCCATTGCATTGCGTCCGGAAAATAGGGGACATTCCCCTATTGCGGCGCCGGGGAGGGCGGCCACTGACCACTTACAGTCTCGACCTTCTGCAGACCCTGGCCCTCGCGACGGCACTGTTCTTCGTCGGGCACTTCCTGGTCGCGCGCTCGGAATTCCTGCAGCGCTACAGCATCCCGGTGCCGGTGGTGGGCGGCGTGCTGTTCGCCCTGTCCGCGGCCGTCGCAGCGCTCGTCGCGCACGTACAGATCGACGTGGATCCGTCGCCCAAGGACCCGCTGCTGCTCGCCTTCTTCGCCACGCTCGGTCTCGGTGCGGATGTCCGCTCTCTTGCCAAGGGCGGCATGAAGCTCGTGCTGCTGCTGCTGCTCTTCGTCTCCATCATGGTGATGCAGAACGCAATCGGACTCGGCATGGCGCGGCTGCTCGACCTGCACCCGCTCGTCGGTCTGCTCGGCGGGTCGATCTCGCTCGTCGGTGGCCACGGCACGGCCGCGGCCTACGCCGCGAGCTTCAGCGAGGTGCGGAACCTTCAGGGTGCACTCGAGCTCGGCATGGCGGCGGCGACGGGCGGGCTCGTGCTCGGCAGCCTGCTCGCGGGTCCAGTCGCCGAGCGCGTGATGCGTCGCTCCGGCGAGCGCGCCGCGGCCGGGGGCAAGGGCCGGCCCGCTCCGCAGACGCGGGCCCGCGACGAAGCCCCGGTGTTCGCCGCGATCACGGCCGAGCAGCTGCTGTTCGTGCTGATGGTGTGCCTGGCCTGCATCGGCGTTGCGCACCTGGTGCACGGCTGGATGAAGGGCTCGGGTGTCCTGCTGCCGGATTTCCTGTGGGCGCTGCTGGTCGGCATGCTGGTGCGCAACGGCGCGACGCTGCTCAAGCTCGACGGGATCAACGATCTCGCGGTGCAGGCCGTTGGCAGCGTGTCGCTGTCGCTGTTCCTGATCATCGCGCTGATGGGATTGCGCATCCTCGACCTCGCCACGCTCGCCGGTCCGCTGATGCTGATCATTGCGGCCAACGCGGCGGCCACCGCGGCCTTCGCCTATTTCGTGACCAGCCGCGTCATGGGCTCAGACTACGACGCAGCGGTGGTGAGCGCTGGGACGGTCGCCGCGGGACTCGCCACCACCGCGGTCGGCATGTCGGTGATGCAGACCCTCACCGACCGCTACGGGCCCGCGCCGCTCGCGTTCCTGCTCGTGCCAATCGTCGGCGCGTTCTTCGCGGACATCGCCAACGCGCTCGTGCTGCAGGCGTTCTTTGCCCTGCCCATGCTGGGGTTCTGAGCCATGCGCTGCTTTCGAGGATTCCTGCTGCCGCTGATCGCCGTCGGCCTCGCCGGCTGCGCGCGCGGACCGGACGTGGAGCGGCTCGAGCAGGACGTGCAGGCGAGGGTGGACGGGCTCTTCGGCCGCACCGTGCTCGACCTCGAGACGCTTCGGCGGCAGGGCAGCGCCCCATACCGCGCCGCCGACGATGGAGCGAAGCAGGCCATCGTCTACTACAACGCCGTGCTACGGTTCACCGAAGCCTACGATCCTTCCGACTGGCAGGGCCTGAGCCCGACGATGATCGCGAACGCGCTCGGCGCCGCCGACGAAGGCATCACGGGCCTCAAGGCCGGGCCGAACCCGCCTGACGCGAGGCTGCGCGCCTACGGCTCGATCGTCTACCGGAAGCAGGGCGCGGACTGGTTGCCTGCGGACCTCATCGCGCCGCGGCCCGCGGCGCCGGCGGCCGCCGCCGCCGCGTCCGCACCGGTGTCGCGCGCGGACGAACTCGTGCGCCGTCTCGCCGAGATCGTGCAGAAGGCCCCGGCGCGCCGCGGCCGCGACGACGAGATCATCGCCGAGGAACTGAATCGCGCGCTCGAGAACATCCGCCTGCGCACGGGCGAGGGCGCCAAGGCGGTCCTCGTCGCGTCGGGGCCGGAAGGCGGCGAGTACTGGCGCTTCCTCACGTCGGTCGTTTCGCGCAGCGGCGGGGCGGCGCCGGTGACGGTCGGGGTCAGCGCGGGCAGCGTGGAAAACGCATTCCTCATCGACCGCGGTGACGCGCGCATCGGCATCGTCCAGAGCGACGTGGCGGCCGCCGCCGTGAGCGGGGCGGGCATGTTCTCGGGTACGGGGCCACTCGGCCACCTGCGCGCCGTGGCGGGGCTCTTCCCGGAGCCCGTGCACGTAGTCGTGCGGGCCGACTCGGACCTTGCAAGCGTGCCCGATCTCGCGGGCCGGCGCGTCGCGCTCGGTGCGGTGGCCTCCGGCACGCGCCAGACCGCGAGGCGCGTCCTGGAGGCGGCGGGAGTCGACGTCGATGGCCTCGAGGTCGCGGAGACCGCCTCGCCGCAGGTCGCACTCGACCAGCTCGCGCGGGGCGAGCTCGACGCGGTGATCGAGGTGGTCTCGGCGCCGTGGCGGCAGCTCGAGATCGCGATGCACGCTACGCCGCTCAGGCTGCTGCCGTTCGACCTCGAGACGCGCCTCGAACTGGGCGAGGCGGCGCACGGACTCTTCCCGCTTACGATTCCGGCGCGCACCTATCCCGGGCAGGACGCAGCGGTGGCGACGGTCGCGGCGACTGCGCTGCTCGTGGTACGAGACGACGTGGCCAACCCGGAGGTCACGAACGTGCTCGACCTGCTCTTTGCGTCCGCGGCGAGCGGGGGTGCGGGCGTGCAGGCCACGCGACTGTCAAAGGCTCGGGCGCGCGACGGGGTCACTATCCCGATGCACCCGGCAGCGGCGGAGTTTTTCGGGCCGGTGGCGGTGGAGCCGTAGCGGCGCGGGTGGCCCGGTTCGAGGGGCAGACGACAGCCCCCCTTTGATCACGAAGCCCAAAGGGGATTCAGGTTGTAACGTAACCGGGGCTTCGGCGTCCCATCCGGACGCCGGCCCCTCGCGGAGTCTTCAGTCCTCGAGGAATGACCGCAGCTGCTCGCTGCGGCTCGGGTGACGCAGCTTCCTCAAGGCCTTCGCCTCGATCTGCCGGATGCGCTCGCGCGTGACGTCGAACTGCTTGCCGACTTCCTCGAGTGTGTGGTCGGTGGTCATGTCGATGCCGAAGCGCATGCGCAGCACCTTGGCCTCGCGCGGCGTCAGGCCGGCGAGCACCGAGTGCGTGGTCTCGCGCAGCGACTCGGTCGTCGCCGCGTCGATCGGCGACTCGACCGAGGTGTCCTCGATGAAGTCCCCGAGGTGCGAATCCTCGTCGTCGCCGATCGGAGTCTCCATCGAAATGGGCTCCTTGGCGATCTTGAGCACCTTGCGCACCTTGTCCTCGGGCATCTCCATGCGCACGGCGAGCTCGTCCGGTGTCGGCTCGCGGCCCATCTCCTGCAGCATCTGCCGCGAGATGCGGTTCAGCTTGTTGATGGTCTCGATCATGTGCACCGGGATGCGGATGGTGCGCGCCTGGTCCGCGATCGAGCGCGTGATGGCCTGGCGGATCCACCACGTGGCGTAGGTCGAGAACTTGTAGCCGCGGCGGTACTCGAACTTGTCCACGGCCTTCATCAGGCCGATGTTGCCTTCCTGGATGAGGTCCAGGAACTGCAGGCCACGGTTCGTGTACTTCTTCGCGATGGAGATCACGAGGCGCAGGTTGGCCTCGACCATCTCCTTCTTGGCGCGGCGCGCCTGCGCCTCGCCCACCGCGATCAGCCGGTTGATCTCCTTGATCTCGTTGATCGTGAGGTGCGTGCGCTTCTCGACTTCGCGCAGCTTGAGCTGCTGCTTCTCGATCTCGGGGCGCAGGCGCCCGAGCGCCGCCGAGTGCTTGCGCTTGGCGCGCACGTGCTTGTCGAGCCAGTGCAGGTTGGTCTCGTTGCGCGGGAAGGTCTCGATGAAGTCCGGGCGCGGCATGCCGGCGTCGCGGACGCAGACCTGCATCACGGCCTTCTCGATGCCGCGGATCTCGTTCAGGTGCTCGCGCAGCTGCACGATCAGCTGGTCGAACATGCGCGGCGAGAGCTTGAGCTCCATGAACTCGTCGGCGAGCTTCTTGCGCAGCTTCGCCGTCTTCGGGTCCCTGGTGCCCTTCTCGTCGAGCGCCTTGACGACCTGCGCGTACACCTTCGCGAGCGAGGCGAAGCGGCGCGCGGCCTCCTCGGGATCGGGGCCCGTCTCGACGGCCTCTTCCTCCTCGCCCTCGGCATCGTCGCCGTCCTCAGCCTCGTCCTCGGCTTCTTCCTTGGCGGCGGCGAGCTTCGGGTTGACGGGCTCGGCGATCACGTCCGGCGCGTTCGGGTCGACGAAGCCGACGATGAGGTCCACGAGCCGGCCCTGGCCCGCCTTCACGGGCTCGTAGGTCCTGAGCATCAGCTCGAAGGTCGGCGGGTAGGAAGACAGCGCCCGGCGCACGGCGTCGAGGCCTTCCTCGATGCGCTTCGCGATCGAGATCTCGCCCTCGCGCGTGAGGAGCTCGACCGTACCCATCTCGCGCATGTACATGCGCACCGGATCGGTCGTGCGCCCGAACTCGGCGTCCACGGTGGTGGCGAGCGCGGCGGCGGCTTCCTCGGCCGCCTCTTCGTCGGCCACGACCGGCTCGCGCAGCAGCAGGGCCTCGGCGTCCGGTGCCTTCTCGTACACCGGGATGCCCATGTCGTTGATCATCTGCACGATGTCTTCGATCTGCTCCGGATCGACGATCTCGGAGGGCAGGTGGTCGTTGACTTCGGCGTAGGTGAGGAAGCCCTGCTCCTTGCCACGCGCGATCAGGAGCTTCAGCTGCGACTGGCGGTCCTCCGGGGTGCTCGGCGGCAGCGCGATGTCGAGCTTCTCGGAGCCGCCCTTCGCGCCCTTGCCCTTCTTCGCGGCCGGTGCCGGTGCTGGCGCTGGCGCGGTCTTCGGAGCGATGACCGGGGCCTTCGGCGCCGGCTTGGCCGGTGCCGCTTTCACGGGAGCATGGACCTTGGCCGGAGCGTGCGCCTTCGCGGGGGCCGACTTCGGATGCGCCGACTTCGCGGCCGGCTTCGCGGCCGGCTTCACCGGCGCGCGCGCCTTCAGGTGCGCCACCTTGGCGGGCGCGTGCCTGGCGGCCTTCGCCGGCGCGTGCGGCCTGGCGTGCGCCTTCACGGCCGTCCTGGCGGCGGACTTGTGGGACTTCGCCTTCGCCGCAGGCTTCGCGGCGACGTGGGCCTTGGCGGCTTTCGGACGGGCGGCCGGTGCCTTGCGGGCGGGGGCCTTCTTGGGCTGCTTGCGTGCCGTCTTGCTCAAGTTGGGCGCCTCGAAAAGGGGGCTGGATAAAAGAGCGGAATATTACCACGCGGACTCTTCCCCGCGAGGACCTATTTCGCCGGCCCGTGCCTCGTGGATTGCGCCAGGGTCCGTATAAGCGACTGAATCTCGGACTTTTCCTCGGCCGTCGGGGCCGACTGGCGCGCCCGCTCCTGCAGCAGGGCGAGCCGCCGCTCGGCATCCTCCGCCACGAGGCGCCCGAGCGCCGAGCGGACCTCCAGGGTGGCCGCTCCCTCGTCCGGTACGAGGCACTCCGCGGTGGCGAGCTTTGAAAGGGCGCCGTGGTCGGGTCGGTCGCGCCAGCGCTCGAGCAATGCCGCGGTGCTCGCGGGCGGGTCCTCCCGCAGCTCGGCCATGAGTTCGAGCAGCAGGGGCACGCCCGGCCGGTCGACGCTGGAGAGCCCGTCGACTTCGCCGACCGCCCGCGCCGCGCCCGGGAAATGCACGAGCAGGCTGACGGCCTGCCGCACGAGGTTGCCGCGCCCGGCGACGGGCGACGAAGCCTGCCTTGCGGGTCGCATCGGGGAAGCCGGTTCGCCGCGCAGCTGCCCCGGCGTCTCGTCCGAACGCAGCAGCTCGGCGAGACGCGCCCCGGGCATGCGGACCGCTTCGGCCAGCTGCCCGACGAGCAGCTCGCGATAGACGTCGGACGGAATGCGGCGGATCAGCGGCCGCGCGAGTTCCACGAGCTTCGCCCGGCCGTCCACGCTCGATGGATCGCTGCGCTCGGCGAGTTCCCGGATCAGGTAGTCGGACAGCGGCAGGGCGTTCGCAAGCCGCTCCTCGAACCCGGATGCACCCTCGGCCTGGACGAGTGTGTCGGGGTCCTGGCCCTCGGGCAGGAACATGAAGCGCACCTGGCGCCCCTGCTTCAGTTCGGCGACGGCATTCTCGAGCGCCCGCCACGCCGCCGCCCGGCCGGCGCGGTCGCCGTCGAAGCAGAACACCACCTCGCCGACGAGCCGGAAGATGCGTTGCAGGTGCTCCGGCGTCGTGGCGGTGCCGAGCGTCGCGACCGCATAGGTGACGCCCGCCTGGTGCAGGCTCACGACGTCCATGTAGCCCTCGACGACCAGCAGCCGCTGCAGGCTGCGCGTCGCCTGCCGGCACTCGAAGAGCCCATAGAGCTCGCGGCCCTTGTGGAAGAGCTCGGTCTCGGGCGAGTTGAGGTACTTGGGTTCGCCGCTGTCGAGCACGCGTCCGCCAAAGCCGATCGCGCGGCCCCGCGTGTCGCGGATCGGGAACATCACGCGGTCGCGGAAGCGGTCGTAGTAGCCCGGCCCCTGCGCCTTCGCCGCGTCCGCCTGCCGCTCGATGACGAGGCCCGCGCGCAGCAGGACCTGCCGCTCGTCGTCGGTGGTGCCGTACCGGTCGAGGAGGGCGTCCCAGCGCGCCGGCGCGTAGCCGATGCCGAAGCGCTGGATGATGTCGTGCGTCAGGCCGCGCCTGGCGAGGTACTCGCGCGCCCGGGGATCGCCGCTCAGCGACTGGCGGAAGTAGAGCGCCGCCCGCTCGAGCGCGACGTAGAGCTCGTCGTGAGGCTGCGACGGCGCCGCCGCGCCACCCTCGCGCGGCACTTCGAGGCCGGCGCGCGCGGCGAGATCCTCAACGGCCTCGACGAAGCCGAGGTGGTCGTACTCCATCACGAAGCCGAGCGCGGTCCCGTGCGCCCCGCAGCCGAAGCAGTGGTAGAACTGCTTGTCGGCGCTCACCGTGAACGACGGCGTCTTCTCGTCGTGGAACGGGCAGCACGCCTTGTACTCCCGCCCCGCACGCTTCAACTGCACACGGCTGCCGATCACTTCGACGATGTCGATGCGCGCGATCAGCTCGTCGATGAAGTGCTGGGGGATGCGGCCGGCCACGGGAAGCGGATAGCGGACAGTGGATAGCGGATAGTGGGGGTGCGGCGGCGGCCGGGCAAGTTGCTGCTCATTCCCGGGAAAGTCGCATGCGGGACCGGAGCGAGGCGGCGTTTCGGGTGTTCCCCCGGCTCGCGAAGAAACATGCTCGCCGGGAGAACACCCGAAACCCCGCTCAAGGCCCGGCGCCTGAGCGACTTTTCGCCAGGGCACGAAAAGTCGCACGGCGCATGCAGCATCCACCGGACCCCGCCGTACCATCGTGGCCGGATCGACGCGGCTCTGGGCAATCTCGCAGCCCACCGGCGCCCGAACGAATCGCGCCGGACCCGGCGAAACACCTCAGCCGGCGAGTGCAGCCTTGATCCGGGCGCTCACGGCGCCCATGTCGGCCCGGCCCGCGGCCTTGGCCTTCACGGCGCCCATGACCTTGCCCATGTCCTTCACCGACGTGGCGCCGGTACTGGCGATGGCTTCGCGGATGAGGGCATCGACCTCGGCCTCGGAGAGTTGGGCCGGCAGGTAGACCTGAAGCAGCGCGATCTCGGCCTTTTCCTTGTCGGCAAGGTCGGCACGGCCGCCCTGCTCGAAGGCCACGATCGACTCGCGGCGCTGCTTGACCATCTTCTCGAGGACCGCGATCACCTGCGCGTCGTCGAGCACGATGCGCTCGTCGACTTCGCGCTGCTTGATCGCGGCCTGCACCATGCGGATGGTCGAGAGGCGCTCCTTGTCGGAGGCCCGCATGGCGGCCTTCATGTCCTCGGTGATGCGCTCCTTGAGCGTCACGGGACGGGCGGGCTCAGTAGTTGCGGGCGCGGGGGGCCCCGAAGTCGCGCATGCCGCGCTTCTGGTGGCGCTTCACCGCGGCGGCCTTCTTCCGTTTCCGCTCCTGCGTCGGCTTCTCGTAGAATTCACGACGCCGAAGCTCGGTCAGCACGCCGGCCTTTTCACAGGCACGCTTGAACCGGCGCAGGGCGGCATCGAAATATTCGTTCTCACGAACGCGAACGCTGGGCATCGAAACCTCGATCGTCAGTCTGGACGGACGGCCCGGCGGCGACCGGGGCCGCGTTGCCGGGAAAAAGGACCGCGAATTTTAGAGACCGCGGGTGGGAATTGCAAAGCATGCGCGTCCTCGGCATCGAGACCTCCTGTGACGAAACGGCCGCCGCCGTGTACGACGGCGAGGCGGGACTCCTCGCCCACGAGGTCTACAGCCAGGTCGAGCTGCACGCGGCCTACGGCGGCGTCGTGCCCGAGCTCGCCTCCCGAGATCACCTGCGTAAGCTGTTGCCCCTGTTGAAAAAAGTTCTGGACGAGGCCGGCGGTCGGATCGACGGGATCGCCTGCACGAGCGGGCCTGGCCTGGTCGGGGCGCTGCTCGTCGGGGCCGCGGTCGGGAGGAGCCTTGCCTACGCCTGGCGCGTGTCCTGCATCGGCGTGCACCACATGGAAGGCCACCTGCTGGCGCCCCTGCTCGAGGAGGCGCCGCCAGCGTTCCCGTTCGTGGCCCTCCTGGTGTCGGGCGGCCACACGCTGCTCGCGCTGGTGCGCGGCGTCGGGCGCTACGAGATCCTCGGCAGTTCGGTCGACGACGCGGCGGGGGAGGCGTTCGACAAGACCGCGAAGCTGCTCGGCCTCGGATACCCGGGCGGACCGCAGCTTGCGCGACTGGCCGAGCGCGGGCGGCCCGGCGTGTTCCAGTTCCCGCGGCCCATGACCGACCGGCCCGGGCTCGACTTCAGCTTCAGCGGGCTCAAGACGGCCGTCGTCGTCGCGCTGCGCGGCCGCGCCCTGGACGTAGAGACCTGCGCCGACGCCGCACTCGCGTTCGAGGAGGCGGTCGTCGACACGCTCGTCATCAAGGCATGGCGTGCCGTCGAGGCGACCGGCGTCGAGTCCCTCGTCATCGCCGGTGGCGTGGGCGCCAACCGCCGGCTCCGCGCCCGAATGCTCGCGATGGGCGAGCGCTACGGGGTGCGAGTCGTATACCCTCGCGCGGAGTTCTGCACGGACAACGCCGCGATGATCGCGCTGCTCGGCCACCTGCGGCTCGCGGCGGGGCAGCGAGACGACCTGTCGATCCGCGCCCGCGCGCGCTGGCCGATGACCGAACTCGAGCCTCCCGGCCCCGTCGCCATCGTATAGCCCGCTCTTTTCTTTCACTATCCGCCAGTCACTATCCTCTATCCGCTCTCCCCCATGCCTCCATCCACTGCCCCCGCCCACGACGTCATCTTCCTCACCGGCCTCACCACCGAGTGCATCATCGGCATCTGGGACTGGGAGCGACGCGTCAAGCAGAAGATCGTCATCGACCTCGAGATGGCGACCGACATCCGCAAGGCGGCGGCGTCCGATCACATCGACGACACGCTCGACTACAAGCGGGTGGCGAAGCGGCTGCTGCAGTTCATCTCGGACTCCGAGTTCCAGCTGGTCGAGACGCTCGCCGAGCGCATCGCCGGGATCGTCGTGACGGAGTTCGGCGTGCCGTGGGTGCGGGTCCGTCTCAACAAGCAGGGCGCCATCCGCGGTTCGCGCGACGTCGGCATCCTGATCGAGCGGCGGAGCGAGGACTTTCCGGCGGGGCAGGCGGCGCGGTGACCGAGGTCCTCGTCGCGGCCGGCAGCAACGTCGAGCCGGTGGCGAACCTGCGCCGGGCGCTCGACGTGCTGGCGCGACACCACCCGGGCATCCGCTGCTCGCCGGCGTACCGCAACGTCGCCGTGGGCTTCACGGGCGAGGACTTCATCAATCTCGTCGTCGCGTTCGACACGGCCGACGACGTTCACACGGTAATCGGGCACCTGCACGAAGCCGAGGCGGCGTGCGGGCGGCCACGCCACGCTCCGAAATGGGCCCCGCGCTCGATGGACCTCGACATCCTCCTCTACGGCCCGGCCGTCCTGGACGAGCCCGGGCTCGTGCTGCCGCGGCCCGACCTCGTGCGCAAGGCCTACATGCTCGGGCCTGCGGCGGAGCTCGCACCCGAGCTCGTGCACCCGACGCTGAACATCACGCTGCGCGATCTCTGGTCGGCGTTCGACAAGGGTGCGCACCGGATGCAGCGCGTCGACCTCGGCTGGCCCTGCGAGCCGCGGACGTGAAGTGCGGCCGGCCGCCGCGCACCGCCCGGCTAGAGGCTGCGCCCGCCGTCGACGGCGATGATCTGCCCGGTGACGTACGGCGCCTCGGTGGCGAGAAAGAGCGCCGTACGGGCGATGTCGTCCGGCGAGCCGGAACGCTTGAGCGCGGTCTTGGCGACGATCTCCGCCTTGAGCGTCTCGTCGAGGTCGCGCTCGGGCCACAGCACCGGTCCCGGCGCGATGCCGTTCACGCGCACGTCCGGACCGAGTTCGCGGGCGAGCGACTTCGTCAGCATCACGAGCCCGGCCTTCGCCGCCGAGTAGGCGGGGTGCGCCCTGAGCGGACGGCTGGCGTGGATGTCGACCATGTTGATGATGAGCCCCTGCGTCGCGCGCAATGCGGGTGCGGCGGCCTGCGACAGGAAGAGCGGCGCGCGCAGGTTCGTGCCCACCAGGTCGTCGAACTGCGCGGGCGTGATCGTGCCGACCGGCGTCGGGTAGAACGTCGAGGCGTTGTTCACGAGCACGTCGAGCCGGCCGTAACGGGCGACGGCGGCGTCCACGAGCGCCGGCAGTCGATCGACATCGTGCAGGTCGGCGCAGACGGCGAGCGCGGAGCCCGGCCGCAGCGACTCGAGTTCCGCGACGAGCGCGTCGGCCGCGGGCCGCGAGCGGTGGTAGTGGACGACGATGTCGGCGCCCGCGCCGTGCAGCTTGCGCGCCATCGCGGCGCCGAGGCGCTTTGCACCGCCGGTGACGAGCACCGAGCGGCCGGCCAAGGTTGCGGGGTTCTGCATGGCCAGACGATACCGGAGACGCTGGCCGGTGTCGCGAGCACGGGGCGGTCCGCGTGAGCAGCGCGGTCGAGCTGCCGGAGCTCGATGCCGAGGAGGCCGCACACGGCGCCGAACTCGCGGCACGCATACAGGCCGAGATCGAGTCGGCGGGCGGCTGGATCGGCTTCGCGCGGTACATGACGATGGCGCTCTACGAGCCCGGGCTGGGCTACTACTCCGCGGGGGCCCGCAAGTTCGGCGCCGCCGGCGACTTCATCACCGCGCCCGAAGTGGCGCCGGTCTTCAGCCGTTGCCTCGCCGCGCAGTGCGCCGAGGTGCTCGCGGCGCTCGGCGGCGGCGACGTGCTCGAGTTCGGCGCGGGCTCGGGCGCGATGGCCGCCGCGATGCTCAGCGAGCTCGAGGTGCTCAGCCGCCTGCCCGGGCGTTACCGGATCCTCGAGGTGAGCGCGGACCTGCGCCAGCGGCAACGGGCGACGATCGAGGCCGCCGTGCCGCACCTGCTCGAGCGGGTGGAGTGGCTGGACCGGTGGCCGCCGCGATTCACGGGCGTGGCGGTCGCGAACGAAGTGCTCGACGCCATGCCCGTCGAGCGCTACTCGTGGCGCGATGGCCGCATCGAAGCGCTCGGTGTGAGCTGCCTTGACGGCATCTTCCAGTGGGCCGCGGCGCCGGCTTCCGCCGAGCTTCGCGAACGGGTCGAGCGCATTCGCGGCGAGGTCGGAACGGACTGGCCTGACGGCTACGTGTCGGAAGTGAACCTCGGACTCGAGGCCTGGCTCGCCGCGGCCGCCGCCACGCTCGAGCGCGGCGTGATGCTCTTCGTGGACTACGGTCTGCCGCGCCGCGAGCTCTACTCGCCGGAGCGGAGCACAGGCACGTTGCTCTGTCACCTCCGGCACCGCTTCCACGACGATCCGTTCGTCCGCGTGGGCCTGCAGGACATCACCGCGTGGGTCGACTTCACGGCCGTGGCGGAGGCAGCCGAGATCGCGGGCCTCGACGTCGCGGGCTACACGACGCAGGCGCACTTCCTCATCGGCAACGGGCTCTCGCGTCACCTCGCCGACGTGTCGAACGTGGATCTCGTGCAGCGCCTTAACCTGTCGCGCCAGGCGATGCTGCTCACGCTGCCCGGAGAGATGGGCGAGCGCTTCAAGGCGATCGCGCTTGCGAAGGACTGCGAGGTTCCGTTGAGTGGCTTCGCCGTCCGCGACCTGAGGCACACGCTCTAGGC
>Ga0114939_10000482_pt1 | contig 33056 bp, 20 predicted proteins | sample AshMeaCrysSpring_FD_87196 | JGI IMG/M metagenome (GOLD analysis project Ga0114939, IMG submission 87196) | Groundwater microbial communities from Big Spring, Nevada to study Microbial Dark Matter (Phase II) - Ash Meadows Crystal Spring | ecosystem: Environmental > Aquatic > Deep subsurface >...
CCGTTCGCCGGCAGCGTGTCCACGCTGAAGCTCACCTCGTCGCCGTCGGGATCGCTTCCACCCAGCGTCACCGCCACCGCGTCATCCTCCGTCGTCGTGACCTCCTGCGGGGTGGCCACCGGGGCGTCGTTCACCGGCGTCACCGTGATGGTGACCATCGCCGGCGCGCTCGTCAGCATCCCGTCGCTCGCCGTGAAGGTGAAGCGGTCGGTCCCGTGGAAGTCCGCCGAAGGCGTGTAGGTCAGGCTCGGCGGCGTACCGCTCAGGGTTCCGTTCGCCGGCAGCGTGTCCACGCTGAAGCTCACCTCGTCGCCGTCGGGATCGCTTCCACCCAGCGTCACCGCCACCGCGTCATCCTCCGTCGTCGTGACCTCCTGCGGGGTGGCCACTGGGGGGCTGTTCGGCACGACCGTGACCGTCACGGTGGCTGGCTCGCTCGTCAGCGTCCCGTCGCTCGCCGTGAACGTGAAGGTGTCGATCCCGACGAAACCGGGTGCCGGCGTGTAGGTGAGGCTCGGCGGCGCCCCTCCGAGCGTCCCATGGGCCGGGGGCGTCTCGATGCTGAATCCCAGCGTGTCCAGATCCGCATCGTTGCCGCCCAGCGTGATCGTCACGGCTGTATCCTCCGCGGCGGTCACGTGCTGCGACGCGGCCAGTGGGGCGCTCCCGGGCAGGATGGCGGCTTCGTAGACGTCGTAGGCTCCCATCAGCGCCAGGTAGGTTCGCAGCATGTACCCGTTGGTCCTGAGTGCCTCCTCGGCAAAGCTCCGCTTCCCCGGTTCCCAGCTCGAGGGATGAAGGCCGTCCCGCGCGATGCTGGTGGGCACCTGGTAGCCGACGTACGCGCTGTAGATGGAGTCTGCGCCGTCCCAGGTGCCGTCGGGCAGGTTCTCGGGATTGCGGGCGAGGATCTCCGCCGCAAAGTCGACGAGGAGAACATCCTGTTCGACGGCCAGGTCCCGCACCGCCTGGCGCAACGCCGCCGCGCGGGTCCGCTTTGGCTCGAGGGCCTGCCAATCGTCGTACTCGTGCCGCGGCGGGAACATCATCAGGATGGGGATGGTCCCGTTGGCCTTGCAGGTGCGCACGATCTCGCGGAGGTTCGCCTGGTAGGCGGCGGCCGAGACCGTCTTCGGGAGTTCGTTCGATCCCCACTGGATGATCGCGATCGCCGGGTTGTCCTCCTGGAGCCAGTAGTCGATCCGCCGCATGTTCGCCGTCTTCGCGTCCACCTTCAGTGCGTACGAGGCCATCGATCCGGCGGCACTCCCCCGCCGCTTGGCACCCGTGAGGGTGAAGCGATACGGATCGGTGACGCGATTTATCCATTCCAGCGCCTGCACGGCGCGGGGCGAGCCGGTCTTCTCGACCGGCATCGTCGCCGGGTCCATGTACTTCAGGGGCAGCCAGTAGGCCTGGCTGACCGTCATGCTGTCCCCGAAGCTCGCCACGTAGATTCGCTCGCGGCCGTCGGTGTCCCGGTAGTGCCGTCGGACCTCGCGGGCTGCCGTGACCCAGTCGGCCGACACCGGCGGCGCCGTCCCGGCAAGCGTGAAGACCGCAATCAGCACACCGACAACTCGTGTCACTCGGATCCTCCTCAGGATCGCGGCAGACCCCGTCTCCGCGGCCTGCGTTCTTCTGGGGCCAAACGGCACTTGGCGGAGACTGGCTACTCTACTGTGGGAACGGCACAGGAGCAACGTCCGGGGCGCGGGGGCACCTCATCCGACGAGCCGAGCGGGCGCGTCAGGGGATGCCGGGGTCCACGGTGCCACTGGTACCGTCGACGCGCACCACCTGCCCGTTGTGCAGCAGGCGGGTGGACGCGGACGCGCAGCAGTCCGACATCGAACGAGCGTGCCATGGCGACCCCTTGACAGCACACCCCTTCCAATCTGTTGCACTCGCAAACACGACGGGTCCGAATCCGTGCCTCGCACGAGCGTCCGGGTCGTCGGTGTGCCGGCGGCTGGCACGATCGTGCCTTGACATGCACCCTGCGGAGCGGGAACATGGCGGTGTCTTCCCGTCCCCTGGACCAGGCCGCGCATGCGTCGGATCCACGACGCGACCGCACAGTCAGCCGGTGCCGACCAGCAACGCCCCCCGTGTCCCCGACCGGCTACGGGAGCACCACCACGCGCACAACCCGCACAGGCCGTGATGCCTGCCGGCGTGAGCCGGACTTGGCACCGCCGGCCACTCCGGCTCCAGCGCCCCGTCTCCGCGCCTGGGTCCTGAGCAAACGCAGCGAGAGGGAGGAGGGCGTATGAGACACACTCATCGCGTTCTGGTACTGGCAGCCGCCCTGCTGGCGGCCGGGGCGCTCACGCCGGGGCGCGGCGTTGGCGCGCAAGAGAGAGAGACCGGGACGCCGAAGCTCACCCCCGTGGTGGTCCAGGCCGACTACGTGGCGGTCAGCCGTCCGGCGCGCGACATCCGCCCCGTGCAGGTGCCCGACACGGGCGAGCGTCGCGCGGGACGGCCGCCGCGGAAGATCCGCACCAACCCCGAGCTTGGCAAGGACCAGTTCCGGGCAGATCGCTTCGACGGCCTCGACGGCGCGCTCCAGTCGACCGCGCCGTCGCCGGCGATGCCGGCGCCCTCGCTCACCTTCGAGGGCTTCGCCGCAACCGACAACACGCCCATCTACGGGTTCACGGTGAACCCGCCCGACACCGACGGCGACGTGGGCCCGAACCACTACGTCCCGATGGTCAACCTGCTGTGGGGCGTCTACAGCAAGGCCGGTGCGCGGCTCGCCGGGCCGCTGAAGGTCAGCCAGCTCTGGGCGAGCGCCGGCTTCACCGACAAGTGCGCGACCGAGGACGACGGCGACCCGATCGTCCTCTACGACGAGTACGCGGATCGCTGGATCCTGAGCCAGTTCGCCTACGGGGGTGGATCGGTGCCGTACTACGAGTGCATCGCGATCTCGCGGACGCCCGATCCGACGGGGCAGTACTACCTCTACTCGTTCCAGGTGCCGAACGCGGAGTTCCCCGACTACCCGAAGATCGGCGTGTGGCCCGACGCGTACTACATGACGGTGAACCAGTTCACCAACCTCGGGCCCTTCAACGGCACCGGGGCCTACGCGTTCGAGCGCGAGCGGATGCTGCGCGGTGATCCGGCCGCCCGCCTGATTTACTTCAACCTGAACCTCGCGTCCTTCCCCGAGGCCATCGGCGGAGCATTGCCCTCCGACGCGGACGGCCTGCGGCCGCCGCCGCCCGGGATGCCGAACATCTTTGCCTACTTCACGGCGACCGAGTTCTCGGACCCGGCCGACGGCCTGCGCCTGTTCAATTTCCACGTGGACTGGGCGAACCCGGCAGCCTCCACCTTCACGGAGCGGCCCGAGAGCACCTACGCCGCGCCGCTGATCGTGGCCCCCTTCAACCCGCTCACCCCGTCGGGCCGTGCCGACGTGATCCAGCCGAACGGCGAGGGTGTGGACGCCATCGCGGACCGACTGATGCACCGGATGCAGTATCGCAACTTCGGAACGCACCAGTCGCTCGTCACCAACCACACGGTGACCGCGAGCGGCGGGCCGCTTGGGACCTACCGGTCTGGCGTCCGCTACTACGAGCTGCGCAAGACCGGCGGGGGCAACTTCGTGGTCTGGGAGCAGGCGACCTTCGCGCCGGGCGACGGGCTCAGCCGCTGGATGGGCAGCGCCGCGATGGACGCCGCCGGCAACCTGGCCGTCGGCTACAGCACGTCGGGCGGCGGCGTCCCGGGGTTCCCGTCGGTCGCCTACGCGGGGCGCCTCGCCGGTGACCCGCCGGGCGGCCTGTTCCAGGGCGAGGCCACGCTCTTCGCCGGGCTCGGCTCCCAGACCGGCAGCGGCAACCGCTGGGGCGACTACAGCGCCATGGTGATCGACCCGGCCGACGACTGCACGTTCTGGTACACGAACGAGTACTACCCGGCCGGCAGCACGTCGTTCAACTGGCGGACACGGATCGGCAAGTTCACGTTCGGACCGGGCACGTGCACGACGCCGGCACGGGGCACGGTGAACGTGAACGTGGCGGCGTGCGTGGGCGGGGCCCCCGTTCCGGGCGCGGCCATCGCGGTCGACGGCGTGCTGTACGGGACCACGGGCACCGGGGGCACCTTCTCGACGAAGCTCGCCCCGGGCACCTACACGGTCACGGCCAGCCGGCCCGACCTGTCCACCGCCACCGGCACGGCGGTCGTGGTTGCCGGCGGCACGGCGACGCTCAACCTGTGCCTCCGCGCGACGCCCATCATCAGCGTGCAGTCGGCGGTGCTCACGGCCGAGGGGTGCGGGACGCCCAACGGCGCGGTGGATCCCGGTGAGCCCGTGACCTTCGCGCTCACGCTGCGGAACACCGGGCTGACGGCCACCTCGAGCCTCGCGGTCGCGCTTCTGCCCGGGCCCAACGTGACCTCGCCCAGCGGGCCGCAGAACTACGGCGTCATCCCGCCGGGCGGCTCGGCCACGCGGTCCTTCTCGTGGACGGCGGTCGGGACGTGCGGCGATCCCTGGGTCGCGAGCTTCGGGCTCAACGATGCGGGCGAGGACCTGCCCGCCCTGACGATCGGCGACGTGTTCGGCGCCCTGGTCACCACGACCGTGGGCAGCCAGAACTTCGACAGCGTGACGGCGCCGGCGCTGCCACCCGGCTGGGTCGCGAGCAACCCCGTGGCCGGGGATGGCGTCCTCTGGGTCACCGCCGCCGCCACGCCCGACACGCCGCCCAACGCGGCGTTCGTCAACGAGCCCGCCACTATCAGCGACAAGGTGCTCGACTCGCCGCCGCTCGCGATGCCGGCGGCCGGGGCGGTCCAGTTGTCGTTCCGCAGCCGGTACCAACTCGAGACCGGCTACGACGGCGCCGTGCTCGAGACGAGCGTTGGCGGCGGGCCGTTCACCGACATTCTCGCGGCGGGCGGCTCGTTCGTGTCGGGCGCCTACACCCACACGATCAGCTCGAGCTTCGGCAACCCGCTCGCCGGCCGCCAAGCCTGGAGCGGGAGCACGTCGAACGCGTACATCGACACGGTGATCAACCTGCCGCCGGCCTTCGCGGGCCAGAACATCAGGTTCCGGTTCCGGATGGGCAGCGACAGCAGCGTGTCGGGGGCCGGCTGGCTCGTCGACACGATCCGGGTGGTCTCGCAGGGTCGGACCTGCGCCGTCTGCGCGGAGCCGCCCAACCTCGTGGTGAGCAAGCTCACGGCGCCGGCCGCCGCGGCACCGGGCGCCACGATCACCATCAAGAGCACCACCGCGAACGACGGCCTCGGCGCCTCGGTGCCCTCGACGACGCGGTTCTGGCTGTCGACCAACAAGACACTCGGGGGCGACACGCTGCTCGGCGGCCAGGCCATCGGTCCGCTGCCTCCCGGCGGCTTCAGCGCCACCTCGACCGGCGTGCGGCTGCCGGCCACCGTCGGCTTCTTCTACCTCATCGCCGAGGCCGACGGCACCAACACCAACGTGGAGGCCAACGAGGACGACAACCTGCGAACGAAGGCGATCACCATCGGCCCGGATCTCTTCGTAAGCAAGCTGATCTTCACCCCTGACCCGCCCACGCGCACCGGGACGGTCATCAGCGTGACGACCAAGAACAAGGGCGGCCAGACCACCGGCGTCGCGACCGTGACCCGGGTCTACCGCTCGCTCAACGCCAAGCTCGAGCCCACCGACCCGCTGATCGGAACGATCAACGTGCCCGCGCTCGCGCCCGGCGCCACCTCGACGGCCACGATCTCGCCCACGCTGCCAGCCGGCACCTACTACTTCATCGTGGTGGTGGATGCCGACAACGCCGTCGTCGAGGCGAAGGAGGGCACGGCCAACCAGAAGAAGGCCAAGAAGACCGTCCTGTAGGCACGTCGCATTTCGCTTGGCACCCGCACCCGGGGCGCAGGCACCCGAGCCTGCGCCCGGGCTCTTTGTCTGCGGGTGTGGCACAGCGCGTCAGCGCCCTGCTGTGGCGACCCGGCCGGCTACAGCGCCCGCAGCGTCACGGCCACGTTTGCGCGCGCGGCGCGGATGGCCGGTGGCAGTCCGCCCAGTAAACCCATCAGCAGCGCGAAGACCACGCCGAGCAGCAGCAGGTCCGGCGTGATGCGAAACGCGAAGGAGAGGTGCGAGAAGGTCTGCCAGTTGATCGTGCCGGTGGTGATGCCGTTCACCGGCAGCACGAGCAGGCAGCCGAGCAGCCCGCCCACGAGCGAGATGACCAGCGACTCGACGAGGAACGAGAGCACGATGCTCCCGCGGCCGAAGCCGAGCGATCGCAGCACCGCGATCTCGCGCGCGCGTTCGGCCACGGCGGAGTACATGGTGTTGAGGGCACCGAGCACGGCCCCGAGCCCCATCACGAGGGCCACGATCCCGCCGAGCACGGTGATGAGCGTGGTGACGATCCGCGACTGGCTCTCGTAGTACGCCGGCTCGCGCTCGGCCTGCACCTGCAGGCGCGGGTCGGCGCGCAGCGCCGCGTCGAAGGCCTCGAACTCCTGCGCCGACGAGAGGCGCGCGGTGACCGACTGGAACACGCCAGGCGGCCGCTGGTAGTTCACGTTGAGCACGTCGGCATCGGCCCAGATCTCGGAGTCGAACGCGCTCCCGCCCGCGTCGAACAGGCCCACCACCGTCCAGGTGCCGGGGCCGATCCGGACGCGCGCCCCGAGATCGAGACCGGCGTACGCGGTAACGGCGTGGCGGCCGACGACGATCTCGTACAGGCCGGGCTCGAAGAAGCGGCCGCGGACCATCCGGACATTGGTGCGCACGTCCAGCGCCCGGGGTGACACGCCCCGCATTTGCACATTGGCGTCTCCGCCAGTCGTTTGCAGCGGGAGGGCCGCGATCACCACCACCTCCGGGCTCACGAGCGGCTCGGTGCCCCGCCGGGCCACCTGCGGCGCGTCCTCGATGACGCGCACCGCATCGATCAGCAGCGCGCTCGTCATCTCCGAATCGGATCCGGCGCGCTGCACGATCGCGTTCTGCGGCAGCCCCGTCGAGACCACCGTGGCCTTGAACCCGCGCGCGAGCGCCAGCATGGCCACGAACACACCGACGGTGCCGGCGATGCCGGCGACGGCGACGAGCGACGAGGCCCACCGCGCCCGGGCGCTGCGGAGGTTGTAGGCGAGAGGAACGGCCACGCTCACACCCTCCGGAGCGCATCCACGACGCTCAGCCGCATGGCTCCGAGGGCGGGCAGCAGCCCCGCCAGCACTCCCGTCACGACGGCCAGGCCAACGCCCGTGGCCAGGGCCGAGGTCGGCAGATACAGCAGGAGGAGCCCTTGCGTGATGTCCTGCGCGGTGGCGCCGTGGGCGAGCCACAGGCCGATGGCGCCGCCGAGCACGGCGATGCCGACCGACTCGGCCAGCACGAGCCCGAGGACGAACAGGTCGGAGTAGCCGACGGTCTTGAGCACGGCGAGTTCGTTGGTCCGTTCGCGCACCGCGATGGCCATGGTGTTGCCGGTGACGAGCAGGAGCGTGAAGAACACGATCGAGCCGATGGCGCGCAGCAGGAACTCGACGTTGCCCATCTGCTGCACGAACGCCGCGGCGAAGGCCGACTCGGTCTGCGTGCGCGTCTCCGACGTGGAGTTGGCGAACTCCTCGTCGATCGCCTGCGCCACCTCGAGTGCCCGCTCCGGCTGGTCCACCCGGACGACGTACCACCCGACAATGCCGCGCCAATAGGGTGGCGCCTTCTCGTAGAGATAGTCGTGCCGCAGCCAGAACTGGGTCAGGTCGTCGTTGGGCCGTGTGCCGCGGTAGAACCCGACGACGTTGAAATCCCAGCTGCCGCCACCGAGGTACCCCGGCGCTTTGAGGGGGATGCGGTCGCCAAGCGACCAGCCGAACCGCGCCGCGAGCGACGCCCCGACGATGCAGCCCTGGCGATCGGCGAGGAAGGCGTTCCACTGGGCCTCGTCGATCACGTACTCCGGGTACATCCGTCGCCAGTCGTCGGGCACGATCGCGAACTGCGGGAAGAAGTTCTTCGGATCCTGGTAGACGCCGCCGAACCAGGTGGAGTGGGCGGCATCCTGCACACCGGGCAACCGCTTGAGTCGCTCCAGGTAGGTGATGGGCAACGGCTGGATGATCGAGGTGCGCCCGATCACGACGAGGCGGTCTGCGCCGGCCACCTCGACGCCCTGCCGAAAACCGTAGCCGATCGCGCCGAGCAGGCCGAAGAGGAAGAACGCCACCACGAAGGACCCGATCGTGAGCAGCGTCCGGATTTTCTTGCGCCGCAGATTGCCCAGCAACAATGGGAGGAACCTCATGCCTGGGCCCCATGGTGCGTGGCGCCGCGGCCCGGCCCGTCCTTCCCGTGGCCCAGCCCTTCGGGGCTGGGCGTCCCGGTCCGCTCGCCGTTGACGAGCACGCCCTTGTCGAGCTGCAGCACCACGCTCGCCCGCTCGGCCGCACGCGGATCGTGGGTGACCATCAGCACCGTGGTGCCGTGCTCGCTGGCGAGCAGTCCGAGCAGGTCGAGCACGGTGTCGGCGGCGTGGCGGTCGAGGTCGCCCGTGGGCTCGTCGCACAGCAGCATCAGCGGGTCGGCGACGATCGCGCGGGCGATCGCCACCCGCTGCTCCTCGCCGCCGGACAGGTGGCGCGGGTAGTGCCGCATCCGATGCCGCAGGCCGACGATCTCGAGCGCCGTCTCGACGTGCGCCCTCCGCTGCGCGCGTGAGAGCCGGGTGAGCAGCAGCGGCACCTCCACGTTGCGGAAGGCGGTGAGGACGGGAATCAGGTTGTAGAGCTGGAACACGACGCCGACGTGCCGCGCACGCCACGCCGCCAGCTGGCGCCGGGAGAGGCCCGACAGCTCGACGCCGCCGACCGACACCGTGCCCGCCGTCGGCACGTCGAGCCCGCCGAGCAGGTTCAGCAACGTGGTCTTGCCCGATCCGCTGGGTCCCATGAAGGCGACGAACTCGCCCGCGCTCACGTCGAGGTCGAGACCCCGCAGGACGTGGATCTCCTCGCTCCCGCGACGGTACCGTTTGTCGAGCCCGCGCGCGCGGATCAGCCGTCGTTCACCGGCGGCGTCGGGCCCGGTCATCGGGGGATTCTAACCTTCAGCGCCGCCAACGCGAGAGGACGAACGCCACCAACAGGACCCCGCCAATGAGGACGAAGGGGACGTTGTCGGCACCCACGGCCGCCTCGAGGCGCAGGCGCGCCGAGGCGAGCGCCGCGGAGACCGCGCTGAGCGTCCCGTACTCAGCGGCGGCCTGGGCGACCAGAACGGGATACGTCATGCAACCTCCCGAGGGCCCCAGCGAGGCCTGCGCGCATCGTACACGCGTCGCCCGCCGCTGTCGTGTCGCCCCGTCAGCCGCCGGCGGGGAGCTCGCCCCGCGAGAGTGATCGTGGACGATCCTCAGTTCGCCGGCAGCATCTCCCGCCGGATCAGCGCCACCGGGACCATCCCCGCCGCCTGGAAGTCGTCCATGAACGCCGGCAGCGAGAACGTGGCGCCGCGCGCGGCGGCCACCTCGCCCATCAGCTCGTCGATCTGCACCTTGCCGACGAGGTAGCTCGTGCCATAGGCGGGCTGCTGCAGGTAGAGCTGCTGCTCGCCCCAGACGGTCGCGCCGTCGATGCGCAGCCAGCCGCGCGGGGTGTGCTCGACGGCAAAGCGTGCCGCCTCGTCGAGGGTCCAGCGGTTGGCGTGCATCATGAGGTCGCCCATCGCGCGCGCGCCGCGTTGCGCGAGGAGGATCCAGATCAGCTCACGCGAGCGCGGCGAGGCGCGCTCGTCGCCGCTCCAGAGCCACACCGCGCCAGCGGCAAGCAGCCCGCTCACGAGCAGCCGCAGCTTCGGGGTGGAGAAGGGCGTGTCGATCCCGGGCCACACCACGAGCGGCAAGGCTGCGGTGACGGCAAGCGCGATACCGCGGGCCAGCGTCGCCCCGCGCGGATGCATGGGCCGCGAGTGTACTCCGGACAGCAGCCACCGTGTCGCTGGAGCACGGCGTTGAACGCGCTGTGCCACGACGGTGGGAGGCGCTGTCCGACAGACCGACGGCTGAGCGACTGACCGGCTAAACGTGGCCTGGCCCTTCCGGGCTGGGCCGCTGGGACGGATAATTCGCACATGGCAGGTACGCGAGAGACATCAGCCGGAACATCACCGCCGGTCGCACGACTGCTGGACCTCTCGGGACGTGTCGCGCTCGTGACGGGAGCTGGCCGCGGCATCGGTGCGACCATCGCCGCGCGGTGCGCGGAGGCCGGCGCGCGCGTGATCGTCCACTACCGTCACTCTGCGGAGGCGGCGCACGATCTCGCGATGCGGCTGGGCAACGCCGCCGGGCCGGCCACCGCGCTCGACGCAGACCTCACGGATGCCACGCAGGTTCGGCACCTGTTCGATCGCGCCGCGACGGGGCCGGGCGTGCCGGACATCGTGGTGAACAATGCCGGCAGCTACCCGACGACGAAGCTCCTGGAGGTGGAGCCAATCGAGTGGAACGCGGTCGTGGCCGCCAATCTCACGAGCGTGCACCTCGTCACCCAGGAGGCGGCGCGGCGTCTCGGTGCCGCGGGACGCGTCGGTGCCATCGTCAACATCGCGTCGATCGAGGCGCACAACGTGGCCCCGTCGCACGCCCACTACTGCGCGGCCAAGGCTGCCGTCGTGATGTACACGCGCTCGGCGGCCCGAGAGCTCGGCCCGGCGGGCATCCGAGTCAACGTGGTGTCACCGGGCCTCATCTGGCAGCGGGGGCTCGACGAGGCGTGGCCCGACGGCGTGGCCCGCTACCGCGCCGCCGCGCCGCTCGGGCGGCTCGGGCGCGCCGACGATGTGGCCGACGCCTGCCTGTTCCTGGCATCGGCCGCGGCCCGTTGGGTCACGGGGACAGAGCTGGTCGTGGACGGTGGGGTGTTGACGAATACGGCGTACTGACCGTCAGAAGCCGTGTCGGTTCCTCGTTCCTCGTGCCTGGTTCCTCGGGGTTCCGGTGCGGGATCACGCGGTGACCCCGAGGGGCACGGCAAGCGGCACCACGCGGCGTGACGCGCATGAGCGGCGAGGCCCAAGGCACGCCGGTGAACGAAGCACGAGGAACCAGGCACTGACAGAGGGTCCAATGTCCGAGTTGACGCCGTCCGCGCTCATCGACGTGCTCGGCCTCGTGCCGCTCCCGGACGAGGGCGGCCACTTCAGGCAGACCTGGGTGTCCGACCTCGCGGTCGCGCCTGCCGCGCTCGGGCCGCGCTACCGCGGCGCGAAGCCGGCGGGCACGGCGATCTACTACCTGCTGACCGACGATCCCGACAGCTTCTCGGCACTGCACCGACTGCCCACCGACGAGGTGTACCACTTCTACCTCGGCGACCCGGTGCAACAGGTACTGCTCCACCCGGATGGGCGTACCGAGCGCGTGGTGCTCGGCCCCGCTCTCGCATCGGGACAGCGCGTGCAGCACGTGGTGCCGCACGGCGTGTGGCAGGGCTCGCGGCTCCTGGCCGGCGGCCGCGTGGCGCTGCTCGGCACGACCATGGCGCCGGGATTTGACCCGTCCGACTACGAGCCGGGCGTGCGCGAGGCGTTGCTCCGGGCGTATCCTGCCGAGGCCACGGCGATTGTCGCGCTGACACGGCAGCCTCGCGCCTAAGATTGGCGCCGAACGCCTGGCGGGCCCGCGTGGCTGGAGCGGCAGTTTCGACCGGAGTATCCTGACGCGATCCGACCGGGAGCCAGCCGCTGGCCGCTCGCCGCTGGGGGCGTTGGGCTGAACCATGACCGACCTGCTCGTCGCCCTCGACGCCGACGACACGCTCTGGCACAACGAGCCGCTCTATCGCGGCACGCGGGACCAGTTCTGCGCGATGCTCAGCCGCCACGACCCCGCGCTCATCGACGAGCACCTCTACGCGGTGGAGCGGAAGAACCTCGCGCACTTCGGGTACGGCGTGAAGGGGTTCGTGCTGTCGATGATCGAGACGGGGCTCGACCTCACCCAGGATCGGCTCGACGGCGCCGACATCCGCCGCATCATCGGTTGGGGGCACGACATGCTCGCCTCACCGGTCGAGTTGCTCGACGGTGCTCGCGAGGCCGTGGAGGCGCTCGCGGCCGACTACCGGCTCATCCTGCTCACCAAGGGCGACCTGTTCCACCAGGAATCGAAGCTCGCCCGCTCAGGGCTCGGCGGCCTCTTCAGCGGCGTCGAGATCGTCTCGGAGAAGGACCCTGGCGTCTATCGCGGCGCGATGGTGCGCTACGGTGTGACGCCGGAGCGCTTCGTCATGGTGGGCAACTCGCTGCGGTCCGACGTGCTGCCCGTGATCGAGGCAGGTGGCCACGCGGTGTACGTCCCCTACGCGGTGGAATGGATCCACGAGCAGGTGCCGGCCGAGGCGCTCGACGGAGCCCACTACCACCGGATCGCGCACCTGCGGGAGCTGCCGGCTCTGTTGCAGCAGATCGCCGCGGCCGCGCACGCCTGACCACAGCGGCAACGACGCGCGTTGCCCTCCAACGACGACGTCACCCCGGCGTTGACATCACCCGGGCGGGCATCTTGCCCCGCCGAACGCCGCGGGTGTAAGCTCGCCGCCGTCCTCGCACGGTTGTCGCGATGACCGAACCTGCCCCCACGCGGGGCCGGCCGTGACTGGCCGGCCCGCCCGCCCGGAACCGTGGCTGTTGCTGGAGGTGCTCATGCCACTGCCGTTCTCCCCATCCCGCCCATCTACCTGCTTCGTTGCGCTGCTCTCGGCGCTGCTCGCGGCGTCCCTCGTGGTGCCGGTCGCTGCCCAGACGCAGATCACCACCGGCGTGATCCAGGGATCGGTGAGTGACGCCACGGGCGCCATGCTCCCGGGTGTGACCGTCGAGGCGCGCAACGTCGGCACGAACTTCGCGCGCAGCACGGTGACCGCCGGCGACGGCCGCTTCGTCTTCCTCCAGATGCCTCCGGGCAACTACACCGTCACGTACACGCTCGCCGGGTTTGCGACCCTCGTCGAGGAAGGCCTGCAGTTGAGCGTCGGCCAGGCGGCCACGCTCACCGCGTCGATGAGGGTGTCGGGCCTTGCCGAGACGGTCACGGTCACCTCCTCGTCGGGCATCGTGGAGACCACGAAGACCGCCTCGGCGAGCACGCTCAACGAGACCGCGGTGGAGACGACCCCGATTCTGGGCAGGAAGTTCGAGGACCTGCTGACGCTCACCCCGGGCGTGAGCGTGGTGCAGGGGCCCGACGGCGACGCGATCACCTTCGCGGGCCAGCGCGGCATCTTCAACAACATCAGCCTCGACGGCGGCGACTACAACAACGGGTTCTTCGGCGAGCAGGTGGGAGGCCAGCGCGTCGCGGTGGACATCACGCTCGACGCGATCAAGGAGTTCCAGGTGATCGCGACCGGCGCGCCCGCGGAGTTCGGCCGCACCGCGGGCGGCGTGGTCAACGTCGTCTCGAAGTCGGGCACCAACGACGTCAACGGCAGCGCGTTCTGGTACCAGCGGCTCGAGGCGCTGACCGGCGACCTCTCGGACGGGAGCAAGCTCGAGGACTTCCACCGCGAGCAGTTCGGCGGGACGATCGGCGGGCCGATCAGGCGGGACAAGGTCTTCTACTTCCTGGCCGGCGAGGGCATCACCGGGAGCTTCGAGCGGCCCAACCTGAGCCGCCAGCTCGGCGATGTCGCCTGCCCGGTGTCGAACCCGAACATCTTCCAGAACGAGGCGCTCATCAACGGCAATGGCGACTGCCAGCGCCTGGCGCTGCTCAGTTTCTTCCAGGCGCGGCTGGGCCAGGACGAGGGCCTGCCAATCGAGCACCCCGTGGAGACGGTGGCACTGCTCGGCAAGATCGACTGGGCGGTGAACACGGCGAACAACTTCTCCGGCTCATGGAATTTCAACCACTCGCGGAAGGAGAACGAGACGTTCGACGTGGCGACCTACGGCACCTCGGCCAACGGCATCGAGGGCGACCCGGCGCGGATCAACGTGCTCAACCTCAACTGGTTCACGACGCTCTCGCGGGCGATGCTCAACGAGGCGCACTTCACGTACTCGCGCGAGACGCGGCCGCGCACGGCGTTCGCGTCGAACCTGCTCGCCGACACGGGCATGGGCTTCGAGCCGACGTTCCGCTTCGGCAACCCCTTCTTCCTCCAACCGGCCGTGGACGAGTTGATCTGGCGCACGCAGCTCAAGGACAACGTGTCGCTCGTGCTCGGCACCCACACGGTGAAGTTCGGCGGCGAGTGGATGCACACGATGAACGACCAGGTGTTCCGCGGGTTCTTCACCGGGCGGTACCTGTTCGACAGCGTCTCCGGCTTCCTGCGGTACGCCTCGCCGGCCGCCGACGGGGGATACGGCCCGCGGGCGGTGGGCTGTTCCGACGGCAGCTTCGTGACGTTCCCCACCCCGTGCCCGGGCGCGGCGACGGCCACAGGCGGTCCGCTGCTGTTCTATCTGCAGGGTGCGGGGCGCACGGGCATCGCCACCGACGCCGCAGGCGCGTCCAACATTACCAACGACGAGTTCGCGCTCTTCGTGCAGGACCAGTGGCAGGTGTGGCCCAACTTCACCCTCAACTACGGCTTGCGGTGGGACGCGCAGCGGATGCCGGAAACGGTCGATGCCACGCTGACGGCCTACGCGCGCTTCCTGGGCGACCCGGCCTTCCCCTCCGACGGCACCATCCCCGACCAGTGGAGCATGTGGCAGCCCCGGGCGGGCTTCGCGTGGGACCTGAAGGGCAACGGCAAGTCGGTGCTGCGCGGCAGCGCGGGCGTCTACTACGCGCGGCAGAACATGCTGAGCCAGGTGGGCTCGGTCACGACCAACGGGCTGCAGCAGCAGTCGATCTTCCGCAACAGCGGCTTCGTGAGCTTCGCCGACATGCCGGTGTGGCCCGGCGTGCTCACGCCGCAGCCGCTGCCCGAGGGTGAGTTTCCGCTGTTCACCGGCGTGCGCGTGTTCGACGAGGACTACAAGAACCCCCACGTCTACTCGTTCAACGCCGCCTACGAGCAGGAGCTGTGGCCGGACTTCTCGGGCTACGTGGACTTCACGTGGACTGAAGGGCGGAACCTCACGCGCTTCCTCAACTACAACAAGGCGGACCCGGTGTGCTGCGACCAGGGTGCCGGCACCGGCAACACGGTGCGCTACCTGACGCAGCCCTTCGGCCCGTACCTCGACGAGGTGATGGTGACCAACAGCCGCGGGGAGTCGCAGTATCGCGGCGTCACCTTCGGGTTGCGCAAGCGGTTCACCCAGGGCTACCAGTTCGAGGTGAACTACGTGCTCTCGAAAGACGAGGACAACGACAGCAACGAGCGCGACCCCTTCACCGACCGAAGCTTCAACCTCTACGACCTCGACAAGGACTGGGGCCCCTCGGATCGCGACATCCGTCACAAGTTCAACGCCTTCGGGTACTTCACGATGCCCGCGGGCTTCCAGTTCACGACGCGCGTGCAGTACCGCGGCGCGCAGCCGATCACCGCCAACCCGCGCGTGCTGAACGGCGAGGACCGCGGCCGCAACGGCGAGCGCAAGGACAACGAGTTCTTCACCTTCGACTGGCGGTTGATGCGGCCGTTCCGCCTCGGCGGCGACGTGCAGATCATCCCGGCGGTGGAGATGTTCAACACGTTCAACAACGACAACAACATCAACCCGCTGAGCACGCCGGCGCTCTTCAACTTCGACGGGTACCTTCGGACGGGGGTCGGCGACCCCCGCCAGACCCAGCTGTCGGTGCGCGTCGTGTTCTGAGACGCTCACCCTCTGAGGGCGCCGCTCCTGCGGCGCCCTGGACGGCCGTGATGTGGCCCGGCCCTTCGGGGCTGGGCCGCCCCCATCGCTGAAGCACAGCGCTGACTGGGGCGCTGCGCCACGACACTCCTCACCGCCGCAGTCGACGGAAGACGGCAGCCCGCGTCTCGAGCCCCTCCAGGTACCGCTCCGCCTCGGCCCGTTCGCGACGGGGCACCTGCCGCAGCCGGCTCCGCACGAAGTCCGCCTGGAGGCGGTACGCCGCGTGCTCGCCGTCGCTGCGGTGGACCTGCTCGTGAAGGAGCGTGGCCGCCAGCCGCAGCAATCTCAACACCGTGGGCCTGCGCGCCGCGAGACGGTACGTGACCGATTCGCGGTTGACGAAGATCCCGCTGATCGCTCCGTCGAGAGGCAGACGGAACGCGTTCACCCCCGGCGAGGGAGCGCCCGCACGCGGCACGCGCCCGTACAACGCGGTCGCCTCGGCGAGGCTGACGACCTCGATTGGGTCGATCCGCTGCCCGAGATAGTCGAGGGCCTGCCGGACCGTCGGGTCCCCGGGCTCGACCGTGCGGCCTGCCATCGGCCGGACGACCGATTCCGAGGGCCCTCCGTTCGCCGTCAACGAGGCGAGGAGGAGGAGCTGGGTGAGCGTGACCCGAACGTAGGGCCAGCTGACCAACGCAACAATCACCCAAGAGCGGCCATGGCCGCTCACGACCCTTCCTGGCCACCTCTGGCCGATCCGGTTCGTGGGTTAGAATCGCGGACACAGCATTGGACGCGTCGCGATGACCGGGAGCACGCCGCCCCAGACCGCCCGAAGCCGGCCGGGCCAGCGGCTCGAGTCGTGGAAGGAGATTGCCGCCTACCTGAAGCGTGGCGTCCGCACGGTGCGGCGCTGGGAGGCGGTGGAAGGCCTCCCCGTCCATCGTCACGTGCACGCGTCGCGCGCGACGGTGTACGCGCACCCTCCGGAGATCGACGCCTGGTGGGAGGGGCGGCGACACGGCAGCCACCGGCCGGTGCCCCCGGTGGGCCATCCGCTCGGCGGTTCCGCGGACCGGGTCATGGTGGCGGTGCTGCCGTTCGCAAACCTGAGCGGTGACGCGCCGCACGAGTGCTTCGGCGATGGACTCACCGAGGAGGTGATCACGGAGCTCGGCCGGCTGCACCCAGACGCGCTCGGGGTGATCGCGCGAACGACGGTGATGCACTACAAGACGGCCCGGCGCACGGTGCGCCAGATTGGCGAGGAGCTCCGCGTCCGGTTCGTGCTCGACGGCAGCGCGCGGTTCGAGGGCGATCGCGTCTGCGTGACGACGCAGTTGGTCCGTGCGGAGGACCAGGCGCAGGTCTGGGCCGCGCGGTACGAGCGGCCGGTTCGCAGCATCCTTGCACTCCAGCAGGAGATTGCGTCGGAGATCGGTCGCGAAGTTCGCGTGACGCTCACGCCGGCGCAGCAGGCGCGGCGCGGGACCGCGCGCGACATCGAGCCCGAGGCCTACCTCGCCTACCTGCGGGGCCGCCACTTCCTGAACGAGTTCACGAGCGACGCCGTGCGCCGCGCCGTCGAGTGCTTCAAGGCCGCGCTCGACATCGACCCGACGTACGCCCAGGCCCACGCCTCCTTGTCGGAAGCCTATGCACACCTCGGCGTCTGGACCGACATGCCGACGGCCACGACGTTGCCGCTCGCCATCGGTGCCGCCCACGCGGCGCTGGGGCTCGATCCCGGCCTCGCCGAGGCGTACGCGGCGCTCGGACTCATCCACGCCAACCACGTCTGGGATTGGCATGGGGCGGAGCGGTACTTCCTGCGCGCGCTGCAGTTGAATCCAAGCCTCGCCGCCGCCGCGCAGTGGTACGCGGAGTTCCTGGCCGAACTCGGGCGGATCGAGGAGGCTCTCGCGATCGTCGATCTCGCGGCGCGGCACGATCCGCTGTCGCGCAGCATCCCGGCGAGCCGTGCGTTCGTCTTCTGGCTGGGTCGCCGGTTCCACGAGGCGATCGCGGAGGCGGAGCGCGTGCTCGCCATCGATCCGGACTACCCCATGGCCCTCATCAGGCTCGGCGTCGCGCAGGCGGGCACGGGCGCGTACGACAAAGCCGCCGACGCGTTCCTGGCTGCCCGCGAGGCCACGCCCGGGCTGATCGACTGCACGTCGCTGCTCGGCTATGCTTACGCGTGCAGCGGCAGGACCGCAGACGCGCAGGCACAACTCGAGGCGCTGCGTGGCCACGCTGGCGAACGGTACGTGCCGCCGTTCCTCTTCGCCAACGTGCACCTGGGACTCGGCGAGCACGAGACGGCGCTCGAGTGCATCGAACGGGAGTGCGACGCCCGGGGGTGGTACATGCTCCTCATCAAGCAGTCGCCGCTGTACGATCCCCTGCGCGCGCACCCTCGCTTCGAGGCGCTGCTGGGGCGACTCAATCTGTGAGCCCTGCGTCCCGTCCCGTGTCCAGGCGGACCAGGAGGTCCGCCCTCCGAATGGCACCGTGGACGGGCGGGACGTGGCCCGGCCCTTCGGGTCGTGGCCCCGCGTTGCGGGGCTGGGCCGCCCTGGCCTCGGCCCCGTCGCTGACGCCCCGCGCTGAAACACCGTGCCACGATCGGCTCGCCTGACGCGGATTACACTCTGACCCGTGCTGACCATCGCCGCCCTGCTCGTCGCCGGACTCGTTCTGTTGGTCGTGGGAGGCGAGCTGCTCCTGAGGGGCGCCTCGAAGCTCGCCGTCTCGCTCGGGATCTCCCCGCTCGTGATCGGCCTCACCGTCGTGGCCTTCGGCACGAGCTCGCCGGAGCTCGCCGTCTCGCTCCAGGCGGTCCTCGCGGGGCAAGTCGATATCGCGATCGGCAACGTCGTCGGCAGCAACGTCTTCAACGTGCTGTTCATCCTCGGCGTCTCGGCGGCCATCACGCCGCTCGTGGTCGCCGGGCAGATGATCCGCCAGGAAGTGCCGGTCATGGTGGGCGTGTCGCTGCTGCTGCTCGCCCTCGCGCTCGACGGCGGCATCGCGCGGTGGGACGGCCTGCTGCTCGTCGCGCTGCTCGCCGGCTACACGGTGTTCGTCATCCGCCAGAGCCGGCGCGAAACGCGCGCGCTCCAGGAGGAGTACGCCGGGGAGTTCCACATCGCGGCGAGTGCCTCGTGGGACGACAGGCTCTGGGCACAGGCGCTGCTGATCGCCGGCGGGCTCGTGCTCCTCGTCGTCGGGTCGCGCTGGCTGGTGGCGGCGGCGATCGCAGTGGCAGAGGCCGCGGGCGTCTCGGAGCTGGTCATCGGCCTCACCGTCGTGGCGGCCGGCACGTCGCTCCCCGAGGTGGCGGCGTCGATCGGCGCGGCCCTGAAGGGACAGCGCGACATCGCGGTCGGCAACGTCGTCGGCAGCAACATCTTCAACATCCTCGGCGTGCTCGGGATCTCGGCGGCGGTGGCGCCGACGGCGCTCACCGTCGCCCCCTCGATGCTGCGCTTCGACCTGCTGGTGATGATCGCGGTGGCGCTGGCCTGCCTGCCGGTGTTCTTCACCGGGTTCACCATCGCCCGGTGGGAGGGTTGGCTGTTCCTGTTCTACTACGTGGCCTACACCGGGTACCTGGTACTGCAGGCCCAGGCCCACGACGCGCTCGGCACCTACAAGCTCGTGTTCACGACCTTCGTGCTGCCGCTCACAGCGATCACCCTGGCAGTTGTGGCCTTCCGGGCACGACGGGCGGCGCCCCCCCGGGCCCAGGGCTGACGCCTGGGGCCGACCGCTGATCCCGGGCTGCCCAGTCCACCCTGCCTCGCGTGATCGCAGCGCTGCTCATCGTGCTCGCCGGGTGGGTGCTGGCGGCCCTGTGCAGGGCTCTCGTGCGGCGGCTGCTCGCGTGGCTCCGGTTCGACCGCCTGGCCGAACGAGCCGGCGCCACCGAGTTGCTCGCAGCCTCCAAGATGCCGCGCGCCGAGACGCTCCTCGCCGGCCTCGTGTTCTGGGGGGTCTGGATCGGGTTCCTCGTCGCGGGCGTCGAGGCCCTGCAGATCCGCAGCCTCCTCGTCATCGTCTCCGGGCTCGTGTCGTTCCTGCCGCGGCTCCTGCTCGCGCTCGTCATCCTCGCGCTCGGGTTCCTCCTGGCCAATCTGCTCTGGCGGACCGCGCTGCTCGCCGCCGTCAACGCCCGGACGCCGTCTGCGCGGCTGCTGGCAGGCGGCCTGCGCCTGCTCGTGATCGCGATCGCGTCGACGATGGCCCTCGATCACCTGGGCCTGGCACGCGGCGTGGTGCTGACGGCCTTCGCGATCACCTTTGGCGCGGTGATGCTCGGGCTCGGACTCGCATTCGGCCTCGGCGGCCGCGACCTGGCGCGGCGCATGCTCGAGGAACAGTTCGCACCCCGGCCGCGCGGCGAGGAGGACGCGGCGCGCCACCTCTGAACCGCAGGGCGCCCCTTCGGGGGCCGAGGGAGCCACTCAGTCCCTGAACTGCGCCCCTCGCCGCGCCATCGCCGCGCCAACCGCCTCCTCGAGATCCGCCGACATCAGCATCGCCGCGTTCCAGGTGGCGACGTGTTCGAGGCCGTCGGCCACGGAGTGGTCGCGCGTGTAGAGCAGCATCTCCTTGGTTCCGCGGATGGAGAGCGGAGACTTCGCCGCGATGGCCGCGGCGATCTCCGCCACCCCGGCCGCGAGCATCTCGCGCGTGTCGAACACACGGTTCACAAAGCCGACCTCGCGCGCCTCGGCGGCACCCATCACCCGTCCGGTGTACGCCAGTTCCCGCGCGAGACCGTCCCGCACGAGCCTCGGCAGCCGCTGCAGCGTCCCGACGTCCGCCGTCATCCCCATGTCGATCTCCTTCACCTGGAACGACGTGTCGGCCGCCGCATACCGCATGTCGGCGCAGCAGACGAGGTCCACCGCGCCGCCGATGCAGGCGCCGTGGATCGCCGCGAGCACGGGCTTCCGGCACCGCTCGAGGCTCGTCACGGTGTCCTGGAGGTCCAGGATGTACCGGCGCAGCGCCTCGCGCGCGCGCCCGGGGCACGGATCGGCCACGGCCTGTTGAACGCTCGCGAGCAGCGCGAGGTCGATCCCCGAGCAGAAGTGCGGGCCCGCACCGCTCAGGACCGCCACCCGGGCGGCGGGCGTTTCGTCGACCCACTCGAAGGCCCGCCGGATCTCGTCCCACATCGTGCGGTTGAGCGCGTTGGCCTTCTGGGGCCGGTTGAGGCGAATCTGTGCGACGCCGCCGTCGAGCGACGTCTCGATGGTCTCGTACGACATGGGAACCTCCTTGGACCGTTCTTGGACCGCGTGTGCAGGCGCCACCCGTCGGCTTCGCGCAGGGGCGTCCAACGCGGCGTCCAGGCGCCGCAGGGGCGGCGCCCTCCGAATGGCGGGGTCGGGCCGTGACAGCGTCCCGATTGGCCAGACCCCGATCGAGCACCTCTCACGCCCGCACGTCGCCGCGCGCGAGCGACGCCACGACGCCGCCCGCGCAGAGCACCGCGCAGAGGCCGAGCACGAGGCGCGTCGTCACGACGAGCTGCGGGTGCTGCGCCGCGGTGATCGGCACCGGGCCGATCACGAGCGCGATCGTGAGCATGGCCGCGCCCATGCTGAGCATCTGGCCGCCCAGCCGCATCGTACCGAGCGTCGCGGCGGCGGTTCCATAGTGACGTGGCGCGACGCTGCTCATCACGGCGTTGGTGTTGGGCGAGGAGAACAGGCCGAAGCCGACACCGAGCAGCGCGAGGCACGCGACGATGTATGGCAGGGGCGTAGCCGGTCCGATCGGCACGAGCAGCGCGAGGCCGAGTGCCGTGAGCGCCATGCCCGTGGACGCGACGATGCGGGCCTCGACGCGGTCCGACAGCCGCCCGGCCTGGGGTGACACCACGGTCATGAGCACGGGCTGCGCGACGAGAACCAGGCCGGCCGCCGGGGGGCCGAGGTGCCGGACGTGCTGCAGGTAGAGGCTCAGGAGAAACCCCACCGCGAAGGTGGCACTGTAGTTGATGAGCGCCGCGAGGTTGGAGAGCGCGTAGACGCGGCTGCTGGTGAAGAGGCCGATGTCGAGCACCGGCGAGGCCACCGAGAGCTCGAGCCGCACGAAGGCCGCGAACGCCAGGACGCCGGCGCCGAGCCACGCGCCGCCCACCGCGGCCGGGAGCCGCGAGAGGCCGTACATCACCGCGCCGAGCGCCAGGGCGTAGAGCGCCGAGCCGGCGAGGTCGAAGCGTTCGCCGCGGGCACCGGCCCACTCGCCCTCGAGGCGTGCGGCAACGACACACGCCAGCCCCGCGCCCAGGACGACGTTCACGGCAAACAGGTGTCGCCAGCCGGCGTACTCCGTGATCAGGCCCCCGACGACCGGTCCGAGCGACAGCCCCAGGTACACCGACGCCACGTTGACGCCGAGCGCCCACCCACGGCGGGCGGGCGGGAAGACCGACGTGAGGATGGCGACGCTCGTGCCGAAGATCATCGCGCCGCCGGCACCCTGGACGGCACGCGCCACGATGAGCGTCAGGGCCGAGGTCGCGAGCGCCGACAACAGCGACCCGAGCGTGTAGACGACGATGCCCCACTGGAACACCCGCTTCCGCCCGTGGATGTCGGCGAGCCGGCCAAAGGGCACGAGGAACGTCGCGGCCGCGAGCAGGAACGACGAGGCGATCCAACTCAACTGCACGGCGTCGAGCTGCAGGTCGCGCGCGATCGCGGGGAGCGCCACGTTGGTGGACGCGCCCATGAACGGGGTGAGGAAGGACGAGAGCGAGGCGACAGCCAGCGCAACCCGCTCCGAGGTGCCGCGTGACGAGGCCGGCGGGTGTGGCGACATCAGGGAATGGTGGGTCCTCGCCAAGTCACGCGTGAGCGGCCCGCCACGCGAGCACGCGCGGGTCCATCACGCGCCGCCAGAGCGGCGGCACGAGCGCGACGACGAACATCGTCCCGTACCCTGCCGGCAGCTGCGGGGCCGCGTCGAGGTGGTCGAGCACCTGGTAGCGCTTCGAGGCGAGGTAGTGGTGGTCGGAGTGCCGCGCGAGGTTGACGAGCACCCAGTTGCTCATGCGGTGGCTGGAGTTCCACGAGTGCCACGGCATCACGCGCTCGAACCGCCCCGCGGACACTTCGCGCCGGGTCAGCCCGTAGTGCTCGACGTAGTTGATCACCTCGAGCAGCGAGAAGGCGATCACGGCCTGGGCCGCCAGGAACAGCACCCCGGGCGCGCCGAACCACCACGCAACGCCGGCGTAGAGCGCCGCCTGTTCGGCGGCGTAGCGCAGCATGCGGTTGGCGGGGTGCCACCAGGTCCGGCCCCGGCGCGCGAGCCGCTCCACCTCGACTCCCCACGCGCTGCGCAGGCCGCCGATCACCGTGCGCGGGTAGAAGGCGTAGACGCTCTCGCCGAACCGGGCGGTGGCCGGATCGCGCGGCGTGGCCACCCAGCGGTGGTGTCCCTGCACGTGCTCGATGGCAAAGTGCGTGTAGCTCACGCTCGCGAGCAGCACCTCGCCGAGCGCACGTTCCCAGCGCCCGGGCCTGTGGATCAGCTCGTGCGCGAAGGTGATCCCGATGGCGCCGCTCGCCAGACCGATCGACACCGTGATGCCGGCCACCTCGAGCGGCGTGTGGCCGCCGCCCGTCACCGCCAGCAGGCCCCAACCGATGAGCGCGAACTGCACCGGCACCCACGCCCAGGTGATCACGCGAAACGGCAGGCTGCGCTCGAGCGCATCGGACTCCTCGGGTGTCGGGTTGTGCGTGTCGAGGGCCGACAGCGCGTCGACGAGCGGCACGAACCCATAGATGAAGGCGAGGGTGACGAACGTCCACGCACCGCCACGCCGCGCTCCCAGGACGATGAGCGCGGGGATCACGAAGCCGATGACGTGGGGCAGGGCCCGAAGGAGCATGCTGGGGCTCCGCGCCATGCTACCGCTTGTAGCCGAACGTCTTCAGCAGCTCCACGCGCCACGTGACGCCGGTGGCGTCCTCGACACCCGCCGGGGAGGAGCCGTCGACCACGCCGAGAATGCCGCGACCCTGGCCGGTCTCGGCCACGATCACCTGCAGGGGGTTGGCGCTGGCGCAGAAGATCCGGCACACCTCGGGGCAGGCCTTCACGGCATTGAGCACGTTGATCGGAAACGCGCCACGCAGCACGATGACGAAGCTGTGCCCGGCGCCCACGGCCTGCGCGGCGGCCACCGCGGCCGCCGTCAGGCCCGCGTCGGTGCCATCGGTGCGAACGAGGCAGTCGCCCGACGCCTCGCAGAACGCCAGCCCGAACTTGATGTCGGGGACCGACCCGACGAGCGCCTCGTAGAGGTCCTCGACCGTCTTGATGAAGTGCGACTGCCCGAGGATCACGTTGGCGCCGGCCGGCGTCTCGATCGCGACCAGCTTCAGCTCGAGGCTCATGCCGTCCCTCCGGGAGCGTGACGCCTGAGTCTCGCTCCATCGTGGGGGCCGGAGCAAGCGTCAGGGCGCCGTGCGAGCGAATGGGCCGGGGAGATCCGGCCCCGGCTCCGGCACCGCCGTTCAGAACCGGAACCGGAGCCCGAACTGCCCCTGCCAGCGAGACCGCAGCACGTCACGCTCCCAGCGCGCGGCGTTGGGGTTGGTGATGATCGTGTTCAGGTTGTAGTTCCACTTCCCGCTCACCGGGTCCACCGCCGGCGTCGGGAGGCTGACGATGCTGAGGCCGTTGAAGAGGGCGTAGTCGACCAGCCCGCTGTCCTTGTCGAACAGGTTGAGGACGTTCAGCAGCGCGAACTCGAACTCGGCCTTGTAGCGTCCGAATGGCACGCCGAACGCCGCGCGGAAGTCCAGCGTGTTGGTCCAGGGCGCCCGGCAGTTGTTGCGCTCCGTGATCCCGCCGCTCGGCAGGTCCAGGCACTCGTCGGCGTTGATGAACGCCATCAGCTGGTCGTAGGTCCCGTTGATCACGTTCACGTCGCCGGGGCCGGAGGGAATGAAGAGCAGGTCCTTGTTGGTCTGGTTGATCCCGTTGGCCGAGCTGCTGAACTGGTAGGCGTACGGACGGCCAGACTGGCCGTTGTAGTAGCCGGAGAGCGTCACGTCGGCCTTGCCCCACAGCTCGATCCGGTACGACGCCGCCAGGTTGACGCGGTGGAGCGGGTCGAAGTTCGAGACGCCCACCGGGATGTCGTTCGCGTCCACCCCCATCTTGTTGTTGATCCAGTTGGAGCGGGCCTGGCTCGACCCCCCGTCGTTCACGCTGTTGGACCGGCCGTAGATGTACGATCCGCTCAGGTACCAGTTGTTGCGGAACGGGCGCTCCATCTTGAGCGCGAGGCTCCACGTGTCGCCCTCGTCGGTGTTGGTCAGGTAGACGACGTCGCTGAAGTCCGGGTAGAGGTTGGTGTAGAAGTTCCGGCCGTCGGGCCGGACGCTGGCCACGTTCAGGTTCAGGTTCCGGTAGTCGATGTCCTTCAGCGTCTGCGAGAACAGGAACTCCACCGTGCCGACGAAGTCGAGGAAACCGAGCGACCGGTCGAAGCCGAGGTTGCCGCGCACGAGCTGCGGGAAGGCGTAGTCGGGGTCCACCAGGTTGATCTCGTTGGTGGCGGCGCCGAACCCGGGCAACGAGGTGGGCTGCCCGTCGGGATCCGACACGAAGGGGATCCGGCGGGCGGCGTTGAAGCCGGTGCTGAGCCGGGTGAACTCGTTGCCGGTGTTCGTGTACTGGTTCGACAGCCACACGTACGGCGTGCGGCCGCCGAAGATCCCGATCCCGCCGCGCAGTTGCTGCCGCCGGGCGCTCTCCCCGCTCAGGTCCCAGTTGAACCCGGCACGCGGTGACCAGGTCTGAGAGCTCGGCGTGACATCGGTGCGCGCCCCGTAGAGCGCTTCCACGCGAGGGTTGGCCGACGGCGTGTCGGGGAAGACGGGGAAGTCCACGCGCAACCCGTAGGTGAGCGTGAAGGTGGGCGCCAACCGCCACTGATCGCCCCCGTAGAACCCGAACTGGTACACCCAGAAGCGCGCCGACTCGCGCGGGTCGCCCGTGGCCGAGTAGCTGTAGGAGAAGTCCTGGGCGAGCGCCTGCTCGAACAGATCGATGCCGTTGAAGTCGTAGGTGCCGAAGTTGTCGCGGATGAACAGGTTCCGGAACTTGAAGAACTCGTTGTGCGTGCCCAGGGTGAAGGTGTGCTTGCCCCGCACCATCGTCAGGTCGTCGTGCAGCTCGACGATGTCCTGGTCGAGCTCGTTGGCCGTCGAGAACTGCTCGGTGCCGAACCGGATGTCCTGGCCGCCGCCGAGGCGGATGTTGACCTGCGGGAACGGCTCGCCGCGGTTGCTGCGGAAGTCGCGGATGCGCTGGTAGGTGACGCGGAACTCGTTGTACATCGACCCGACGGTCGAGTTCAGCTGGCCGACGGTGGAGTGGCTCTTGCTGTTGAACTCGTAGAACTGGTCCGGGAAGATGAACCGGCTGAAGGACGGCGTGCCGACGTCGTTGAACGCGTCGATGTAGTTGTACCGCACCACGAGCTGGCTGTGCCCGAGGTTCAGGTCGCCGCGGACGAACACCTTGTTGTTGTCGGTGCTGCGGACGAACTCGCCGAGGCCGCCGGGGTCGTAGCCGTACTTGTTGCGCGCGATTGAGAGGGCCCGCTCGACCTCGGCCTGCCGCCCGAAGGTCTGGCCCGAGCTGCCGTCCACCGACCAGCCCGACGGCGTGTCGCGGCGTCCCCAGTCGAGGTCCGTGAAGAAGAACGCCCGGTTCTGGACGATGGGTCCGCCCACGTTGCCGCCATACTGCTTGTCGTTGAAGGTCCCGATCGGCGCCTCGCCCGCCGGGCACTTCGCCGTGGCCGCCGCGCCGACCACGGGCAGGCACTTGCGGACGAGCGCGTCGTCGCGCCAGAAGTACCGGCCGGTGCCGCGGAAGCGGTTCGTGCCGCTCCGAGTGATCGCGTTGATGCCACCGCCCGAGAACCCGCCCTGCCGCACGTCGTAGGGCGAGACGACGACCTGCAGCTCCTGAATCGCGTCGAGGCTCACCGGTTCGGTGCCGGCGCTGCCGCCCGGGGTGCCGGTGTCGCCCAGGCCGAACAGGTCGTTGTTCACGGCGCCGTCCACCTGCAGGTTGTTGTACCGGCCGCTGCGGCCCGCGATGCTCAGCGCCGAGGGGTTGGAGTTGGTGGCCGTCTGCACGACGAACGGGTTGACGCGCGCGAAGTCCTGCAGGCTGCGGCTGATGGTCGGCAGCGTCTCGATGATCTGCGTGCCCACGGTGGCCGAGGTGCCGGCGCGGCTGCCGGAGAAGATCGCGCTCGACTCGCCGACGACCACCACCGTCTCGGTGACCGTCTCGAGCGGCAGCGTGAAGTTGGTGGCCGTCTCCTCGCCGAGCGCGACGGCGACATCGCTCTGCACCTGCTCGCGGAAGCCCTGGAGCCTGACGGTGACGATGTAGGGGCCGCCGACGCGGACCTGGAGGAACTGGAACCGGCCATCGCCGTTGGTGGCCGCGTTGTAGGTGGTGCCGGTGGGCTCGTGGACCGCCGTGACGTCGGCGCCCGGCAGCACGCCGCCCTGCTCGTCCATCACGACGCCGGTGATGGCGCCAGTCGTGACGTTCTGGGCGGACACGGTCGGTGCCACCAGCCACGCGGCCGCGAGCAGGATCGTGAGCGAGCGCGTCATGGATCTCCCCTTTCCGCGAGGTGCGTCGCCGGCATGTTGGGCGCGGAACGAGACCGTTCGGGTGCCGCGGGGCGATTCTAGCGCAGGACAGCGAGCCGGGGGGCCGCCACTCCTGCGGCGCCGCGGCAGCACGGGGGCCGGCAGCAACGGGGCGGGCCCGAAGGCCCACCCCGTCTGTTTGCCGTGCAACGCCCCTAGCCTAGGCGCGAGGCGCGAGGCTAGTTGAAGAAGTAGCGCAGGCTGATCTGGAAGCGATAGACGTCGTCGAGGCCGGCCGTGTACTCGAGGGGCGTCGTGAGCAGCTGGTTGTTCACGACGCGCATCCGGTACGTGACGCGCCCCGACGAATCGACGCCGGGGTTGGTGAGCGGCTGGGCGTTGACGAGCCGCTGCGCGACGCCCCAGTCGCTGTTGAGCAGGTTGCCGAAGTTCAGCATGTCGAGGCGCAGCTGGAAGCGGTGCTTCGCGCCCGCGAAGGCGGCCATGATGTCCTGCGAGATGCTGAAGTCGATGCGGCTGATCGTCGGGAGGAAGCGGCCGTTGCGCTCCACGTACTCGCCGCGGCGGTCGCTCAGGTACTCGTCGGCCTGGATGTAGGCCTCCCACGCGGCGGCCTGCTCGGCGGAGGTGAAGAGCCGCGGCTGGCCGTTGATCGTGAGGGTGAACGGCTGGAAGTTCATCTCGGAGAGGTCGCGCGGCACGTAGATCAGGTCATTGCTCGTGCCGCCGTCGGCGTTGAGGTCCCCGGCGTAGGTGTAGCTCGCGTTGCCGTTGGTGCGCATCTCCCAGAAGGCCGAGAACGAGGTGGCGCCGAAGTTGAAGTACTCGAACCGGTAGCCACCCGTCAGGAAGAAGCGGTGTCCCGGCGAGTTGTACGAGTACGCCAGGCCGGGGTCGTTCGGGTTGCCGGCGTGCGCGTTGCCGCTCCACGACCCGAAGGCGATCGAGCCCGGGTCCACCGTGTTCCTGGCCTCACCGTAGCTGTACGCCGTGCGGAAGAAACCACTGCGGAAGGTCTTCGACAGCGTCGCGGCGATGTTCCACGACCGGCCCACGTCCTCGTTCTTGAGCACCGTGGCGTTGCTCACGTTGCTGTGGATGCGGTTGCTCGTCCAGCGCGGGCGACCGTCGGCGCCAAGGAAGGCGGTCTGCGGGGCCGGCAGGTTGGCGTTGATGTAGTAGACGCCATTCACGTCACGGTTGTAGAGGTACTCGAGCGTGCCGGTCATCCCCCACGGCAGCCGCTGGTCGACGGCGATGTTGTTGCGCCAGAGCTGCGGGAACATGAAGTCCGGGTCGGTGAGCGCCAGCTCGTAGCTGCTGGCCGGGCTGCCGTCCACCGACGCCGGCTTGTAGTGGTCGGGGTCGGGGTTGAACGGCTTGACGAGCGAGCTGGGCACGCAGGCCCCGGCCGCCAGCGTGCAGTCCTGCTGCTGGAAGCCGGTCAGCACACCGGTGTTGCCGATCTGGTTGGAGATCCACACGTAGGCCGGCTTGCCCGTGAACACGCCCGTGCCGCCGCGCAACTGGGTGCTCCGGTTGCCGAACACGTCCCAGTTGAAGCCCACGCGCGGCGACCACAGGACGTTCGGGTCGGGCAGCTTCGCTGTCTCGTACTGCACCGGCTGGCCGTTCTCGTCGCGGAACACCAGGGCATCGGCGTTGGCGTTCTGGTAGCCCGTCTCGGCGAAGTACGGCACGTCGAACCGCAGCCCGGCGATCACCTTGAAGTTGTTGCTGACCGCCCACTCGTCCTGCGCGTAGGCGCCGAAGTAGTCCACCTCGAGCGGCTGGATCGGCTTCTCCTGGCCCGGGATGTTGTTCCAGCGGACCTGGAAGCGCCGCAGCGTGACCGGCTGGCCGGCCACATCGGCGTAGAAGTCGGCGAGCGAGTTGTAGACGTACACACTCTGCGAGCCGGGGAAGAACACGTTCTCCGACTCGTAGTGCTCGTAGCTCGCCCCGAAGGTGAGCGCGTGCTTCCGGCCGAAGTAGGTGAAGTTGTCCTGCAGCTGGAACGTCTTGTAGCGCAGCTCGTTGTTGGGCGTGAAGGGCTCGAACCCGAACGTGGTGTAGACGGTGCCCGCGTTGAGGATGTCCACCATCGGGAAGAACTCGCCGCGCGAGGCCCGGCTCTCGTCGTTGGTCGTGTAGCCGACGATGAGCGAATTGGCCTTGTTCATCCCGAAGACGCTGTTCCACTCGCCGATGCCCGACTTGATGTCCTCGAGGATCTGGTAGTTCGAGTTCTGGTAGTTCAATCCCGTCGTGTTAGTGCGGCGGTTGCCGAACCCGAGCGAGGAGGAGTTTGACGCCAGCACGTCGGTGATCGAGTCCAGCAGGTTGTAGCGGAACGTCACCTTGTTGGTGTTGTTCAGGTTGTAGTCGAACTTCACGAGGAACCGCTGGGCCGGCGTCTCGTGGTCGTACCCCTGGTAGGGGCCGGTTTCGTAGCCGAACCGCTGGCTCAGCAAGGCGGAGAGCGTGTCGAGGTCCGAAGCCAGCACGCGCGTCGTGCCGCCCCCGACCGTCTCGCCCCCGAGGTTGGCGCGGAACGTCGTGCCGGGCTGCGTCAGCGACTCGTCCTCGTAGTTGAGGAAGAAGAAGAGCTTGTTCTTCCAGATCGGGCCCGAGACCCAGCCCCCCGTGTTGCGGAACTCGAAGGTGCCCACGTTGACGTTGGCGCCCCGGGCCTCGCCGCCCGTCATGCTATCGTCGCGGAACTGGTAGTAGTACGAGCCGCGGAACTGGTTGCCGCCGCTGCGGGTGACCGTGTTCACGCCGGCGCCGACGAAGTTGCCCTGGCGCACGTCGAAGGGCGCCACGTTCACCTGCACCTGCTCGATGGCGTCGAGCGAGATCGGCGCGACGCCCGTGCGCTCGCCCGGCGTCCCCGACAGCCCGAAGGAGTTGTTGAAGTAGGAGCCGTCCACCGTGATGTTGTTGCCGCGGTTGTCCTGGCCGGCAAACGACATCCCGAACGGCCCGCCGCTGTACTGCGGCGTGAGCCGGACCAGGTCGTTGATGCGGTTGGACACGGTGGGCAACGCCGCGATCTCCTCGCGCGCGAGCGCCGTCGCGGCGCCGGTGCGGTTGGAGCTGAACACCGCGTCCGACTTGGCCGTGACCGTGACTTCCTCGGCAATGGCAATGGCCCGGACGGTGAAGCTCAGGTCGGTGGACACGCCGAGGTTCACCTCGACGTTCTCCTGGGTCGCCGGCTCGAAGGCGGTGCCTCCGGCCGTGGCGCTGAACGCGACGGTGACCATGTAGGGCCCGCCGACGCGCATGCCGGGAATCGTGAAGCGGCCGTCGGCACGGGTCACCGTCTCGTAGTTGCTCCCCGAGGGCAGGTGGATGGCGATGACGCTGGCACCAGCCACGGGCTGCTGCTGCTCGTTCACGACGACGCCGCTCAGCGCACCCGTCGTGACCTGGGCGCCGGCCGGCGGCACCAGGATGGCCAACGCCAGGAGCGTGAGTAGGAATCTGGATAAGTGCTTCATGCGCATCTCTCCTCGCCGCGAGGTCCCTTCGGTGCACCGGTGAATGAGGTGGCTCAGGATGACGATACCGATCCGGCTGGCAGGCGTGTCGCGGGCGGCCCTGCAGCACGCCCGACGCTCACGGCGCTTCCGGGACGATCGTCCCGAAGCACGGCGAGGATTCTAGCGCAGGACCGGTCACGATGGCGTGACGCCCCCGCCGGCCGTGCCCGGCGCCGTCGCGATGGCGTCGTGCCGCGTCGGCGGACCGACACCCCGACGGTCCCAGCCCGGCCCTTGACAGGCTCCTGCCATTGCGCGGGGACCGTCGTGACGGGCCGGAACGGATCCGCCGCTCGGCTCGTCTGCTCTGGGCGACGGACCCGCCGCCGAGCGCGTCGGTGGCCGGCGCCGACGCGCGGCGCCCTCCATGCGCCCGGCTGCCGTCAACGCCCTTTCAGAGGCCGCTGATGTCGAATCGTCGCCGCTGCACCGTCCTGTCCGTCCTGCTCACGCTCTGCCTGTCGGGCGCCTCCTTACCCGCGGCCGGCCAGCGGCCCACCGCGGCCCCGCCGCCGGCCGATACGGCCGCCCGGCTCGACGCGGTCGTCAAGGCCGCCTACGGCCCCGACCAGCCCGGGGCCGCCGTCCTCGTCGTCAAGGACGGCCGCGTGATCTACCGCGGCGCTCGCGGCTTGGCAAACCTCGAACTCGGCGTGCCGCTGCAACCCGATATGGTGTTCCGCCTGGGGTCGATCACCAAGCAGTTCACCGCGGCGGCCATCATGCTGCTCGTGGCCGACGGCAGGCTCGCCCTCGACGACCCAATCGAGAAGCACCTGCCGGGCTACCCGACCCAAGGCCACACCATCACGATCGAGCACCTGCTGACGCACACCTCGGGCATCCAGAGCTACACGGACATGCCGGGCTGGATGGAGAGCAAGATCCGGAACGACATGACGGTGCAGGAACTGATCGACGGCTTCAAGAGAGAGCCGATGCAGTTCGCGCCCGGCCGACAGTTCCGCTACAACAACTCGGGCTACGTGCTGCTCGGCGCCATCATCGAGAAGGTGTCGGGCACCACCTACGAGAAGTTCGTGACGGACCGGATCTTCACACCGCTCGGCATGACGAGCACGTACTACGGCAGCAACGAACCCCTCATCGCGAAGCGCGTCGACGGGTACACGCGCGACGGCGAGGTGACGAAGAACGCGCGGTACCTGAGCATGACGCAGCCCTACGCGGCCGGCTCGCTCGTCTCGTCGGTGGACGACCTCGCCCGGTGGGACGCGGCGCTCACGGCCGGCACGCTGCTGACGCCGTCGCAGCTGGAGCGGATGTGGCGGCCCTACACGCCCGCCGACGGCAAGCCCAGCCGATACGGATACGGGTTCGGGGTGTCCACGATGCGGGGCCGGCCGGTCGTCGAGCACGGCGGCGGCATCCACGGCTTCTCCACCTACGCCCTGCGGATGCCCGAAGACCGCGTGTACGTCGCGGTCCTTTGCAACAGCGACAGCCCGAAGACCGAGCCGGGCACGGTGGCAAAGCGGCTCGCCGCCGTCGCGATCGGCCGGCCGTTCCCCGAGCCGGTGGCCATCACGCTCGCCCCCTCGGTGCTCGAGGGCTACGTGGGCGTCTACGAGTTCAGCGGCGCCGTGCGCCGCACGATCACGGTGGAGGGCGCGAAGATCTACAGCCAGCGCGCCGGCTCCCAGCGCCTCGAGGTGCACGCGCGCTCCGAGACCGAGTTCTTCTTCGACGGGAGCCTCAGCGAGATCCGGTTCGAGCGCGACGCGCACGGGCGCGCCACCGCGATGCTGCTGTTTGCGGACGGCGCCGACGAGCGGGAGCGCGGCGCCCGCGTGGCCGACGCGCCCGCCGGCCCGAGCGTGGCGAGGGTCGACCCGGCGATCTACGACGGCTACGTCGGGCACTACGAACTCGCACCCGGCTTCGTCCTCACCGTCACCCGCGAGGGCGACCGGCTGATGACGCAGGCCACGGGACAGGACACGGTCGAGATCTTCCCGTCCTCGGAGACCGAGTACTTCCTGAAGGTGGTGGACGCGCGGATCACGTTCGTGCGCGGCGCCGACGGCAAGG
>Ga0114939_10000483_pt1 | contig 33045 bp, 24 predicted proteins | sample AshMeaCrysSpring_FD_87196 | JGI IMG/M metagenome (GOLD analysis project Ga0114939, IMG submission 87196) | Groundwater microbial communities from Big Spring, Nevada to study Microbial Dark Matter (Phase II) - Ash Meadows Crystal Spring | ecosystem: Environmental > Aquatic > Deep subsurface >...
GGACTTCCAGTCTAAGAGCGGGTCTTTATTTAGAGGTTATAACAGGTGCAAGATGTGAGCTAGGTATTTTGGATTTGGTCGTTTTTTTCCCATTTCAGCCTACGCCCAAATCCTGAAACAACAAAACCTCCTTAGGTAATTGAGAATTCTCTCTACTATTTTCCAGATTAAAAAAACCTACCTCCCAGACCCTTCGCTTCCCTCAGGGCTTCGCTTTCCTCGCCTTCCCTAGCTATTTACTCGGACTGACACCAACTTGTTTTGCAGCTTCTGTAAATTGTTCTTTTGTAAAAGACCTTACTATACTTAAAGTTAAAGGTTCTTGGCTAATGTATTCAGTATATCTTGAGCTTAGGTAGGAATTATACTGAGTTGAATTCGTTAGATGATTTTGCATAAAAGCTAAGGTCATTGCTTTAAACTGAGTTCGCGCCAATTCTGGATTTGGACCAATTAACCCAGGGGGCACAGGTAAGATATTTTTATCACTGCCAGCTTCACTGGTGACAGAGAAATGAGTAGCATTATTCATCACCAGTAAATATTTATCTGGCTGTTTTAGCCAAGTAAAGGGGCGTATTTGTTCGGGTACTGCGGGGGTGATAATATCTTGGCTACCTGCCACCATCATTAATGGTGCCTTGATATCACCCATACCCCGTTCACCAAATATCCAGCTACTAAAGGGGTTTACTGCTACTACTGCTTTAATGCGGCTATCTTGTAAATTAGAAAATATCTTAGATATACTTTCCAGATTCTTTTCAGAAGTATTACCAGAAGTATTTTCAGATGTATTACCAGAGGTATTACTAGAAGTATTACTAGATTTGCCAGATATTTTGCCAGATATATTTATAGCTTCACACTGTAATAGTGTGGATATATTTAAGGACTGATTATTTTGGCAATTTTTACTGACTTCCTGTACATTAACTTTTGCCCCAGCTAGGGCTAATACCGTATATCCTCCTAAAGAGTGCCCCACTAAACCAACTTGTTGTAAATTTAATTTGCTGTTGTATTTGGGGTCTGCTTCTAAATTATCCATTAAAAACTTAATATCTAGAGGACGATAAGCCATCTCTATGGCATCTGGTGGGGTATTAAGTCCTGCAAAAAACTGTTGAAATTTCTGGGCACTATCTCCAATATGTTCAACTACCGCAACTCCAAAACCATAGGATGCAAGATGTTTTGCTAAATAAGCAAAACTCTGTCTGTCTTCTGCCACTCCGTGAGATATGACAATTAAAGGCGATAGACCTTTTGTATCCAGTTCTCCTACTCGCCTTTGAGATACAGTCTCTTTTTCCAACCCTGTCTGTGGCAAATACAAATCGACGGGAATTTTTCTTTGTTCTCTAGATTTATCCTCTAAAATAAAAGACTCTAATTGCCATTTAATTTTACCCAATGAGCGCAAATCATCCTTTTGACTAAAATCTGTCTGACTTTGTAGTGCATCTTGTGATGACTGCTGGGCGATGGACACGCGCCCTTGCTGGGCGATCGCGCTAACAATGGAATCTCTTCTTTTTAGTAACTCCGTTAAATCCCTAACTGTAGTCACAGTTTCCTGAAAGTCTAAACGTAAAGTTGTGCTAGGAAAACGACGTAAAATATTTAAAACAGTAAAACCTCCTGGCTCCTTGGCAGCAAGTATTAAAGCAGACCTCAAAGCATAAAAACCATTTTGTCTATTTTCTGTTTTTAATACTTTACCTAACCGTCTTAAAACAGTCTCGCCTACAGGTAAATAGGTAAATTGAGATATTAAAGTCGGAGACACTTGAAAACGAGTAGATAGCAAATCCTGTAATTGCTTCAATTGTTCTGGACTTACTCGACGGGCATAATAATCAAAATCTGTTGTCACTTTCCCTGTATTCGCAAATACTTCTAAATCATAGGTAGATACAGAAAAATCGCCAAAAGGTGGGTAATAAAAAGTAATCCGTTCCGCGCTTAAACTACGTGTAGGAGTCAGTAATATAAAAAACATCCCACAAGTAAAAGCAAGTAACAATACCTGAAACAAAGGGATTATTATTTTTTTATTACTACTCTTACAATTCACTTTTGGTCTTTTAGACAAGATTCGCAATCGCGCCACCAAGGGGGAACACTTCCTCAACAACATCCTCAACAACACTATGATTGCCTGACTTTGACCCCTAGTTTTGCCTGATACTGATTGACTTCTTTGAGATAAAAAATGAGACCACAAAAAGTTTTTAAACATTGGGCAGAAAAAAGTTATGCCAACTTATCCTTGAAGAATTAGCTTCCGGATGAAAGTTTGTAAAATACATCATACATAGTACCTAAAATACTTTATTAATAGTGGTTCTAATATCTGTGGGTTAATAATATAAAATTTTTTATTGATTTAATACCTAGATTTTCTTTATTGTTTTGCAATCTATAAAATATAGATAAGTTGCGAATATGAATATTATTTTTTTACAAAAATATACAAGAATGAATCTAGTTTTTCTATGAAAATTGCGTTATATATAATATGTATTTTTCCCTAGGAATAAAAATATTTTGTTAAAACTAAATATGGTTTTTATAATCTTTTTTATTCACAAATTTAGATATTTACAAAAAAATAATTATGAATTAATTAATACAAATTCATAATTCAATAATTGTTTGTTTAAAATTTTTTAGCCACAAAGAGGTAAACAATGAAATCTATTAAGTATTGGACAAAAATATTTTTACTCAAATATTTAAGCATTAAGGCTAAAGCAGCATTTAATCAGGCATCTAAAACTCCTGAGTGGCTTGATTATAATGAACTAGAAAAATTGAGAGCAGAATATCCAGTTAAGAAAAAATACGAAGAATGTCAAAATAAAATCGAAGATTATTACACAAGTCCAGATTTTCAAAAAGCTGATATACTTCTTAGCTTAGTTGAAGATAAAAGTAAAAAACTTCATTTTTTAGAAATGGGCTGTCAGCATGGAATGTTAAGTTACGCGCTGACTCTTAGAGGACATAAATCAACTGGTGTTGATGTTGATACCCATGCTTTTAATACAGAAGCAAAAGAGCATGGTGTAGAATACTACTTTATGGATGCCTGTGAATTAAAGTTTGAAGATGAAACTTTTGATTTTATCGTTTCCTATAATGCATTTGAGCATATGCACGACCCTGAAAAAGCTTTAAAAGAAGCCATGAGGGTTGTTAAAAAAGGTGGCTATATATACTTAAACTTTAATCCTTTATATATGTCTCCCTGGGGTTTACATTCTTGGTATGAGTTAGCTATTCCTTACTGTCAAATGCTATTTCCCCCAGACATGATTAGAGATGTAGTAGAGATGAAAGATTTATGGGGTGTTAATGGTTGGTCTTGTCAAGCTTACCGCGACCTTTGGAAAAAATATGAGAATCAATTATCCATTGTGAAAAATAATGAAAATGTAGACCCTTTTCATTTAAATATGGTGGTCAGATATCCTTCCTGTTTTAGAAGTAAAACTGATTGTTTTGATGATTTGGTAGTTGATGGCATTGAAATACTTTTTCAGAAAAAGTAGATTTATAAATGAATTAGGATTTGGTTAATAATTTTAGCAGAAAGATAGTTACTAATAAATAGATATCTCTGGAGACAAGCTTTGACTGTTTTCAGGGATATTTATTTTTTTTAGCTAGCAGAATAATCTTTTAATTAAACCAGGACTTACGCAAAAAATACCTCAAATCCTCATTTCTTCGTGTTCTTCGTGTCTTTGCGGTTCCATTATTCCATGAACCTTGCGTGCGCGCTCCGCGCAAATTCAAGTATGGATGATGATTTTTTTAGCGTCACGCAAAGGCGCAAAGGCGCAAAGTTTCGCTGCTTATTTTTATCAAAAATTTTAATTCATACTTCTATTCAGCAACGCCTCTTGCGTAAGTCCTATAAACCTCTCCCTCTTATGGGCTATTGGATTGATGGAAAAGAGATTGAACGTCTCTCGGCTAAGCGCCAAGACGGACTTCAATTTCTAATGTATTCAAAAATTACGGTTTGTATATTTTTCTGGAGAAGGCAGAATTTCTATTCCTGAAAAAATTGTATTTTCAAAAAAAGAAACAGGCAGGATGCCTGTTCCACAAGTAATCAAGTAATCAAATACTCAAATACTCAAATACTCAAATATTCAAATATTCAAATACTAATCAAAGATATTTTAATGAACTACTAATAGCGTATTCTTGGGTCAATGTAGGCGTTGATAATGTCAATCAAAATACTAGCACCAACGACAATACCTCCAAAAAATATCATAATTCCTTGGACTGTAGGATAATCCCTTTCGCTAATTGCTTCGTAAAGACGATTTGCTAATCCGGGCCAGGAAAATGTAACTTCTGTTAATATTGCACCGCCTAGTAGGGATGCAAAAGTTAAACCCAAAACTGTAATTACTGGAATTAAGGCATTTTTTAAAGCATGGGATACAAGAATATTCTTCTCCGAAATACCCCTGGCTCTCGCGGCTTCTACGTAATCTGATTGTAGTGTTTGTTTTAAGTTTACTCGTACAATTCTTTCAAAAATACCGCTTAATAATACTCCCAGGGTAAAGCTGGGTAGTATCAAATATTGTATTGATGTCAAAAACTCTATAAATTTGCCGTTGAGTAAACTATCTATAGTGTATAGACCAGTAATGGTTTTTGGTACTTCTAAAGTAGTAGGAAAACGAGTTCCAAGGGGAAACCAATCTAAACCAACGGAGAAAATTAACTGTAGCAACATTCCTGCCCAAAACATTGGTAAGGCGTAGGTGATGATGCCAAATAATCTTCCACCTAAATCTAAAGATGTGCCAGGGCGAGAAGCAGAAAGGGTGCCAACTCCAATTCCTACGACTAAGGCAACAATAATACTAAATATTGCTAACTCCGCTGTGGCTGGGAAGTATTCCCAAATAATCGACCATACATCTTTTCCTCGGCTGGATATGGATTTACCAAAATCAAATTTGATAAATACATTTTCCAGGTATTTGACGTATTGCAGCCACAGAGGTAAACCTAAACCTAGTTGTTTTCTTAATTCTTCTTTTGCACTTTCGGGCGCCCGTCCACCAAGAATTGCATCCACTGGATCTCCGGGTGTTGCCCTCAATAGAAGAAATACAATTGTGACAATTGTCAAAATTTGTAGTGGAGCAAGTAATAGGCGAGACGTTACATAATAACCTAGAGCTTTTGACCGAGACATAATTTATTTGATGATGGTTAATATAAGGATTGCTAATTGCTAATTGCTAATGGCTAATTGCTAATTGCTAATTGCTAATGGCTAATGGCTAATGGCTAATTGCTAATGGCTAATTGCTAATGGCTAATTGCTAATTGCTAATGGCTAATGGCTAAGGTCAGACAGGCTAATTTTTAGTACATGTGGCTGTAAATCAACCTAAGCTATGAAATGATGGAAATTTTATAGTTACAAGCTAGATTTTACTTATTGCCGACTGCCTACTTATTACTGTCTAACTGTACTAGTGACCGAAATGTACTAGTTAATTCTGGTCTTTATTATGGGACTTCAAAGAACTAAAAAGTATCGGTAATGGTGAAATAGAGGGTATGTTAATAACGAATAGCTTCAAATTTATATAGTTGATAAACCAAAATAAAAATCAGCCATTAGTCATTAGCCATTAACCATTAGCCATTAACCATTAGCCATTAGCCATTAGCCATTAGCCATTAGCCATTAACCATTAACCATTAACCATTAGCCATTAACCATTAACCATTAGCCCTTTTTAATCGCGCTGTAAATTAAAGTTTGGCTGGGGTCTTGTGTTACACCACTGATATTATTTTGAGCAAATAGAAAATCTTGAGTTTGCCACAGTGGGATGTAAGGTACATCTTTTGCGAGGATATCTTGAATTTCTGCAAATAGTTGTTTGCGTTTTTCTGGATTTTGTTCCTTTCTTTGGGCTTCGATTAACTCATTCATACGCTCGCTATAGTAAAACGACCCTTGAGAAACGCTTCCCCCCTCTTCACATCCTTTTTCTTTGGAACCTTTATCGCACTTCAAAAATGGTTGGATGTAATTATCAGCATCTAAAAAGTCGGGATACCATTCTGCTAGGGAAGTAGGATAAGCCCCTTTCTTAATATTTCGATAAAAGCTGGTGGATTCAATCCCATTAGGCTGAATCTCTAACAATCCATCCATTGTTTTCTTGGCAATGGCTTTAATTACTATGGCGGTTAAAGTGCTGCTGGCAACATTGGAGCGAAACCAGATTTCTACTTTTGCAGGATTTTCCTTGGAGAAACCTGCTTGTTTAAGTAACTCTTTTGCTTTTTCGGGATTTCCGTTATCCCCATATTGTTCTTGGAAAACTGGTTTGTATTGAGTAAAGGTATTGGGAATCATGCTGTAGACAGCTTGGGCTTGGCCATACAATACCCGCTCAAATATGATGGGGCGGTTTATCATTAGCGCTAGGGCTTGTCTAACTATTGGATTATCCAAGGGCTTTTGATTGTGGTTTACTGCCATAAAGTAGACAACACTACCCCGATTGGCTATTTCTTTCCAACTTTTTTCTTTAGCACCATCTCGCAAACTGCGAATCTGGTCAGCATCCATTGACAGGCCTGCTACATCTACAGATTTTTTACGAAAATTGTTAAATAAGTTGACTCCGCTACTCAGAATTTGTAGTGTGACGCCGTTATTTTTGGGTTTTTCTCCCCAATATTTATCAAAAACATCCAGTTGTACTTTATCTGTCCCAAATTTGACTAATTTATAAGGTCCTGTACCAATAAAGTTGCTGGGGTTAAATTTGTTCTCTCCTATTTCATAGGCTTTTGGGGAAACTGGGCATACTCCAGCAAAGGCTAATAGAGAAGGAAAAGCAGAAAATTGCTGTTTGAGTTTAATTGTTAATTCATACTCCCCTGTCGCTTTTACAGAATCTACGACATCCCCTAGTAAAAAAGAGGGCTTACCTTTATTTTTTATAAATCGCTCCAGGCTGAAGGCCATTGCCTCAGCATTGAAGGGATTACCATCGTGGAATAAGACTCCTTGGCGTAGGGGAATTGTGTAAGTTAAGCCATCGGCGCTCATTTTGGGAAAATCTGTTGCTAACTCTGGTTTAACTTCTGTGCTTCCGGGGGGATAGGTGTAGAGGCGATCGCTCATATTGTATATCAAACCCATAGAACCCGTTTCGTAAGCATCTGCCGGGTCTAGTGTCCGAGGTTTTGATGTTGTGCCAATGGTTAAGCGATCGCTATTACCATTTGCCCTAGCTTTGGGCTGCACCCCTGTAATATAAGTTACCCCCAAAAATAAACATAGGCATATCAAGGATAGATACCTTATAAACCAACGCCGACGAAAAGAAGATAAAGATAAATTGAACATAAGCTACAAAGAATAAAAATTATTTTTTGCTCAGTATTGTACTCTATGCATCTGAAAATTATATGTGCCGGATTATTCTTATTAATTCTATGAAGCGCCAAAAATTTCTCTAATCAACTCTGAACTTGACTGCTTCTTTACATTTTGTTACTCATTTTCTCGTTATAAAAATTATTGCTACAACAAGGACCCGAAAAAATACTGCTACTACTCAAAGAAATAATTAGAAAGACTGTCTTTCTAATACCTATGTACAAGATTAGTAGTGAGAAAATTTATCTCATAAAAATGTTATCTACTTAATCTTTAGCTATGTAACAGACTTTTTTATACACACAGCGGCAGAAAACATAGGCTATCTTCGTCAGCAGAAGAGAATAATCAAATAAACAGCCAGATAAAGTGAGATAAAGAGCGTGAAATACTTTTTTTTATCAGAAGGATGGACAATCGGTAGAGTTTGGTCATCGGAAGGACTATGGCGGATGACGGCATGGCGACGGGAACCAGATATTCAAAAAATGGATATTTGTCTCGTGGAAAAAGGGGAGGTACTTTGGCTTTACCGTGTCGAGGATGAGGTAATCACAGTGGAAGTCAAGCCAACGACTAGTGATGCAGGACAGGGTATAGGACAGGTAATACTTAAACGCTTAATTTCTGCCCAAGATGTACTCGAACGTTTAGGTAGAGGGAAAGCTATATGTCACATAAAAAATATTAAATCCGTAGTTGATTAAGTAAAAATCCTTTATTTTCGGATATTTGGGCTTTTTAGACTGATATTTCCCCTGAAACCAGGCTTTTTATAAAAGCCTGGTTTCTTAAAATTATCCGAATAATAAGTTTTGTAAATTTTAATGAATAAAAAAACTATTTATGCATAGGTAGAATGCTTACCTTGAGAGGCTTGCATTAGATTCCATCAATAGTTACACTTTTTAAAACATTCTCATTTTTGCTTGGCGATTATTACCCTCCGTTTTCCAGTACTGAGTGCTAAATGCTGTCAGCGAGGCATTCCTGTAGGGTATGAATTGCTTACAAGTGTTAGGTACTAAATCGGTTACTGTAAGACGTTGTGGACAAATCCAGCTTTGGCAATAAGAAAAAAATCAATCACATTGCTCTGTAAACAAACTCATCGAGGAGGAGCGTAGTCAATGGGACTACCTTGGTACCGAGTACATACAGTCGTTTTGAATGACCCAGGACGATTGATTTCTGTACACTTGATGCACACAGCCCTGGTGGCAGGTTGGGCTGGTTCGATGGCATTATACGAACTGGCTATCTATGACCCCAGCGACCCTGTACTGAACCCCATGTGGCGTCAAGGTATGTTTGTCCTACCCTTCATGTCACGCTTAGGCGTTACTGGTTCTTGGGGTGGTTGGGATATCACAGGGGCTACCGGTATTGACCCCGGTTACTGGTCATTTGAGGGCGTTGCTGCTGCTCATATCGTCCTCTCTGGTTTATTATTTTTAGCTGCTGTATGGCACTGGGTTTACTGGGATTTGGAATTATTCCAAGACCCTCGTACAGGTGAACCCGCTCTAGATTTGCCAAAGATGTTTGGCATCCACCTGTTCTTATCTGGTTTACTCTGCTTTGGTTTTGGTGCTTTCCACTTAACTGGTTTATTTGGACCTGGGATGTGGGTTTCTGATCCCTATGGGCTTACAGGCCATATTCAAGCTGTAGCACCGGAGTGGGGACCAGCAGGATTTAACCCCTTTAATCCTGGTGGTGTGGTAGCACACCATATTGCTGCTGGTGTAGTTGGTATTATCGCTGGCTTATTCCACCTATCAGTACGTCCCCCAGAAAGGCTTTATAAAGCCCTACGGATGGGTAATATTGAGACAGTACTTTCCAGTAGTATTGCGGCTGTATTTTTTGCGGCGTTCGTCGTTGCAGGTACCATGTGGTACGGTAACGCTACCACCCCCATTGAATTATTTGGGCCTACTCGTTATCAGTGGGACCAAGGATACTTTAGACAAGAAATTCAACGTCGAGTACAAGGTAGCCTAGCCGATGGTTCTAGCCTATCTGAAGCTTGGGGTCAAATTCCTGAGAAACTCGCATTCTTTGACTATGTTGGTAATAGCCCCGCAAAAGGTGGTTTATTCCGTACAGGTCCCATGAACCAGGGCGATGGTATTGCTCAATCTTGGGCAGGCCATGCAGTTTTCAAAGATGGTGAAGGTCGCGAGTTAACTGTACGTCGCCTTCCTAACTTCTTTGAGACTTTCCCTGTTGTTTTAACCGATGCTGATGGTGTTGTCCGTGCTGACCTCCCATTCCGTCGTGCTGAATCTCAAAAGAGCTTTGAGCAAAGTGGTATAACTGTTAGCTTCTACGGTGGTGACTTAAACGGTCAGTCATTTAGTGACCCCGCAATAGTTAAGAAGTATGCCCGTAAGGCTCAAGGTGGAGAAGTATTTGATTTTGACCGCGAAACTTTAAACTCTGACGGTGTATTCCGCACCAGTCCCAGAGGTTGGTTTACCTTTGGTCATGCTTGCTTCGCTTTACTATTCTTCTTTGGTCATATTTGGCACGGTGCCCGTACTCTTTACAGAGACGTATTTGCCGGAGTTGATGCCGACTTAGAGGAACAAGTAGAGTGGGGTCTGTTCCAGAAAGTGGGTGACAAAACTACCCGTGCCCGCCAAAAGGAAGCTTAAACTTGTAGCAAAAGATTACGAATGGTCTAGCTAAACTAATTTTTTCATCAGAAATATAGTCAGTTAGCCATTCTTTTCTTTTGTCTGGTAAAATATGATTTAGCTTATACAGTCAGGAAAATTTGATATGGAAAGCGTTGCATACATTTTGATTTTGGCTCTAGCGATTGGCGTGTTGTTCTTTGCCATCGCATTCCGAGAACCAGCCCGCATTCCCAAAAAGGAAAAATAGGCGATAAATAAGCATTATTAATATAGAGACGTTATTTATAGCGTCTCTATTAATATAAATAATTAGTTTATATACTAATGTACCGCTGTTACCATTGTTGGCAACAGCGGGATAATGGTTTAAATTCTATAAATATTTTTGAGTCTGACAGATAATGACTCAATTTTCCCTGGTGGTTTGATATAATGTACCATCTGGAAGTTGATGCGTGCCGTGAGCAGCTTTTCTGCGCTAGGATAAAAAAGATGTAACTGTAAACCGCCGAGCTGGCTGCTGCATCTACATCGTTACAGGCAAAAACTTTACGGAGACTAATACCCAGGAACAAATTAGCATGGTCAATCAGAAAACACCCACTTTAGAAATTGGCTTTACACACGAAGATTTTGCGGCTCTACTTGATAAGTACGATTATCACTTCAGCCCTGGTGATATCGTAGCCGGTACGGTATTTAGTATCGAGCCACGGGGCGCTCTGATTGACATTGGTGCAAAAACAGCAGCATATATACCCATTCAGGAAATGTCTATTAACCGGGTAGACAGCCCTGAGGAAGTTCTTCAATCTAATGAAACCCGTGAATTCTTTATCCTTACTGACGAAAACGAAGATGGACAGTTAACTCTTTCAATCCGTCGTATCGAGTACATGCGTGCATGGGAGCGCGTTCGCCAGTTACAAGCAGAAGACGCAACAGTTCGTTCTGGCGTATTTGCGACTAACCGTGGTGGTGCATTAGTCAGAATTGAAGGACTGCGCGGTTTTATCCCCGGTTCTCATATCAGCACCCGCAAACCAAAAGAAGAATTAGTTGGGGAGGAATTACCCTTAAAATTCTTAGAAGTAGATGAAGAACGTAACCGCCTAGTACTATCCCATCGTCGTGCGCTTGTAGAGCGTAAGATGAACCGCTTAGAAGTTGGCGAAGTAGTAATTGGTACCGTTCGCGGTATTAAGCCCTATGGTGCGTTTATTGATATTGGTGGTGTCAGCGGTCTGTTACACATATCTGAAATTTCTCACGAACATATTGATACACCTCACAGTGTGTTTAATGTCAATGATGAAGTCAAAGTCATGATAATCGACTTAGATGCAGAGCGCGGTAGAATCTCTCTATCTACTAAGCAGCTAGAGCCAGAACCTGGTGATATGATTAAGAACCGCGATTTGGTCTATGACAAGGCTGAAGAAATGGCAGCTAAGTATCGCGAACAATTACTCGCTAAACAGCAAGGTATTACAGTTGTTACTGAAGCCATTGTTACTGAAGCCCTTGCTGCTGAAAGCACTGATGTTTTAGTAGAAGAAGATATTCCTTCTGCTATCGAAGAAGATATTCCTTCTGCTATCGAAGAGGATATTCCACTTGCAGATGGTTAGATTTAACTCCTCGTTGTCTAATCAGTTGTTGTCTAATCAATACTGAGCATAAAATGCTGAGTAATGAGTTAGGGGTTAATACTAGTGAATTATTAATTCCTAACCTTTGCTTAATATGTAAATTAACTAATATGAAGTATTTAATATAAACCAGGTTTTATCAAAAACCTGGTTTATATTAAAATGGTTTTTCTTAGATGAAATCCCAAATTAAAAATCTATAAATATACACTACACGCGGCTACAAACAGCGCTTTTGAGGCCATCATCATCCCAAGTCGAAAATCTCAAATATCCTGTTATGCCCCTGGGGAGTATAAAATCTCAAATCTCAAATTTAAAGGGTTAGCATCTTGGTAACAATTCAATGTGGGAAAGTCAAGTTTTCAAATATTGAAGCTATTTTATTTGATAAAAACGGGACTTTAGAAGATTCAGAAACTCTTTTACGTAACTTAGCCCAAAAAGCTGCTCGAATAATTGATGCAAAAATTCCTGGTATTGGTGAACCATTATTGATGGCTTTTGGAGTTAATGGGGATACCTTGGACGCTGCGGGGCTAATGGCCACTGCCAGTCGTCGGGAAACAGAAGTCGCAGCCGCAGCTTATATTGCCGAAACTGGTAAAGGTTGGTTTGAATCTTTAGAAATATCTAGGAAATCTTTGGATGAAGCTGAAAAATATGTTGGTTTGACTACTTCACCTTTATTTCCCGGTTGTTTAGAGTTATTAAAAAATCTTTCCCAAGCTGGTATCAAGTTGGGAATTCTTTCCGCTGCTTCTACAGAAGAAGTTAAGAATTTTGTTGCTAGCCATAATTTAGGGGATTATTTTCAAGTAGAGATGGGAGTGGATGATGGCCCTAATAAACCAGATCCAGCTTTATTTATCCAAACTTGTCAAAAATTAGGAGTCAAACCAGGTGCGACATTAATGGTAGGTGACTCCGTGGGCGATATGAAGATGGCTAAGGCAGCGATCGCCGCAGGATGTATTGGCATCACTTGGATAGGCCGCCATGATAATGTCAAGGGCGCTGATGTTGTAATTACAGACTTAAATCAAATTAAAATCACGGATTAAATGGATTAAAAGATGACACAGATTTATTAATCTTGCAAAAACAACTAATTTCTGTCATTTTCTAGTCAGGACTTCACAAAAGGATTGACTATCATTCTTAGTCCACCTTACGACCCCTACTACCCCTACTCTATCCAATTCGTATCATCGTTAAAAAAAAGTTTTGCGCGAAAAGCCAATAAAAGGTACTATAAGTGATGCTTAACCAGGGACCTCTGCTACAGTCTATGTCCAAAGCTCACATCATTGGATTAGGTAGATCCGGTAATGCTGCGGCAAGATTGTTGAAACGGGGAGGTTGGGAGGTTACGCTAGCCGATAGCAAAACCTCCGATAATCTCCGTAAACAACAACTACTACTTGCCGCAGAGAATATCACTGTCAAACTTGAACATACCCTAGACTTAGAGGGTTCCGATTTACCAGAATTAATAGTCGCCAGTCCAGGAGTACCCTGGGATATCCCACTCCTAGTTAAGGCACGAGAAAAGGGAATAGAAACCCTTGGAGAAATGGAACTCGCATGGCAACATTTAAAAGATGTCCCTTGGGTGGGAATTACTGGCACCAACGGTAAAACAACCACTACATCTTTAACCGCTGCTATCTTTAAAGCATCAGGTTTAGATGCTCCTGCCTGTGGTAATATCGGTTACGCAGCAGCAGAAGTTGCACTACTAGAAAAACGTCCTGACTGGGTAATAGGAGAAATTAGTAGCTACCAATGTGAATCTTCTCCAACTCTAGCCCCTCGTATTGGTGTTTGGACGACTTTTACACCAGACCATCTTAGTCGCCATAAAACTTTAGATAATTATTACAATATCAAAGCCAGTCTTCTGCAAAAGTCAGAAATACAAATATTTAATGGCGATGATGTTTATCTTAGAAATATCGGATTAACTCAATGGGCGATCGCTTATTGGACTAGTATAAAAGGTAAAGCCGGATTGCTGGGTGAAAAAGGCTTTTATATAGAAGATGGTTGGGTAATTGAAAAATTAACACCCACTGCGATCCCAGAAAAAGTCTTACCAACATCAGCATTAAGGATGCTGGGAGAACATAACCTACAAAACTTATTAATGTCAGTAGGTGCAGCAAGAGTAGCTGGTATTGAGAAAGAAGCAATACATAAAGCTATCAGTGAATTCCCTGGTGTACCCCATCGGATAGAATTTATTTGCAGTTGGCAAGGAATAGACTTTATCAATGACAGTAAAGCTACCAATTATGATGCAGCAGAAGTCGGTTTAGCATCTGTAAAAAGTCCTGCCATTTTAATTGCTGGTGGGGAAGCAAAACTTGGGGATGACCTCCCTTGGATTAATAAAATCAAAGAAAAAGCTGCTGCTGTTTTATTAATTGGTAATGCTTCTGCCCTATTTTCTCAAAGACTTCAAGAGGAAGGCTATAGTAACTTTGAAGTTGTAGAAACTATGGCGAGGGCTATACCCAGGTCAGTAGAATTAGCTAAACAGTATGGGGCATCAGTAGTTTTACTTTCTCCAGCTTGTGCAAGTTTTGACCAGTATCCTGACTTTGAAGTTAGGGGTGATGATTTTCGCAAACTTTGTTTAGAGTTTCTTACTTAAGAGGCTAATGGCTAATTGCTAATTGCTAATGGCTAAGAGGATGTTTGGAAAGTCAAACAAAGTATAAATTGTCATTCTGAGTGTAGGGAAGCGGAACGAAGAATCTAGGTTTTGGACGTATACTGAGATGCTGAGAACGCGCCTCGCGTACCGTAGGTCGTCCGGAGGACTTACACTTCCTTCAGCATGACATAAAATGGGACTTTTCAAACATCCTCTAAGGTCAGACAGGCTAATTGCTATTAATAAAAGGGGAGCAACGCGATTTTGTGAACTTACCATTCAATTCTCAATTACATAGCTAAATTATCAATCTTATCTAGGCATTTTAGTTGGGATCGCTTCTTGAAATAGCCTATTTAGGTTCGAGATTTTAGCACTTCACATTTTCGCATTGCTCCCAATAAAAGTAACATTCGTTTCAAGACAGTTCGGTTAATACCAGAAGTAGTGTCTAAACTTACCAATTTTAAAGAATTTCTCCCCCATAATTGGGGAGAGGGGTTAATTTAACCCTATGGCAAATTGAGAAGCGGATTTTTCTACCCAAATATTGCCGTTTTTATACTCCCACAAATCTGAAGGTAGTAATAAGGGTTGTATTCAAATTACACCATCTTTGATAGTGATATCAAATCCGGTTAATTGCACCTAATAAAATAAGCCTAGGCATTTTCCCTATATCCTTTCCACTTCTACCCTCTACCACCCCCACCAAGATTTTTTTAATGAGTCTTTACCAGGATTTGATATGATCTTAAATCCGTCAACGTCGGAATGATTTAAAATAAAATCCCATGCGCTACAGCTAGAGTTTTTATAATTCCGATGTAAAAGGAAAGGATATGACAATAGCGCAAGTCCTGGTTTAAAAAAAATTGGGGATTTTGTTTGCCAATAACTTAAGAATCATTCTTCTATTAACCATTAGCAATTAACCATTAGCCATTAACCCTAATTAATTTTGACGCGAAAACGAACAAAACCAAAATTAGCGTTGGCTGCGTTACTAATATTACCTAAATTAACCAAAACAGAACCATTTGGGTTATTCGGATTTAAACATGGGTTGTTAGTTGGCAACGGTTCCAAAGGTCTATAAAATCTTCCTCTAGAATCACCTACATTTCTTAAAGAATTTACAGCACCAGCTTCATTAACTAAAATGCCTGTTTCTGAACCAAAGCTATCGTTACTATAAGTAGTTTCCGGAGGAACATTATCACAAAATGTGATGTTTTCTACTGGTACACTTCCATCTGAAAGATAGTAAATAGTGTACTCCACCTCATCACCACTTCGTAAAGGTGTTTCAATTCTAGGAACACCAATGGGCTGTATTGATGAACTAGTTAAGATATTGTCATCTTCATCACTGGGGTCGTCAACAAAACCAGTAAAATTAAAATCCGTAACTGCCCTACCATCTCTAAAAACATTTGTAATTCTTTTTACTAGCCTTATATTGGGAGCATTTGGAGTTCCTACTTTTTGCCTGTCAAAACCAAAGTTTTGCTCAGTAATTGGGGTACCCACAAAATTTATTTGTAAGTCATTAGGAGTCCCTAAAGTTAATACGTTAGGTATATCTGAATCAGTAGTATCAACTTGAATTCGATAGTTACCCCTTGGTGGACCGGTAAAAGTATACTGTCCGTTTGAGTTAGTCGTAGTTGTTTGAATTACATTACCATTTTCATCTATCAATTTGACGGAAATTTCAGCAGGTAAAGTTGGTTCCCCAGGATTAAAATTATCATCTCCATTATTATCTTCGTATAAAGTACCAGTGATACTTGCAACACAAATAGTAATATCTCCAAGACCAATAGTTTCGTCTTGACCTGCTTTTGGAACATCTAGACCACCTTGATAGATGGTGACAATGCGATTCACTGGGCTGGAAAAAGCAGCCATCACATTAGCATTATTACTAGTTGGTGGTGCGTTACTTCCGATACCTCGTGCAGTATTCCCAACTATTCCTACAAAAGATGGATTGACAGGAGTCAGAGTTACGCCAACTGGTGAATTGTTGTTGAACGCTGTAACTGTTATCTGGTCTTGAAAAGCCTGCTCATCATCTCTACGAGTGTCTACGTCAAAGAAGTTCAAAGGAGAGGGTAAAATAACTGGTTGGGAAAAGGTAATTGTCAAGGTCGAATTATCTCCTAGACCACCTCTACGAGTGTCTATACCCCATCGTAAAAACCTCTCATTTAATCCACCATAGGGAGAAGCATCAGTTCCTATCGGAATAGACCCTAGAGGTCTAGGTGGAGATTCATCATATATAAAACCAGGTACTGATTCTGTAAATTGAAAGTTTGCTTGTACTCCACCGATATTAAAACTTTGATTAAAACTTCCTGCTGGATAATTAGAATTATCCCAATCTAATGTGACTGGCGCTGTTCCCACTGGACAGCTTCCTGCTATCTGTTGGTTTGTTTGTGGATTTGTTTGCGCTAGTACTTGTTTTTCAGACAATTTACCTACTAAAGCAAATTCCGGAACTGTTAACACCAGTGTCAAGATTACCCCCCTCAAAATAGGGAAGATATTTAAATTATTGCAGGTAACATCTTGATCAGTTTCTTTCTTTAGGGCTAATACCTTTTGCCTAACCCTAAAAGAACTGATATTTTTTAGGTATTTAAATAAATATTTCATTGTTACTTCGCTCAGCAAGACAGAAAGGGCGATTAGCAAGGACAAATTCAACTCAATAGCAAAAAGCTAGCAAAGTCCTAAACTTAGCCACATCGAGGTCAATTAGGTCAATCAATGTAGGGAACACAAACGACTGCAACTGGCGTCATTTTTTTACGCTTTGCGATAAGTTGTAGTACCGTTTACAGATGTGACTAAGGAGAGTCTAAGTGGAGCTGAATTCTAGATAATTGCTTTTCGATAAAACATGAAGTAAGTAAAAACATCTTCTTTTGGAATAGTTTTTATTGTTTAATTCCAAAAAATGATATCGTCCGTTTTTCGCGCATAAGATTCTAGCAAGTGTCAGTTAAAATGCTTTGGGTAATATGCTCACAAAATATATTATCCCTGTCTTACAAATTAACTTTACCCACTTTCTACCTTAGAAAACGGATTATAAGTTTAAAGTTATCAGGCGGGTTGTAAAAATCGCCATTCATAATAGTCGGAAATTGTGCATAATGCCAGAAATCAAACCTTTACAAACTAGTTTTAATTTGGCAAGCACCCTGGTTTTTTTTAAATATTGCTAAATATGTTTTATGACTGAACTTTTTAGCCATATTATCTTAGCTTGGGATTGAGCTAATTTATAAAATTGATATTTTACCTTTGTTTTGTCTTATGGCATTTTATAATTTCTTGACTAAATAATAATCAAGTAATACAACCATATCTATCCAATGATAGTTGACTAATAAGGTTCGACACTTTTTTTCTGTTGACTGAAATTTATTTTTTGTCTTGAGTCATAACTTTACCTCCTTGGTGATTAAAAAAGCATATTTATTCTACAGCATTTTAAAATTTTTACAAATCATTTTTGAATCTATGAACAAATACTTATGTCGCTTAGTTATAGAGTATATTAATTAACTGTAAAGTAAAGATTAGCTTTCAAAAATTAAATCTTTTTTACCTTATCTTCATCTTATCTTTACATATTTCTATTTTTATATTCTTTATAAATAAATTATAAAGATTAAAATCTTTTATTTTTAATGCCGATGGAGTTGATAATGACGCAGATCACATATTTTTTCTTTTCTGTAATAAAAATATTTTTAGTTGTAATTAAAGCATATACATAAGTAATTAAGCTGAGGCATTATTGAGGCATTATTTTTACGTTTTTTCCTCAAAGACTTTAATTAGTTATATTTACATCTGATGCTTTATCTGTTTATTGACCAATTAAGAATATTGTAGTGTTGTTATTTTAGCTCTGTTCAAATAAAATACAGCGAGTCTAGTTACTGAAGTTTAGACTAAATTTTGATTTTAAGGCTAAAAGACTTGTGTAACAAGCATTTTAGACCTTGAAATCAAAAACAGCCGCCTAATCATCAAAGCTTTTGTAGATAAGGCTTTGGCGGTTGAATTTATAAAATTAGTCTAAACTCCAATAGTTAGGCTAATTATTCTTTTGATGTATAAGTATCGCAAATAGTTTTGATAAACTATTTTTTAGTTGATAGAGAAATCGCTCCCGAAAAGCAGAAATACAACAAACCAGATTCTTTAAAACCAGATTTGTTGTATTTCTGCTATAGTTTGGAAACAATCGGCCCAAGTTGTAATTCAACTCAAGCAGAAGTAGCTTTCAAAAACCTGTTGACCAAATTATTAAACGAACGCTTAATTTGATACTTACGATTCCAACTTTGGAAAGCAGCTTCATAATCTTCCCCTTTCATCTGGAAAGTATTCCAAGCATCAAGACTAACGAACATACCCCAGAAAAGAAGAATATATATAGACCAAGAGATGCCACCACCTGTTATCAAATCTAACAGTACAATTACACCATTAACAATGGCATAGTTACCAAAACGCTTCTGAAAACGCGAACGTAGGAAGGAATCAAAAACTAAACGTTGTTGTATTTCTCCCTGTTTATTTTGCCAATCTCTTTCAGCAAGCTGTAATGTATCTATAGGTATATCTAACTCTAGGGCAATTTCCTGTAATTGTTGGTAGGTAAACTCCCTACTATTATCGTCCGTCTGACGGGCGATCGCTAGCTTTAATATTTCTTGTACTTCCTCTTGGCTATAGTAACGGGTAGGGAGATTATCAAAATTAGCCATAGTTTTTATCTCATATTTATCTCTGATTTTACGCCCGTCATATATTGCACTGTTGCAAAAAGCGCAAACAGTGAAATCAAATAATATTTCTAACCATACTTAACTTAGCAGATTTGACTGAATCTGCCATTGGTGGGTTGTCCGACAATTATTTACAACAATCCGCACTTGGTTGTTTGACTCTCAAGGCTGAAGGTTTCTATATTTTTTTGGGAACCCAGCAAGAAAGGATGAAGGTAGATGTTTATTTATTTAATATTTATCTCACTCAAGTAAGGAAAAAACTTTCTGGGGGAATAAACCCATCCACATTAGTTATAAATATATCCGCAAATTTACGGTAATAACTTAGTGCGTTTATATATTATCGGTATTTAAACCGTTTTAAAAATTTATTAATTTGATTAATTTATTACATAATTCCCTTTTATATAAACATTTACTATGTCTCAAATGGCTAGAGATATGTTTAATTGTTCAGACTATAAAATAATTACAAATATTAAAACAACTGTAAAGACAGCTTTACATACCAATGCTTCTATCCTAGAGCCGGAAGAATACAAGCGTTTGCTCTTAGATAAACAAAACGAAATGAGAATATGGGTAGATAACTGTCCAGAAAAATTACATCAATATCTCTTAATCGCTGCAGAAATAGCGACAATCTCAGGGAAGCATGAAGAAGCAATGGATTTATATGATAAAGCAATTGAATCAGCAAGAGACAATGAGCAGATTCAGGATGAAGCTTTAGGAAATGAATTAGCCGCTAAATTTTATCTTGAAAAAGGTAAGCTAAAAATCGCAACAGTCTACATGAAAGATGCATATTATAATTATCAAAAATATGGTGACATAGATAAAATTCAAGAATTAGAAGCAAAATATTCACAATTAATATCAGATCAACAACATACAGAAATTGTTAATATAAAAAATACTAATTTTAATGACAATTATACTAGAGATAATCAACATAAATTAGACTTAAATGCTGTTATTAAAGCATATCAAATTTTATCTAGTGAAAGAGTTATAGATTGTTTATTGGATAAGTTTACCAGAATAGTTATTGAAAATTCAGGAGCAGAAAAAGCTTATATAGTCTTATTTAAAGAAGATAAATTAATTGTTGAATGTGAAGGTTTACTTAAAGATAATGAGATTGTTATTAGGCTATCTCCACCCATACATCAAAATCATCATTTACCAATTTCTGTTTTTGATTATGTCAAACGCACTGAAAAAAATATTATATTACATCACTATACGGAAGAAATTTTTGCTGACGATTTTTATCTTCATCAAAATAAACCTAAGTCTATATTGTGTATTCCAATAAAATTTCAAGAAAAAGTAGTCGGTTTAGTGTATTTAGAGAATAATTTAAATTCCGGAATTTTTGACAAAAGTAGATTAGAAATTATCAAATTATTATCTTGTCAATTTTCTATTTTTTTAGATAATGCTCAGCTATATGAAAATTTAGATGCGACGACAAAAAAACTTAACCTCGCTAAAAACGAGTTGGAATTATATAATCATAATCTCGAAAATAAAGTCAGAGAAAGAACTCAAGAATTAATCGATAAAAATACAAAATTATTAGATCAATCAAAACAATTAAAACAAACTTTGCATGAACTAAAAATTACTCAGTCCCAACTTATTCATACAGAAAAAATGTCTAGCTTAGGACAATTAGTTGCGGGTGTTGCCCATGAAATAAATAATCCTGTGAATTTTATTTATGGCAATCTCACTTACACTGAAGAATGTAGCAAAAATTTACTGGAATTACTTAACATCTATCAAAAATATTATCCTAATCATATATCTGAAATAGAAGAAAAAATTGAATCTATTGATTTAAATTTTATCACTACTGACCTACCCAAACTTTTAGCATCAATGAAAGTCGGCACTAATCGTATTCGAGAAATTGTCTTATCTTTACGAAATTTTTCTCGTCTTGATGAAGCAGAAAAAAAGTTTGCGAATATCCATGAGGGTATAGACAGCAGTTTAATGATTCTACATAATCAAATTAAATCTAAGCCAGATTTTTGTGGCATTGAAGTTATCAAAGAATATAGCGACTTACCTTTAGTAGAATGTTTTCCAGGACAATTAAATCAAGTTTTTATGAACATATTAACTAATGCCATTGATGCTTTGGAGGAGAACACAAAGAGTCACCAATCTAAAATTGTCAGCAATCAACTTACTCCTCCTCAAATCAGGATTATTACTAAAATTCAGGAAGACTATGTTTGTATATCTATCGCAGATAATGGGATTGGGATGACAGAAGAAGTGGGGAATCATATATTTGACCCATTTTATACTAATAAGCCTATTGGAAAGGGTACCGGTTTAGGATTATCTATCAGTTACCAAATTATTGTCGATAAACATGGTGGTAAGTTAACCTGTATTTCAGCACCTGAGAAAGGTGCTGAATTTATAATTAAAATTCCCTTAGTGCAATAAAAATCTCTTGATTATCTGATATCTGACACTGCTATTGTGATAGGTTTTGTGGAACAGGCATCCTGCCTGTTTGACTCAATATAAACAGACTTTACAAGCCTGTTTGACTCAATATAAATAGACTTTACAAGCCTGTTTGACTCAATATAAACAGGCAGGATGCCTGTTCCACGGGTACTAGAAAGACATTTATTTATTATTTGATATCGGAATAAACACAGAAACTTTGATAGGCTTTGTAGAAATAGAAATTATCCCGCACTTTTAATATTTATGTATCCCATACAAGTGTAAATAATTTTTGATGAATTAACCTGCTTGTTAAATTACACTTGTAGATAAATTTTGCTCTTTGCCTTGTGTTTTTAGTAAATAGGTATTTATAAAATGCTTACTTCCCTAAAAAAAATATAGGAAGTACAATAGCATGAGATTTTTACATCTTCTTAAGTTTGTGCTGCAAATCAAGAATTTTGTAATTTTGTAGAAAAGGATTTCATTGACTGATGAAAGATATTACCTCAAACTTGACTCTTTCCGTTGATATTGGTGGCAGTGGTATTAAAGCATTAATTTTAGATAGTGCTGGTAAAGCTGTTACAGAAAGATTTCGCTTAGAAACTCCCCAACCAGCATTACCTCAAACTGTAATTGATGTCATTACAAAATTATCAGCGATCGCTGGAGAGTTTCATCAAGTGTCCGTGGGTTTTCCTGGTGTTGTAAAACAGGGAATTACCGAAACTGCTGTTAACCTTCACCCTGATTGGGTTGGGTTTGATTTAGCAACATCACTATCCAAGCTGTTATATAGACCAGTAAAAGTCATTAATGATGCTGATATGCAAGGTTTTGGCGCTATTTCTGGAGAAGGTTTAGAAATGGTAATTACCCTTGGCACAGGTGTCGGCAGCGCTTTATTTATAGATGGGAAGTTAATACCAAATTTAGAAATGGGTCATCATCCCTTTCGTAAAGGAAAGACCTACGAAGAACAATTAGGGCGCCTAGCTTTGGATAAAATTGGAGAAAAACGATGGAATAAAAGGTTAAATAAAGCTATTAACTCTCTGCAAAATTTATTTAACTATGACTTTCTCTATATTGGTGGTGGCGAAGCTACAAAAATTAAAATAGATTTGCCCCAAAATGTAAAAATTGTACCTAATGTTGCAGGCTTATTAGGTGGTATCGCCCTATGGCGTAGCTAAACCGCCTAAGATTTATCACTCAGTAATTAGCCATTCTTCTATTAGCAATGAGCAATTAGCAATTAGCAATGAGCAATTAGCAATGAGCAATTAGCCATTCTTCTATTAGCAATCAGCAATTAGCAATTAGCAATTAGCAATTAGCAATTAGCAATTAGCAATTAGCCATTCGCAATTAACTCTACAATTATCGTTTCATTTATTACATGCATAGATGTTTCTCTACCCATCTCAGCTAACTTATCAGCTGCCAAAGAGCGAACGCTATTCTCTTTGTGTTTTAATGTCTTTAATAGTCCTTTAATGGCTGTATCTGTTCCTAGATAAGCTAAGCCATCAATTGCCCAATATCTAACATCTTCAAAATCTTGGTTGTCGATGGCTTTTAATAACAAATCTATAATAATTTCATTCTCAGTATCTATTAATACATCAGCATCGGTCTCTAGAATAGTGTTGGCTGCCCAGTTACGATACTTGTAATCTTTATCTATATCATGTAGGATTCCCACGAGTTCCAACAAATTTAATTGCTGTGGGTTAATGGGCTGTTTTTCCTGAAACAATAATAATTCCATTTCTGTAGTTAAGGCTGCCATAGATAATTCAATTAGTTTATGTTTTTATTTGTAAAATATGACACAACAAGAATACACTATCTTTATACAACGTATCTGTAATTTAGGGTATACCTAGTAAGTAATACAGCGAATCACTTAAGTCTTCCGGAGATGCCCTAAATATCTTTCAACTACCTTTATATCAAATTTTCTCCCTTAGAGAGTAGATATATCTAAGTGTTAATAAAAATATGAATATATCAACAAATAGAAGAGATTAATTATTAAATCTACTTCTCTATCTTAGGAAATATCACTATAGAATGTTGTAACAATTTTATCCATATTTAGCTAAGTAATATAAAGAGTCGTTAAAGTCCTAATGAATAGTACATACTCATAGAATTAATTCATACTCATAGACCTGCTTTCTTTAAGAAAATTTTAAAAATTAGTTTTTAATTTATATTTTTTGTAGGGATGGCTTTACAAAACACAGTAAAGGTGATAGATAATCTACGTAAATCCCTCAAGGATTGAAAATTCAACAGAAAATCCAATATTAGAGTTGACTAAGAAGAAATACACAGGTAACAAATAATCCATGTGGTAATTGTGGCAATTTTTTATAAGCGCGCAGTGCATTCTAAAATCAGCTTCTGATTGATTAAGGAATAGGGCTGAATATGTAAAGCTTTGCGAAAAGCAGCGATAGCATCTGTATATTCCCCCATTGCGGCGTAACATAAACCAACACCATGTAAAGCTCCAAAATGGATTGGATTTATTTTCACAACATGAAGGCAATCAGCTAGGGACTTTTGGTAATTTTCTGTCATATAGTAAAGGAATGCTCTCCTATTCCATGCTTCAGCAAAATCTGGCTGGTCTTGAATCAGGTCTGTTAATACAACTTCAGCTTCTGCAAATAGACCTTTATCTAATAAACTTTGACTTTTTTCAATAATTTCTAAGCCATAGGTCCCTTTTTGGTAAAACCACATTCGCCAAAATTCTTTTGTAGCCCGGTTTCTTACGGTCTCATCTGGGTTTTTTAAGTCTTCTAGCAAGGATTCAATAGATGAAGAGTCCATAAACTACTAATAAATGATTGTTGTTTTTTTCTCTTTGAGCAAAAATTATTGAATAGCTTATCTAAAATTGTCCCCTAAAAAGCTAACTTAAGCTATTGGTGAGGGAATTATTGTAGTCAGTACTACTGATTGCGCTGTTTCATTACCAATTATAGTCAATAGTCAACAGCCCTTAGTGATATTGACTATTGAGTAATCAGTGCTGACCATTGATAGATAATTATTTTTTAGTGACTATGCCAGACCAAAACAGTGTTTCCAGGCATATTGTTCTCACCTCACATCCCACTAGCTATGGTCAACAGCCCATTGCTATCAATTGGGGCGCGGCAGATGCTATGCAACGGGGACCGATAATTGCGACTTTGACAAAGCAGTCCAATCGTAATGCGATAGGGACTCATTCTGGCAGTTATGCGGTGTATCGAGCTTTAGCGGTGGCCAGTGGTGCATTACAATCAAATCATAAAGCAGATTTAACAAACACATCCCCTATCGAACATATTGGACCCCATCCCAGTTGGGCTGATCCGAATAAAATTGTTTCTCTTGACCCATTTGGGGCGAATGTGGGGGAAGTTTACAAAACTTACTACGAAAAGGGATATGACATTCGTCCAACAATAGCCATTACCAAAGCTCATATAAATATGCCAGAGTTTCAGGAGGCGATCGCTCTTGGAAGGCTCAAAATAGATGGCAAAATAATGAAGGCAAATGGAGACTTGGTAGTTACAAAGGCAGCCATTGAATCAGTATGGTATTTACCAGGAATCGCGAAACGTTTTAAAATTACAGAGGCTGAATTACGTCGCGCTTTATTTGAACAAACAGGCGGCATGTTTCCTGAATTAGTTACAAGACCTGATTTAGAAGTCTTTTTACCTCCTATCGGTGGAGTCACTGTTTACATCATTGGTGATGTAGCAGCTATTACTGATCCCAGTCGCCCTGTTGCTGTACGGGTACATGATGAATGTAATGGTTCAGATGTATTTGGGTCAGATATTTGCACCTGTAGACCGTATTTAGTACATGGCATTGAGGTTTGCGTACAAACTGCTCAAGAAGGTGGTGTTGGTGTTATTATTTACTTTCGCAAGGAAGGACGCGCCCTAGGAGAGGTAACAAAATTCCTTGTTTACAATGCCAGAAAGCGACAAGAAGGTGGCGATCGCGCCGATGCGTATTTTGAAAGGACAGAATGTGTTGCTGGGGTTCAAGATATGCGTTTTCAGGAATTAATGCCAGATGTACTCCATTGGTTAGGTATTACTCGTATTGACCGCATGGTGTCTATGAGTAATATGAAGTTTAACGCCATTACAGAGTCTGGCATTGAGATTATTGAGCGTATCGCCATACCAGATGGTTGAATTCCTCAAGATGCAAGGGTCGAAATTGAGGCTAAAAAAGCTGCTGGTTATTATACAGAAGGAGATGTTTTGGATTCTCAAGGATTGTCTGAAGTTAAGGGGCGGTCTTTGGTTGAATAGAAGATTGGCTAATGGTTAATGGCTAATGGCTAATGGCTAATGGCTAATGGTTAATGGCTAATAACGTATGTTGCTAGTTAGGTCTCGTAAAAGTATCAGATTAAGATATAAAAACGTGGTTTTAGAGTGTTACTAGATACTTGATTTTAGAGCTAACCACTTAAAAATCGATATTTTTGGATAACTAGCAACTTACGTTAATAGCTAATGGCTAATAGAAGAGTGGAAATTTCTCAGATGTGTAGAGACAAAGTGATGGGTCTTATCTAACAGGGGTTTTCAGTCAAGGCATTGATTGTAATCTGTCAGTCTGGGGAAATAGTAAAACTTCTAATGAACTTACTCACCATCAGCCATTAGCCATCAGCCATCAGCCATTAGCAATCAGCCATTAGCCATTAGCCATCAGCCATTAGCAATTAGCAATTAGCCATTAGCGAAGGAGGCAAAAAGTGGATTTTTTAACCGCCAAGAATAGCCAGGGCGTTGTGGGGGTACCTACTGGCGCGCCAAGGACGCCAAGGGAGGTCATTAGTTATTTAAGGACAACGACTGCTATCCGCGATCGCTGTCAGGATGTATTTAATATAGTGGAGGCTGGAAAGTCTGATTATTTTGAGTTGGATTTGTCACAGTTGGGGAAAGTCGCTGATTACGTTATTGAAGTTATGCGGGAAGAATATCCCGATTTAAATGTCCCTTTCCATAGCCGTTGGCGACATTTTGAAGTTAGCGGCATTTCTCGTATTTCTAGAATAGACCAAATCATGGCTAAGGCTACTCCCCTGCAAAAAGCCGCCACAAAATACGATTTAGCCATTGTTAGTGTCTTATTAGATGCTGGTGCTGGAGAAAAGTGGTCTTACCACGAACATGATACGGGATTAATCCTCAAACGTTCCGAGGGTTTAGCTGTTGCAACCTTACAAATGTTTATAGATGGGACTTTCTCTAGTAATCCCCATCAACCTTTACAAGTCGATGCAAGCAAACTAATTTCCCTGACTTTGCAAGAGTTAGCTAGAGGATTTCAAGCAACTTTAGAAAATTCCTCTGAAAACCCTCCTAAACAACCTCTGCAAAATACTTCAGAAAATCTTACCGAAAATCCTTTAGTCGGAATTGATGGCAGATTAAAATTATTACAAAAACTAGGCTCCGCCCTAGCAGCTTCACCTAATTTATTTGGTCAAGATAACCCTCGCCCAGGAAATTTAGTTAGCTATCTGCAAAATCAAGTAACTAATAATCAATTAGAAGCAACCACAGTATTACAAGCAGTATTGGAAGGATTTAGTAGTATTTGGTCGGGTAGATTAGATCTAGATGGAATTAATTTAGGAGATATTTGGTATCATCCAGCAGTTATTGATGATGGTTTAGTACCCTTCCATAAACTTTCCCAGTGGCTGACATATTCTTTACTTGAACCCTTAGAAGAATTAGGCATCAAAATCATTGGTTTAGAATCTTTAACTGGATTACCTGAATATCGTAATGGAGGATTATTTATAGATTTAGGACTCATCAAACCAAAATATCCAGAGATTTTACAACAATCTCACTCAGTCGCATCAGCAGTTATAGTTGAATGGCGTGCTTTAACAGTAATTCTTTTAGACATAATTGCCACCACTATTAGAACACAATTAAATATGGACTCCCAACAATTACCTCTGGTAAAAATTCTCCAAGGTGGCACTTGGACAGCAGGGCGTAAAATTGCAGCCAAACTTAGAAAAAATGGCATTCCTCCTATCGATATAGAAAGCGATGGGACAGTCTTTTAAAAAGTAGGCAAGCAGGTAGAGTCGGTAAATAATATCATGTTCCATTAAACAATTAGAAGTTTGTTTGTTATTGCCTTTTATTGCATATTTTAGAGCTAAAGGGTAGCAATAAACTAGTGGTCTAAAGCATTATTTCTCATGGCTCTTAGTCAGGGCTTTAGCTGTTTATTTGAGAAATAAATTCCTCACTAAAGACCCATTAAAATTTTCTGTGGAACAGGCATCCTGCCTGTTTTTGCCAAAAGTAACAGGGCAGGATGCCTGTTTTTGCCAAAAGTAACAGGGCAGGATGCCTGTTCCACAAGTAACAGGGCAGGATGCCTGTTCCACAAGTAACAGGCAGGATGCCTGTTCCACAAATGCAAACTCTAATCTTCTTTAAAAGCTTGATTTCAAAACTTGATTTCAAACTTTATCGCAAACTTTCTCACAAAATTTCTAGCCATAATTATCCCCCACCTTATGAATAATCAAGTTACCATAATTGACCATCCACTAATCCAGCATAAACTAACTCTAATGCGTAATGCTGAAACAAGTACGACAAAATTTCGTACTCTTTTAAAAGAAATTAGCTTACTTTTAGGGTATGAAGTCACAAGAGATTTGCCATTAAAATACGAGCAAATTCAAACACCTCTCTCAACAATGAATGCCCCCCTATTAGCCCCAGATAAAAAACTTGTTATTGTCTCAATAATGCGGGCTGGACAAGGTATTTTAGATGGAATGTTAGAACTTATGCCAACAGCAAGGGTTGGTCATATTGGTTTATATCGTGACCCAAAGACTCTTATTCCCGTTGAATATTATTTTAAAGTACCCCATGATGTGGAGAAACGAGATATGCTCGTTGTTGACCCAATGTTAGCTACAGGAAACTCAGCCATCGCCGCAATTGACAGATTAAAATCTACTAATCCTCTCTCAATCAAATTTGTCTGTTTACTTGCGGCCCCAGAAGGGCTTAAACATTTTTGTCAAATTCATCCCGATATACCTATATATACAGCATCTATTGACGACAAATTAGATGAACATGGTTATATCATACCTGGGTTAGGTGATGCAGGCGATCGCTTATTTGGAACCAAATAGTTAACTAGCTACTAAAGCCAGAGTTTATACCCTTTAGGCGCAAAGAAAAACTTTATTCTTTGCGTTTTTTATCCAGGACTTACGATAGCGGAGCGGTCTTCGGAGCGCGTCATTATTGTCACATTGTTTTTGTTTGTAGTTGGGCGCTTGCCCCCATATTTTTGGAGGGAAGACAGCCCAACGCGCGAAGATGAGCCGCAGTGCCAGTTGCGTAAGTCCTGTTATCTTCTTTTCATTTTTACATGATATGAAAAAAAAATTTTGATATACCCGAAATCTTCCCAAAAATACACTATTTTTCATGATATTGACACATATCAATTATATGCAATCATATTAATACTGAAATTATAAAAACATCAGACTTACATTATGTCATTGCCAAGCATTGGACAACTAGAACGAAAAATAAGCCAGAGAATATGCACTTTATATACTCACTTAACTGGATTTCGTCCTCAAAAAATTATTTGTCATTTCTTTGAAAAAGAAATAGCTATCTCTTTAGAAAACTTTGTGACCCCAATAGAAACAACACTTTTACGAGAAGGACCAATTAGCCAAAGAGATTCGATTCTCTTTAGATAAAATTATTGCAAATAATTTAAAAATAATTATTAATGATGTAATTAAATGTGATGTTTTAGACGTGATGAATGATAGCAATATCAATAGCAATCGCACTGTAATTTTGGTCATTTTAGATAAAACCTCAGAAGTTAACAATCCCGAAGCTATACCCAAAAATTCTCACAAACAACCACCTAATCCAAATATTTAAGAATAACTTTTATTAGTTCTTCAATATTATAGGGCTTACTTATACAAGCATTTACTCCAAGCTTTTTGATAAAATTACAGAAAGATTTATTAACCTTAGATGTGGTCGCTATAATAGGAATATTTGCAGTAACTGGGTTGCGTTTTAAATAATCAATTACCTGTATTCCATTAATATCTCCTAACTCCATATCCAGAATAATAACCTTAGGATGATAAACTTGAACTAGCATTAAAGCTTTCATCCCTTCAGTTAGACAAATACAAGAATTGGTTATCTTCCTTAACTCAGTATTTAAGAGATTTAGGTCTTTCAAGTTATCTTCTACGACCAAAATCATTGATTGCTGACTTATCCTATCCATTCATAATTACAATAATTAGTTTAATGAAGAATGCAGGAGCTAAAATTTTGATACATGAAAAACTTATTCAAAATTATTAAAATAAGTTTTTTTCATCATCAAAATACGAGGCTTTCCTCATAAGGCAGACTAGGGCTTAATATGGATAGGCTCGTTTTAACCAATGAGGTTGTATCTCTGTAATTAAACAGCAGTCGAGCATTACAAGCTACATCGGTCATCAAGCCAATAATATCATACTTGCTGCACGCAAAAGTAAGTGAAGCTAAAAATTTAATCATATATATAGGGTCTAACTTGATTTACGGAATCTAAGCCTAGCATTAATGGGATTTGATAACTTATTCTCAGGACTTACGCAACTGGCACACAGAGCGGGCGGGGCTGTGCCCCGCCACGCGGTAATTTAAATTAGACCAAACACATATTAACGTCTGGACGTTTTAGCTGTTCAATTAGATATAGGACTTACGTAACTGGCACATTTAAAATTCTTTCTTTGTGTGACACTTTAAGCAAAATAAAACGAATTAATAGGCTTTTCAGCCTCATTCACCAATAAAAAATTGTGACAATATCGTAAGTCCTGATTAAGTGTATATATGTAAGAAATCGTGGCTAAACATATTTTATAAGAGTATTTATTTGACCAAGTAACTTAAAACCCTGTCTCCAATTAGCAATTAGCAATTAGCAATTAGCAACTAGCCATTCTTCTATTAGCGACATTGATAAATTTTGTAATCATAGCCGTTAATACCGGGCATACCTTTAGTATCTTTGGGGGTGCAATTAGCTTGTGGTATTGGGGCAAAGAAATTAACTAACCATAAATCGAAAGGACGGGGTAAGGATTTTAATGCTTTTTCTAGGGCGAGAGTAGAGGCTTGGGGGTCTTGGTCTTGATGTGCGAGTAAAAATAAGGGGTTTATGGAAGAATTTAGTTGTTTAAATTCTCTGGCAACTCCCATTGTTTCTCCGATATGGACGTGGGTTCTTTGGGTGGTGGTGATGAGTATGGGTACTTTAGATGTTTGTTGTATTAGTTGGACGAATAAATCTGGGCGGTAATATTTTTGATAGCCAAGATTAAAGACGACTGTAACGGCGCTAAGAAATCCCATAATCAAAATAATAGCGATCGCTTTTTTCCCGTTAATTCCCCAACGCTTCCATTCATCATGTTTCCAAATTACTGCGAGAGTTGCACCGAGTAGTGTTATGACTGCTGGGTAGTAGACAAAGTTATAGCGGGCGCCTCTGGTCAGGTCTATTCCAAAAAAGTAGGTAAAAATAAAGAATATGATAATTGCTTGAGTGACTAAGCTACACAATAGCCAAGTCATAAACTTACTATCTTTAATAGGAACTTGTTTTACAGTTTGTTTTCCAGTCTGTTTTCCAGTTTCTTCCGCAATTGGTTGTGTTATTGGTTGTGTTATTTTTTCTGGGATTGATTCTGTTGCCAGTTGTATTTTGAAGGCTTTAACTAAAAGTGGTGTTACCCAGATAAAGAAAATTAGCATTACCAAACCAGAAGCGATCGCGATGATTAAGTTTGGAGATTCTATTGGTAGAAGAGAAATCATCGTAATCCAAGCGGCAATAGCTTGACCAATAGGACTTATCCAAGCAAGTCCAACTCTATCTCCCTTAATCCAGTCGGTTAATTTATCTCCATAACTATTTTGTAAAAAGACTGGTATCCATACCGCACCGGCTATAAAGCTACCAACTCCTACTAAAAAAATACGAAACCAAGATTGGAATTTTAAGGTAGGTTGACCTACATTTTTAACCTCTCTATTTATAGAGGTAGATTCAGGAAGATTTTTGAGATTTTCGAGATTTTTGAGATTTTCAAGATTTTTTTGATTTGACTGGGGTATGTGTAAAATCCTGCCTAAAATTGGGATAGCTTGAGTCAGATAGAATACTACTAAAACTCCTGCTTCTACAATCAGAGTCAAGGCAAAAAAGTAATGACTGGCAATACCTAGGGCGTTAATTACTATCCACGAAAGAATTAGTAATAAAGGAATTGGTTGATTGTTTTGGAGATGGCGGACACTCAAAACTAAACAACTTAGGGAGGCAATTACCCAAAGAATAGAAATACTGTAATGACGCGCTTCCTGGGCTAAGAAAATTCCATAGGGAGAAACAGCCATGATGGCTGCTGCAAAATGGGCTGCATTACGGGAATGAAATGTAATCCAAGTAAAAAAGTAAATAGCCGGAATTGTAACTGCACCTAAAATAGCAGGAAGCGATCGCGCAGCCCAAAGAGAAACTAAACCATTATCTGTGGGAAACATTTTCATCCACAAATTGACTAAGACAAAATAAAGTGGTGGATGATTACTCTCTGTAAAAAGATGGGTCAATACATCCTCAGGACCGGCATTGAGGACAGGCTGTAAAGGTTGGAGTAAAATATCGGCAGTTATTGGTGTATCTAGAGGTATGCCTAAAAAACTGTTCCCCAAACTAAATACAAGAGTCGAAAATTCATCAGTCCAAGGTGGCTTGCTGGTTAAGTTGGTTAAGCGTAAGCCTAAACCAATCACAAACCACAAAAATAACAACAAATAATTGTTCATTTGAAAATCTACGGTTGTTATATGCTATATTTTCCGCGGTGATAATTAGAGTTTTTGAAATATCTTAGTAAACCTACCATCTCAGATTCTTCCCCACCGTCAGAATCACAGTTTATGACTCTGTAAAGTATATCTTGCCCTAGCTAAGTTTGTGGATGAATAGTTGAACTCATAACGACTACACCTACGAACTATTTTAGAGTCATATCATCTCTGTTTTTTCTTCTCTTGGTATGTTTGGGGTTTAGGCAGTTTGTTTAGATCAGGCGATCGCTTCTGCAAAACATATATATACTTTACGCGGTGATAATTAGAGTTTTTCAAATATCTTA
>Ga0114939_10000484_pt1 | contig 33045 bp, 19 predicted proteins | sample AshMeaCrysSpring_FD_87196 | JGI IMG/M metagenome (GOLD analysis project Ga0114939, IMG submission 87196) | Groundwater microbial communities from Big Spring, Nevada to study Microbial Dark Matter (Phase II) - Ash Meadows Crystal Spring | ecosystem: Environmental > Aquatic > Deep subsurface >...
ATGTATGTTGTGTGGGTGCAACCAGCGCAGGTTGCAGTGGTCGGCTACCTGTGGCAGTTGGCTGCGTATAGCCAGCAACCGTTGGGTATCGGTGTACACACGGTGTTGAGGGCTGCCTTCCTTTGCTACCAGGGCGTTCTTTTCCCAATCTATTACGGGGCGGTGCATCCAGCGGTTATCGTAGCTTTTGCCGGGATCGTTCAGGTAGCTGTAGTCATTTGTGTAGGCAGCTTCATCGCCATAAAAAAGCATGGGCACGCCGCCCAAAAAAAAGCTATGGGCCTGCATGAGTATGATTTTACGCAGAGCCATTTCAATAAACTGCTCATCGCCACTAAGGAGGGCAGCTTCGAGCCCGCACAGGCTTGCCAGGCTGCCGCTGATGCGCGCATCCTGCGTTTTGGGATTTACGGCAAACAATGCGCCGCGGGCAGGAGAAGCGTGATAGGCGCCCGAGTAGTATTCTTTCAAAAAGCGGCGGTGTTCGTACGGATTGTACCCGGCAGCGGCTATCATGTAGTCGTCGTAGCCAAGGCCAATATCGTCGTGGCAGCGGGTGTAGGTAAGCCAGGTGGCGCCGTAGGGTTTTTGCAGCAGCAGGGGCTGTGCCTGCAGCATCACGCGGGTATCGCCGGTGGCCAGCGCATCCCATTGCAGGGCCATATGTGTGGCGTTGTAAGCAAACTGGCATTCGCGGCCGGCAAAGGGGCCCGTACCAAAATAGGGCATGATGTTGGCCGGTGCCACAATGGCTTCGGCCAGCAGGGCCATGCCCGGTGCGGCGGCATCTACACACAGGCGCAGCAGCCTCAATATCGTGTGGGCCTGCGGCAGGTTCTGGCAGGTAGTGCCCACCTGCTTCCAAATGAACGCCGGTGCGTCAATGCGTAGTACGTCAATACCCAGGTTGGCGTAATACAGCATATTGTCCAGCATGGCGGCCAGCACATGCGGGTTGGTAAAATTGAGGTCCCATTGATAATTATGAAAAACGGTCATCACCCATTTGCCCGAGGCTTCGTTCCAGGTAAAGCTGCCCGGAGCACTTTCCGGAAACACTTCGGGCATGACCTGCTCAAAGGCATCGGGCACCGTGCGATTGGGGTACATGTAAAAGAAATTCTGGTAGTATGCATCGCCGGCCTGCGCCTTCTGCGCCCATTCATGTTGGTGCGAGGTATGGTTGAGCACAATATCGAGCATCAGGTACATACCCCTGCGCTCCAGTTCTGCTGTTACATTTTTCAAGTCGTCGAGGGTGCCAAACCGTGTATCCACGGTGCGGAAGTCGCTTACGGCATACCCGCCATCGCTTTCGCCTTCGGGGCTTTGGAAAATGGGCATCAGATGGAGGAAATTCACCCCCAGGTTTTGCAGGTAGTCGAGCCGGTCGGGCAGTTGCTGCAGCCCGCCGCAAAAGCGGTCTACATACAGGCTCATACCGGCTATTTTGTTGCTCAGGTACCAGTGATCTTCCTTAAGCTTTATGGCATCACGCCGGCGCAAAGTAGTGCTCCGCCGGCGATAGCCGTCTATGAGCACCTGTATCAGTTCCTCAAAGCATAAAGCCAACTGCGGGTGGCTGCCATACAACTCCTGGTAAAGCTGATGTATGATACCGCCGTTGGCCATGAGGCGTATGTAAAACTCGCCATCGGTACTGTCAGCCTTCAGGTTGTTGTCGCTAAGCAGTTGTCTTATTCGCTGATGTGCAAGATGATGGTACATAGCGCGTTTATCAGGTTTTACTTGAAAATATCGTTGTTCAGGTGCCTGAAAGCTTCCATGGCCCCCAGGTATTGGCAGGTGCGGGCGCCGGCTTTGTTGGCATTGGCCACCAGGGCGGCCCATCGCTCCGCACTCAGGGCTTGCATGGCAGGTACACCAAGATTTGAAAGCTGGTACAGCAGGGCGCCCACAAAAGCATCGCCCGCGCCGGTAGTGTCTACCGGGTTTACGGGTATGCTGGGTATGATGCGCATGCTGCCGTTAATGCCCAGCAAGGTACCATCCTTACCCAGGGTAATAGCAAAAACGGCAGTGGTTTGACGTTGCAGCTCTGCAGCAGCTTCTTCTACTGAAGGTTTGCCGGTGAGCAGCATGGCTTCTTCATCGCTTACCTTAAAAAAGTGGCAGTGGCGCAGGTATTGCCAGCTTTGGCTTACAAACGATTCAGTATTTCCGCTAAAAAGCAGGTGCCTGTAGTTGGGGTCGAAGCTGATGAAGATGCCTTTGGCCAGGCACGCATCAAGCAGCAGGCGGTAGCTATGCTGCAGCGGCCCGGGCAGGAAGGCTGTAGCCGATCCGAAATGCGCAATACTGCATGCCGACAGGTCGATGGAGTCAATGTCGTCGGGAGTAAGCTCGCCATCGGCGCCGCGGTTGAAGTAAAAATCGCGTTCGCCATTTTGCATGAGCGATACAAAGGCAAAGGTGGTAAAGTGCTGAGCAGAGCGATACACATAACGGGTGTCTACACCAAACGACTGCATGACCTCTACCAAATGAGTGCCGAAAGGATCTACCCCCACTTTAGCTGCAAGCAAGGCTTTGCCACCCAACGCGCAAATGGCCGCCGCCACATTGGTGGGTGCGCCGCCGGCCTTTTTCAAAAAGTGCTCCCCTTCGCTCAGGGGCTTGCCCTTGTCGGTGCAAATCATGTCGATGAGGGCTTCGCCAATGCATAGGATGTTGTTCATGGTTTCTATATGTCGTTTTGTGGGTGTGTTGTAATCACTAGTGGCCCGTGGCGGCCGGTACAAAATCTTCCTCTGCAGGCTTTGGCGCCTGAATGCGCAACGTAGCCAACGCGGCAAGTAGCAGCAATCCACCTGCCACAGCCACCGCATAGCCCGCATGATTATTCAATACATTCTTAAGCACAAATCCGAAGGTGATATTCTGCAAAATCATCGGAATAACGATCATCATATTGACGATACCCATGTACACGCCGTAGCGCTCTTTGGGTATGGCGCTCACTACCATCAGGTAGGGTATACCCATCATGCTGGCCCAGCCAATACCAAAGCCGGTGATGGCCGGAAAAAGCAGGTATTTGTTTTCGATGAAAGGAAAAGCGAGGAAACCGATGCCGGCAAGCACCAGGCAGGTGAAATGCACCATTTTGGGTGAATACTTTTTGGCAAAGCCCACCAGCGTAAATGCCACCAAAAAGGTGACCACGTTGTACCAGCCGTTCACAAGGCCCGTCCAGCTTACCGCCTTTTCGTACAGTTGCGGATCATCGCCCGGGGTGGTTTTCCATACACTGAGCGCCACGCTTTTGGCTGCATTTTGCCAGTAGCAAAACAAGGCATACCACTGAAACAGGTACACCAGCGCCAGTTGCCACATTACCTTGGGCATGTCTTTAATGGCATGGGCTATTTCGGTAAAGGGTGCAAACAGGTTTCGGGGTGCAGACCGCAGTTTATGGATTTCTTCGGGTGTTGGCGGTATTTCGGGCGTGGTGCGGCTGCTCCACCAAATAGAGACCACCGAGCAAATGGAGCCGAAAAAGAACGAAGCATACACCCAGGTGGGCAGCTTGCCACTGGTACCAACAAAAATCATGGGAAACACAAACAGCGACACATTGGCCAACGTTTGCCCAAAGCCGGTAAAAAAACTCTGCGCCTGAAAGCCGGTGGGTTGCTGGCTCGGGTGCAGTTTATCGGCTATAAAAGCGCGATAGGGTTCCATGGCTGTGTTGTTGCCTGCATCCAGTATCCACAGCAGTCCGGCGGCCATCCATAGGCTGCTGCTAAATGGATAGAGGAACAGGGCGATGCTGCACAGGATGGCGCCAATAAAGAAGTACGGCTTGCGGCGGCCAAAGCGGGGGTGCCAGGTTTTATCGCTGAGGGCGCCAATCACCGGTTGGATCAGCAATCCCGTCATGGGCCCTGCCAGGTTGAGGATAGGAATCTGGTCGGGACTGGCCCCCAGCATGTCGTAAATAGGATTGACAGCGCTTTGCTGCAGGCCAAAACTGTACTGAATGCCAAAGAAACCGACATTCATGTTGATGATTTGGCTAAACGTGAGCAGGGGCTTGTTGGAGGCCATAGGCAATCGTTAAAGAAAAAATGATGTGCGAAAAATAGCGGTTATCTTATTTTCAGCCTGTATTTCAACCAATTGAATGCCGGGCTTCAGGCCAGCGTATCGATTGTGAAATCGTTTGTGGTGTAATAATTTTTTCGGGTGGCCTCCTGCTGCCTTTTCAGAAAATGCGAAAACAGCTTATGGGTTCTTTTGCCAGATACCTGCTTGTACTGGGCACCTGCTCCATAATTGCCGGCAGCACCAGGGCACAGCTTAATGACAATTTTTCCGATGGCAACTTTACGGCCAACCCAACTTGGACAGGCAATACCGCCGATTGGACGGTGAACACCGACGGCCAACTGCAGAGCAACAACCTGGTGGCCAATGCTTCCTTTTACCTGAGCACGGCAAGCACCAAAGCCACGGTAGCCCAATGGGACCTGTGGGTGCGGCTGGCCTTTAACCCCAGTAGTACCAACCTGGCCGATGTGTACCTCACCGCCTCGCAAAGCAACCTGGCATTGGCCAATACCGCCGGCTATTTTGTACGCCTGGGCGACACACAGGATGAAATAAGCCTGTACCGCAAAGATGCCAGCGGCGCTACGGTAAAACTGATTGACGGCGCAGACGGTACCCTTAATACCAGCAACAGCCTGGTACGCCTTCGCGTAGTTCGTAATGCTGCCAACCAGTGGACCCTGCTGCGCGACCTTACAGGCCTGGGAAATACTTTTACAGCAGAGGGCACCGCCACCGATGCCACGTACAACTCTTCGGCCTTTTTCGGCATACTGGTAAGGCAGAGTACTTCCTCATTTTTTCAGCGGCATTATTTCGACGATATCGAGATCAAAGATTTTGTGCCTGATGTAACACCGCCATCCATCGTATCGGCAAATGCCACTGCTGCCAATGTGCTGGAAGTGCTTTTTAGCGAAGCGCTAAATGCGTCCAGCGCCAATATTGCAACCAATTACAGCGTGAACAACGGGCTGGGCACACCAACTACAGCGGTACAGGATGGCGCCAACCCACTGCTGGTGCGCCTCAGCTTTGCCGGCAATTTTCCCAGCGGGCAAACCTGCCTGCTTACCGTAAACGGCGTGCGAGACATAGCCGGCAATACCCTCACCAATGGCACTGCAAATTTTGTGTATTACCAGCCCCGGCGCTACGACCTGGTCATCAGCGAAATTATGGCCGACCCCAGCCCGCCCGTAGGGCTGCCCAATGCCAACTGGCTGGAGATCAAGAACACCTCAAATTTCGCGATCAACCTGCAAGGCTTCCGGCTTGGCCGGGGTGGCAGCCTGAGCGGCCCGCTGCCAAGTGCGGTACTACTGCCCGACAGCCAACTGATGGTAACCAGCACCAACCAACAGGCTGCTATGGCCGCATTTGGGCGCACCCTTGCCGTTACCAGCTTCCCTACCCTGCCCATTAGCGGCGACCTCATTTGGCTGCAAGACGCTGCAGGCGCAATCATGCATGCCGTAAGCTATAGCCCTACCTGGTACCAGAACGATGTGAAAGCACAGGGCGGATGGACACTGGAAATGATAGACGCCAAAAACCCCTGTAGCGGCGCTGCCAACTGGCGGGCAAGCATCGATGCCCGCGGAGGCACCCCGGCAGCACGCAATACCATTGCCGCTACCAATGCCGACCGCACCGCCCCACAGGTGCTTCGTGCCTATGCCCCCGACAGCGTTACGGTAGTGGTTACTTTCAATGAGCCGCTCGATAGCAACAGCGCATCGGCCACAGCAAATTATAGCCTCAGCGATGGCATAGGTCGCCCGGCGCAGGCTTCGGCACAGGCGCCACTCTTTAGCAAGGTTACGCTAAGCCTTGCCACCCCGCTGCAAAGAGGCCGCATATATACCTTAACCGCTACCGGCATTACCGATTGTAGCAGCAACGCCGTGAACAATGCCAACACTGCTCGCGTGGCACTGAGCGAAACAGCCGACAGCACGGATGTTGTGTTTAACGAACTGCTGTTTAACCCGCCATCGCTGGGGTACGACTATGTGGAACTGTACAACCGAAGCAACAAAACCATTGACCTTAAAAACCTGAACCTGGCCACCCGTGGCAGCGGTGGCACCATTACGGTCATCTACCCGCTTTCCGGTGAAAACAAACTCCTGTTTCCAGGCGAATTTGTTGTGGCCACCGAAGACCCCGACTGGGTGAGCCGCACCTACCTGGTAAAGAATCCTTCCATGATGCAGACCATGAACTCTATGCCCAGTATGCCCGACGACAAGGGCAACCTGGTGCTGCTAAACCAACTGGGCCGCACGGTAGATCATGTTGTGTACGATCGCAAATGGCATTTTGCCCTGCTCGACAACGAAGAAGGCGTGTCGCTGGAGCGGATAGACTATAGCAAGCCCACGCAGGACAAAGACAACTGGACGAGCGCCGCATCCACCGCAGGCTATGGCACACCTACTTATCAAAACAGCCAGTACCGTGCCGACCTGCAGCCACAAGGCGAAATTACCGTGAACCCCAAACTGTTCAGCCCCGACAATGATGGCTTTGAAGACTTTACTCTCATTCAGTTCAAATTTCCCGAGCCGGGCTATGTGGCCAACGTAACGATATTTGACGCAGCAGGCCGGCAGGTGCGCATCCTGCAGCGCAACACTACCTGCGCCGCTACTGGCTCCTTCCGCTGGGATGGCCTGGATGATAAACTTCAGCGGGTACCGGTCGGGAATTACGTTATCTATACCGATATTTTTAACCTGAATGGACAGCGGAAAACATTTAAAAACAGCATATCGGTTGCACGCAAATTTTGAACCTGAAATCCCCGGATAATGCATTGTAATTTCTCTAAATACAATGAAGTAATACGAGCAGTTGCAAACAGCATCATCCTGGTATGCTTTTGTCAATACCTAACCAAAACCTGACAATGCAGCACGCCTGGCACTGGATACTTTAAAAAAAATCGGGCTGGTCAATACCTGTCAGGTTGTACCTTTATAATCGAGCAAGGTATCACATGATGCAGTTGTTCCATCCTAAAATGCTCAGTTCCATCATTACCGGTACCGGATGTTTCATTCCCCCTGTGGTACGTACCAATCAGGATTTTTCGCAACATCTTTTCTATTCGGAAAAGTATGAGGCGCTGCCTACCCCGCCCGACGTGGTGGTAGAAAAGTTCAGGCAAATAACCGGTATAGAAGAACGGCGGTACGCGACGGGCGATACGAACGCGTCGGATATTGGCAGCCTGGCTGGCGCAGGCGCTATTGCCGATAGCGGCGTTGATCCCTAAACGATTGACCAGATTATTGTAGCCCACAATTTTGGCAACGTCATCAACCAAACTATTCAGTGCGATGCAGTGCCTTCGCTGTCCTGCCGCATTAAGCACAAACTGGGCATCCGCAACCCCAACTGTGTAGCATACGATATTTTGTTTGGCTGCCCAGGTTGGGTACAGGGTATCATTCAGGCCGATGCATTTTTTAAAGCAGGTATGGCCAAAAAATCACTGGTGATTGGTACCGAAACGCTTTCGAGGGTAATAGATGTGTACGACCGCGACAGCATGATATTTAGCGATGGCGTAGGGGCCGTAGTACTGGAGTATGCCGACGGCGGACCACAGCAAGCCGGCATGTTGGGTGCATCGGTTCAAACATTTACCTCCGAAGAAGTTGAGTACATTAATATGGGGCAATCGTACTACCCCAATAGAGACCCCCGTGTGCGTTATATAAAAATGCAGGGCCGTAAGGTGTACGAGTTTGCTATGAAACATGTGCCCGCCGCTATGAAGGACTGCCTCGATAAAAGCGGCGTAGACATTGCCGAGGTAAAACAGGTGTTTATACACCAGGCCAACGAAAAAATGGACGAAGGTATCATTAAACGCCTCTACCAGCTCTACGGTATTAGCCAGGTGCCGCCCAATACCATGCCTATGAGCATACAATGGCAGGGTAACAGCTCGGTAGCAACGGTACCCACCTTGCTACACCTGGTACGCAAAAATCAGGTACCCGACCACACCATGCTGGCCGGCGATATCATCCTCTTTGCTTCGGTGGGTGCAGGTATGAATATAAATGCGGTGTGCTACAGATATTAATTTTATACAACAATCGTTATTCAAATTTTCATTACTCTAAAACTGGTACAAATAAAGTCAATCGGCACTAGCATTTTTTAGCACCAAAGATATTTTGCCGCATCGACACTTCCTGTTTCCTGCAGCAACACCGTTAATGCTATTTTCCCTTTGGCTGTATTCATTTTACTTCAGCATTTCACCAGGGAAAACATCTGCTTCAAGAGTTTATAATGAATTACCAGAAGAGTAAGGGGCATATTCTGAGCATATCCTGGTACTTATCAGTATATGCTGCAGGCACACAATAAGTTTCAGCTATTACTGCCCCGGAGTATTCTGCTTGCTGCCATTGGCAGGCATAAGACATGATCTCCAAAACTTCCATAATACCCTTTGAGGCCAACCATGTGCGATTGCCAACACACAACCTTATGAAAATTAGGGTATTATATTTCAGAACAGCATACCACCCGACAAAGGCATTTGTTGCAATTGTCACAAGCTGGTAAAATCGCTTCGTTTACCGCGTAAAAGCAGGAAATAACCCTTGTTCCCAGAAATTGCAACAAAGAATAATTGTGTTTAAAACAATAAATCAGAAAATCAATGCATTGCGCTAAAAAAATGCAATATGACTTAGCGAATGCATTGCGCGTACGCATAATATACAACTTTTTTACCAATTTTTACCTGACTAAATTCATATAATTAAAGAAATATATGTTTAATCTATCCGGTATCTTTGCAGAACTGAAGATCCTTGAAAAGTTGGTTCCCGCCGGGATAAAAGAACCCTGACATGATTCCCCCGAAAGAGGCTGATTTTCCAATGCATCTTTTGAGGCGGAAGCGTATTGAACTTCCGCTTGTTTTTTGTTTTTCGAACCTTAAAACGTGCGTTATGAAACAGCAATTATCAACACAAAAAAGACCACCTGGCCTCTCCACGGTCTTGATGTCGTTTTTGGCTATGCTTATGCTGGCTCTGCTACCTATGGCTACCATATCACAGGGCAGCGACCTTGAGCAGGGCGAAAACGGCAAATGGAGCGCACCGGTAAGCCCCATGAACTGGATTACCGGAAACCTGAATGCCAACAATTCACACTTTACTGAAGACCAGGCAGTTCCTTACAGGCTTGTATTAACGGGCATGCCCACCAATGGTACTACGGTTACCATATGCCTCAGTTTCGCACTTGTGCAAAGCAATCGGTATGCGTTTGACTTCCTTACCACGTACGAATGCCTGGCCCCGCACAATTATGCTAACCACACCACCCCCGAGCAGGTAATACCCGCCGCGGGCACACGTACTGATTTTAAACAAGTCAATATTGCCCCACACTTGCTTACTGCTGCAGGATCAGGAGCACTCAATAAATTCAATAATGTAATTCCGCTGGAAAAAAGGCAAATCTCCATTTGGGGCGCCAACTTTACAGCAGACAATATTGAGTATGTTTACTTCAGGACCAAAAACCTGAATGATCCCATCACTGCATTAGAAGCCATGGATCTTACACAAGGCTCAAGCTACTGCAAATGGATTATCAAGTTTGTTCCCACCTCGGCAAACGTAACGCTGGCATGGGGTGGCCACATCAGCGACAAACAGGATTATGGCTACCCGCCAGTGGTTAACACCGCCTGCGGTATTTCGGGCTCCTCTTACCACATGAGCGCCGACTTTTGGGATTATACCGGCGATGGCCAGTATGACCCCGGTTTTGGCAGCCGCGACCTGAGCCTGCAAGCAGCAGCTGTAGCACCTACACCCATTTGCCCCGATGAACTCGGGCTGTCGCTGTGCTACAACCCGGCCACACAAAGCAACTTTGCCGCCGGCCAATGCCCGGCAGCATGTGCTCCGGCTACACTCACCTTCAACGTGCCGGCTTTGTCGCTTGCCAACACCTTTAGCTGGTCGGTAAGCCCCACAACAGGCACCACCGTAGCCACGCCCAATGGCCAAATGACCGACATCACCTTTGCCAACTCGGGTACTTATACCATAACGGTGCAGTTGCAAAATGTGGACCCCAACGGCCCTAGCAGCCCCGTTATAGTATGTACCCAACTGGTAACCCTTGACCAGGCACCTACCTGCAACATTGTAGGTGACCTTGACCTTTGCTTTGGCGATGATACAGAACTGACCGCATCGGGCGGCACTACCTATGTATGGAAAGACGGACAAGGGAATGTAGTTGGCAATACTGCAAAACTTACACTCAACGATCTGCCAGTGGGTAGCCACCCGTACACCGTAGAAGTTGGCAATGGCACATCGTGCCCGCCTGCCGTATGTGGCACCACGGTACTGGTTCGTCCGTTGCCTGCCATCACGCTCGACGATGCCGGGCCGTTCTGCGTGGATGCACAGCCATTCCAGCTGAACTATGGTCCTAAGCCTCCTCCGGGCACCGGTATCTTCAACACACTTACAGGCCTGAGCCAAACCGGCTTATTTACACCCGCCATTGCCGGTGTAAACACCAACCCCGGACATGGCGTAACCTACACCTACACCGATGGGTTTGGATGCACGAATGCGAAAACGATACAAATAATCGTGAACCCGCTGCCGATTGTATCCATCAACCCGGCTGGCCCGTTCTGTATTGATGCGGCCAAGTATCAAATGAGCGGAAACCCAACCGGTGGCACATATAGTGGTGCTGGTATTACACCACAAGGCTTGTTCGATCCTGCCGCAGCAGGCGCAGGCCCGCATTTGATTACATACACTTATGCTGATGTGAACACCTGCACAAACTCAGCAACCACTACTGTTGTAGTAAATCCACTACCGATAGTTACACTCGATGCTGTGCCACCACTTTGCCTCAACACCCCAGCTATACAGTTGAATGGCCTGCCGACCGGCGGTACATATAGTGGTACCGGAGTTAATGCCACCGGGTTATTCAACCCGCTTGACGCTGGTGTGTTTGTTCGCACTATTACGTACACCTACACCGATGGCAACGGCTGCACCAGTTCGAAGAGTATCAACATTGTAGTAAATGGCTTGCCACCCTGCGGCATAGATGGCCTTACCCCTGTATGTAATTATACGGGCAACCATACCTACACAGCTCCCGAAGGCAACTTCGACTATATGTGGGATGTAATGGGCAATGGAACCATACCCGGAGCCAAGAACCTGCGTGAGGTGAATGTAACCGCAGGTGCGCCAGGCACCTTTACAATCAAGCTGTGGGTAACCGACAAAACCACCGGATGCACCAGCGAATGCACCAGGGAAATTGTGGTAACAGCTGTATGCGAACCCGCATGCACCTACACACAAGGCTACTACGGCAACCCAGGTGGCCTCAGCTGCCCGGGCAACCCGCCGCTGAATACTACACAGGCTGCTATGGTAATGGCCTTTACCAACTATGGAGCCAATATGGTAACATTTGGTAAGCTGAGTGCCAACAGGTACTTCAACCTGTACCTGAGCGATATCAACGGCAATGCTACCCTTGCTGCCAACAACATCTTCAAGATGCTGCCTGGTGGCGGACAGGCCAAGGCCATTGATATGTGGGGTGGTGGAGAAATCAAATACGGCAACACTGCTTCGTGGAAGTATGTACCGCTCGATACCCGCAAGAACACCACTGGCAAAATCATGAATGGACTGCTGACACAAACCATAGCCTTGTGGTTTAACCTGCAAAACAACGGCATCCTCGACAACATCGTGCTGCCTTATGATGTACTGCTGGTATCACCGGCTACCTGTGGAAACAACACGCCTACCGGACCACCGGTAGAGTATGCACTGCCGCACAGCGTAATTGTTTACCTCAATAGTGGTGGCACTTATGGCAACACCATTACCGACCTCTTCAACCTGGCCAATGCATACCTGGGTGGCGAAACACCGGGTAGCCTGAGCCCGACTGATTTGGCTAAAGCAGTGGATGTTATCAACAACGCCTTTGATGAGTGCGCTGTACTGATGGGTTACAAACAAGGTGACACCTACTACTACATTCAAATGCCGAAAATGGTACCGGCACCTACCGTACCTATAGCAGCAGTAGTAGAAGAGCCTGTAACTACCCCGTTGGCAGTAAGCACCTATCCTAACCCGTTCAGGGACGTTGTAAGGTTCGAAATCCGCTCGGCAACGGGTGGCCAAGGCGAACTGAGCATTTACGACATGCAGGGTACCCGTGTATCCACATTTGCTGTGGGTAAGGTTCCTGCTGGTCAGGTGTTCAGATTTGAGTATCGCATGCCTGCTACGCCTATGCAAACCCTGATGTACAGGATGACCGTAGGCAACAGGCAGGTAACTGGCAAACTAATGAGGAGTAGCAATTAGGTGAACGGTTGACAGTTTAGTCAGTTACATGGTTCCTTACCGGGCCGGCCCTTGTGGTCGGCCCGGTTGTTTATTAGCGTCTGTATACAAGCCCCATAATTTACGAAAAAATCAAATACTGAAGAATGCCGGAAGTCAGGTCGCAGGTCTAAAATACGTGGTAACTTACTTAGGCTGTGAGAACTGCCGTTGAGGTCTTTTTTCATGCAAAAAATAGCTCATGCAAATTTCAGACAGGTCAACGTGCAGCAACAAAACTTATTGTTATGAAACACGTTATCCTTTTCCTGATTTCGCCTGTATTGCTGATTGTTGCTAATAGCCAAAATGTGGGCATTGGCACCAATAGCCCGCAGGCGCGCCTGCACCTGAAGGGCAACGGCTTTCCCGAAAGTTTTATGTACCTGCAGTCCAATACCGGGCAGGATGCGGGCTTCAGAATAATGGAGGGTGAAACCATTAAATGGCACATGTTTAACCAGGCTTCGCTGGGGGGATTTCATATTTACAACAATGCTATTCAAACTGCCCTGTTTCTTAATCAATCCAATGCGTATGTGGGCATAGGCACCAATGCGCCGCAAGCCCGTCTTGATGTAAACGGGCAAATACGTATGAGCGGTGGAGGCTCTGGTGCGGGTAAAGTACTTACCAGCGATGCCACGGGCATTGGTTCGTGGATGGATGCATCCATTCATGCCGATGCTGCCAATTTTACCGGCAATGGTACTACTTCATTACCGCTCAAACTCGCGCCAATGGGTGCTTCAGCAGGGCAAGTACTCAAGTGGAACGGCACGGCGTGGGATAACGCCCCTGATGACAAAGGGCCCTGGACCGAAGACGCCAGCTATATCTACAACTCCAGCAGCAAAGATTTTGGCGTAGGTATTAACAAGCCAACACGTAAACTAACCGTTGCTGATGGCTCAACTGAAGCATATGTGAACATCCAAAATAGCACTACGGAGTATACCGTTACAGACGGTTTGCTGTTGGGCATGGCGGGGCTGGACGGATGGCTGACAACCTACGAAAATGGCAAGCTGCTACTGGGTACCAATGGCTCGGCTAAAATGATCATTGCAGCCAATGGCTATGTTGGCATTGGTACTGTATCGCCGCTTTACCAGTTAGATTTAACAGGCCCGATCAACCTGAACAAGGCGCTTACCGGACCTGCCTTACGCTGCAATGGCGCAGAAGCAATTTGGTATAATGACACCTACTTCAGCTGGGGCTATGGCGGCACTTACAACTACTTTGGTGACGAGGTTACCATTGGCACCTCTGCAGTACCTGGGTATACCCTGGTGGTAAATGGTACAGCTGCCAAAACGGGCGGGGGATCATGGACTGTATTGTCCGATACCCGTTCTAAGAACCTGTTGGGTAGTTACAACAGGGGATTGAAAGATATAATGCAACTCCAACCGGTTCGCTTTACCTACCGAGCAGACAACCTGCGCCATCTGGACGCCGAAGAAGAACAAATAGGATTTGTGGCACAGGATGTACAGAAGGTATTTCCGGAAGCAGTGCACCAGGCATCTGATGGCTATCTCGATTTCAATATTCATGCCATCAATGTAGCCCTGGTAAATGCAGTTAAAGATCTGGAGGCTGAAAATGAGCGCTTGAAATCAATGTACAAGCAACAGGAAGCCCGGCTCAAGAAACTGGAACAACGTTTGAACACAAGGCTGCGGCAATGAATGCCATTAGCTCTTTCACACCCCCAGCCCTATTGCTATCGGGATGTCGAAGGATGGTCTGAAGCCATTAGTTCTTTTCATTATTCAACTACGTGCTATGCAAACGCTTCTATACGTATTTGTGCTTTGCCTTGCGCCAGCCGCATTTAGCCAGGTAGCCATCAACAACGATGCATCGCAGCCCGATCCTTCGGCCATGCTAGATATAAAAAGTACGGGTAAAGGCCTGCTGCTACCCCGCATGACCATGGCACAGCGTATTGCCATTGCCAGCCCGGCGCATGCACTCATTGTTTACCAAACAGATAATACACCGGGCTATTACTACAACTCGGGTACCAGCGGCACACCATTGTGGTCCATGCTTGGTGATTTGGCATTGCCCTATGGCAAAACAGTACCGGTTGACGGTGAAGCCTTTCGGGTTACCAGTACCGGATCCGGAAGAGCCATTGTAGGTATTTTGTCAGCAGCCGGCGCAGGTTATTCCTATGGAGTTTATGGTGGTGCAAACACTGATTTGGGCATAGGAGTATATGGAAACGCCACCGCTGATGCAGGCGCTAATTGCGGAGTGAAAGACCACTCGGGCTCACCCACAGGCTATGGCGTGTATGGCGAAAACACTTCTCCCACGGGGATCAATTACGGTGTTTTTGGTTCATCCAGGTCGGGCTATGGAAAGTATGGTGAGGCAAAAAGCACTTCAGGTATCAATTATGGGCTGTATGGCATCTCTGCTTCATCGGCCGGCTATGGTTTGTACGCTGAGGCTTCCAATGCCACCGGCACCACATACGGGGTGTATGCCAAATCGGCCAGCACATCCGGGTACGGCGTGTACAGCGAAGGCAAGACAGCCTTTCGCGGTACTACCGATGAAGATTTGGGCTACGGCATTTATGTAACCTGCACCAATACTACCGGCACTACAAGGGCAGTATATGGCACTGTGTCGTCCCCCAACGGGTTCTCAGGATATTTTGTAGGTGGCAAGTTTATAGTGGGCAGCCATGTTGGCATTGGCACCGTTTTTCCTACGGTGCCGCTACAGGTGCAATCGGAAGCTGCCAGTTCAGATGTTCTTGATGTAAAAAATGTCAGCAATTACCTGATGAGGGTACGGCACAACAGTAATGGGTCGGGCGGCCTGTACCTCTATGATGGCTCCAATGCCAATACCATTTTCCTGTATGGCGATGGCAGCAGCTTTATCAACAGTGGCAACTTTGGCATAGGTACTTCTTCCCCTACCCAGTTGCTCGACGTAAACGGGATTGCCCGCATACGCGGCATGATGACAGGCATTGTAGCCACCACCGTTTACCGCACTTTTGATGGCACACTCATCACCGGCTCCTCAGACATCCGCCTGAAAGAAAACATCGAACCACTGCAAAACAGCCTGGGCAAAGTGATGCAACTGAAAGGCGTATCCTTTAACTGGAAAGCTGATGCCGCTAAAAGAAGAAGCATTGGGTTTATAGCGCAGGATTTTGAACAAGTGATTCCCGAACTCGTTTTCACCAATGAACAGGATGGCTTCAAAGGCATCAATTATGCAGAGGTAACCGCTGTGCTGGGGGAGGCAGTGAAAGAACTGAAAGCAGAAAACGACAAGCTAAAGACAAGGCTTGAAAAACTGGAAAACAGGAAGGAGTAAATGGGTATGAACAGGTTGCAGAAAATAGTACAAGTCTCTGCCCGGGTTGACCTACCTACTCCTACTTATAAAACGTATGCTATGAAAAAGATTTCTGATAGATATACGAAACAAGGTTTCTTACAAAAATTCTTGCTAACGAGGTTCTTTACCCTGAAGATATTGTTATTTGTATTCTTTTGTTCGCAGGCAGCACTTGCTCAAAATGTAGGCATTGGAACTACTACACCCCAGGCCAAACTTGATGTAAACGGACAGATTCGCATGTGCGGCGGTTCGCCGGGGGTAGGTAAAGTACTTACCAGCGATGCAACCGGCATTGGCTCATGGATGGAGGCTACCATTCATGCCGATGCCGCCAATTTTACCGGTAATGGTACCACAGCATCGCCGCTCAAACTCGCGCAGATAGGTGCATCGTCCGGGCAGGTACTCAAATGGAACGGAACCGCCTGGGCTCCGGCGGCAGATGCCACTGGCAGCAGCAGCGGTTGGACCGATGATGGATCTGTCATCAGGCTAACCACAAACACAGATTCAGTTCAGGTGGGAAGCGTGAGCCGACTGGGCAAATTCAATGTAGGTGGTGATATTGGATTAAACCTGCTTTCCAGTATCTATTTCGGAAGCGATGCCACCCGGATAACGGGATTAACCGGGGGAGATCTGCGTTTGGTAGCTGAAGATCTGAGCATGTTAACGACCGAGGATATTACTTTCGGCCATTACGGTGATGAGACCTGGATAAAGTTTGACAATGCAAACAAACGTGTGGGCATTGGCACTCTTACACCAACCGACAGATTGCATGTGGTTCAGCATGATGCCACTGCCGGATTGTCGGCTATCAAAGGCGTTGCAACCCCAACTTCGGATTCAAACTATGGTGTTTTCGGAGAATCTATGTCAACAACCGGATATGAATTGTATGGTAAATCACCCAAATACGGGATTTATGGCATCGCATCCGGAACTCAGGGACGCGGATTGACAGGCGAAGCCACAGGCACTGCCAGCATAGGAGTACAGGGAATTGCTGCAAATACAAGCAGCACCGGCGTGTGGGGTGAAGGTTCAAATCAGGGAGTATATGGCTTTTCATCTTCAGAAAACGGAAAAGGTGTTTTCGGACAGGTTACCTCGGCTACGGGATACTCGGGATATTATGACGGAGGGAAATTTTATGTTAGCGGCAATATAGGAATCGGCACCACCACCCCGGCAAAAAAACTGCATGTTTATGGCAGCGCACAGGTGAAGGATACGCTTTACGCGAATGTTGTGAATGCTACCAAAATAACTATCATGCCGGGAATAGCCCACTCCACTGTTGGTACATCCTTTTCTGTACCAACTTCATGGGCAGTGCTGAATTCGGCAACCCTCAATGTTCCCGCTCCCGGTTATGTGCTGCTCATGGCCTCCTGCGAATTTGCTTCCAATCATACTTATAACGATGTCACCTCTGTGACAATTGGCATTTCAAAGACTTCTGACGGAACAGGTATAAAGGAAATCATGTACTGGTATGTGAGTTTTAACAGGGCCTCAGATTGGATCACTGATGAAATTTCATCACAAGGTGCCATACAAGTCACCACATCCGGATTACAGACCTTCTATTTGATGGGAAAAAGACAAGGAGGAGATGGATACGATGAAGTTAACCGCTATAAGTGCAACCTGACGGCGATCTATTTTCCAGTGGCGTATGGTACCGTTGAATGAAAATATGCATGCGTTTACCAGGACTGCACAAAATCATTAAAACGAGAAATTTAAAATGCAGCTTTTTAAAAATGTTCATTTTTTACCAAATTGTAAGGGGTAATTGCAGGATCTAAAATGAGATGCTGCCCCATATTTTTCCGGGATCTTCAGCATAAATTATAAATGCCGGTCCTTGAAGTTTGAAAAAGAATTAAATATTATATCATGAAGGCCTTTATTCTTTACGATATTTTCCGGAATGGCAGTTTATGCCCGGTACCCTTGGGAAAAACTGCCTGTCCTGAATACCTGTCAGTTTGAATACCGTGCCGTGCCATCACCCAAAAGTCTGCACTGCACGGGCACCATACCGGATTACTGGCACAGGAGTATTGCAGGTTTATTCCGAGTGGGTAAATAGTGACAACGCCGGCTGCACAAATGTTGATCCCGACGTCAACATCCTGACCTGAAACCCACCCATAGCTCTTTGTAAGACACAGATTATATCTATTCACAAATAAATACATGTGATATGAAAACGCTGGCAGCATTATTGATACTCTGCATGGCGTCCTCCGCTTTTGCCCAGGTAGCCATTAACAATACGAGTGCTTTGCCCGACCCTTCGGCCATGCTGGATGTTCAAGCACATAACAAAGGATTGCTGGTACCGCGGATGATAAAGATGGACCGACTGGCTATTACAGCTCCTGCACCCGGCCTGCTGGCATATCAAACGGATGACACCATAGGTTTTTATTATAACTCAGCAGCTGCCGGCCCGGCTGTCTGGCAAAGGCTAGGCGATCTGACATTGCCTCATGCAGGGGTTTCTGCAACGCCGGATTATGTGTTTAAAGTAACCAATAATCAATCTTCGGCCATACAAGGTATAGCTGCTTCAGCTACAGGTGAAAACATAGGCGTGTATGGTGAGTCGAAATCAGCAAATGCAAGTGGTACCGGTCTTTATGGTTTGGGCAGCATAGGAGTACAGGCCTATTCAAACGCAAGTAATGGCCGCGCTGTATGGGCTTCTGCGCTTTCACCAACCGGGCTAACCATTGGTGTTCGTGGATTTGCAGAGTCTGATGCAGGAACGGGTGTATTCGGTAATGCACCAAGCGCAACCGGTATCACATATGGAATTAAGGGATCAGTTAATTCACCCGATGGCTATTCCGGTCATTTTACCGGAGGAAAATTCTATGTAGAGGGTAATACCGGCATAGGCACCACCACACCCGGCAACCGCAAGCTGTATGTTCTCTCTTCGGGCGCAGGCCTTACCGGAGTAACCTCACAGTTTGAAAATACGGATGCTTCGGGCATTGCTTTTTTTGCCAAAACAAACTCATCCGATGGCACGGCACTTTTTTCGCAAAGCGGCAGCGGTTACATCCTTCGCTGCGATGGATACGATCCGGATTTCTTTACCGCGTTTACGGTAAAAGGCCGCAGGGTGGGTATTAATACTTTTGACCCCGCCAGTGCCCTTGATATAAACGGACAAACGCTGATGACAGCAAGCATAGCAGAAGGGGCTACTTTAAAAGTAAGTAATGAATGGGGTCGAGCCATTTGGGCCATTACCGGGTCCCCCGAACCTGCTGTTTATTCGGCAGGATATGACAAAGGATTGGTTGGAGAGGCAACAGCAGTGGATAACGGTTCGGCTTACGGCGTAATCGGTAAAGCACATAGTGGTGCAGGCGTTTACGGTACAGTAACGACCACCACCCAGGGGATCGGCATTTTTGGAGAGATTACGGCTGAAATGGGAGACGGGGTAAGAGGAAAATCCAGCTCGGTTACCGGCTCCGGTTCGGGCGTTAGGGGAGAATCCTTAGCACCGGACGGTACAGGTGTTTTGGGAAGAGCCTATGCAAGTATCGGGCAAAGTGTTGGCGTGGACGGCGGATCAAGTTCACCAAACGGCATAGGCGTTTTAGGTATAGCTCCCAACCTGGGTATTGAAGGTAATGCTACCGCCACCACAGGTGCTGCAGTGGGTGTAAGCGGCCTGACATTTTCCTCTTCAGGAACAGGTGTATCGGGTATTGCACAAAGTACATCCATTGCCGAAGGAGAGAGCGCATTCGGAGTTCGGGGTGAAGCAAATTCAACAAACTCAGTAGGCGTATTTGGCACTTCGCCCAGGAAAGGTGTCCAGGGAACAGCTACGGCCACAACCGGGAGTAATTACGGAGTAGAGGGTAGTAATGCTTCCAGCGGAGGTGCCGGTATTTACGGCCGTTCATCCGGCACAGAAGGTACAGGCGTAATTGGTATTGCAAACCACGTCAGTGGCGTAACCACCGGTGTTCGTGGAGAAGTATTATCACCCAACGGATTCTCGGGCTATTTTACCGGAGGCCGGTTCTATATCCAGGGAAACACCGGCATCGGCACCGATAATCCCGGCAGCCACAAATTGAATGTTACTTCCTCCTCCATCGGCACAAGTGCAGCCACCTTGTTTGCCGAAAACACCAATGCTTCAGGTCTGTCATTAATGGCCACTTCCAATTCAAGGGATGGTACGGCGCTTTTTGTTCAGGAAAGTACGGGCTACTTGCTTCGCTGCGACGGTTACGATCCTAACTACTTTGTTGCCATGATCGTACAAGGCCGCAAAGTAGGCATCAATACATCGGCACCTACCCAAAACCTTGATGTAAACGGAAATGCCCGCTTCAGAAGCATTGCTTCGGGAACCTACCTTGGCCCGGTCAACCGCACTTCTGATGGAACACTTACTACGGCCACCTCCGATGCAAGACTGAAATCAAATATTGAACCGCTGCAAAACAGCCTTGAAAAAGTGCTGCAACTGCAGGGCGTAAGCTTTTTGTGGAAAGACAAACCGCAGATGGGACGCCGAATTGGCTTTGTTGCACAGCAGTTTGAAAAGGTACTGCCCGAACTTTCATTTATTAACCCGGCAGATGGCTTCAAAGGCATCAACTATGCCGAGGTGACGGCTGTGCTGGTGGAAGCGGTGAAAGAACTGAAAGCAGAAAACGAACTGCTAAAGGCAAGGCTTGAAAAACTGGAAAACAGGAAGGAGTAAATGGCTGTGAAAACGCTGCAGGAAATGGTAATTGGCAGTGCTTTTGGTTGACTCACATATTGAAACTCATAAAATGTATGCTATGAAAAGGATCAATGATAATTACACGAATCAAGGCTTCTTTCAATTGCTTAGGCCTGAGCAATTGTTTACCCTGATCATTTTATCCATCATGTTTTTTTATGCGGAAGGCGCCCATGCCCAACGCGTAGGTATAGGAATCACTACGCCGTATGCGGGCCTGCACCTAAAAGGAAGCGGCTTTCCCGAGAGTTTTATGTACTTGCAGGCCAATATCGGGCAGGATGCGGGCTTCAGGTTGTTCGAAGGTGAAACCATCAAATGGAATATTATCCATCAGGCCTCTGCAGGTGGTTTAAGCATTGTGCCCAATTCTATGCAACCGGCGCTTTTTATAAACCAGGCAAATGGTAATATTGGCATTGGAACAACAACACCGTTAAGTCTTTTGCATGCGCACAGCAATACAACATACGGTTACGGGATAACGCCGGTTATGAGCATCAGCGATAATTTCAAAATATGGTATGTGGGCTTAGGATCATCAGATGACCGTTTCTCGATCGCATCCCAAGATTATTCTGAAAGATTGGCGATTCTGAAGGCTAACGGGAACGTGGGAATAGGAACCACTTCTCCGGGAGCGAAACTTGAAATTGCTGGACAGGTTAAAATAACCGGGGGAAATCCAGGAATCGGAAAAATACTCACTTCCGATGCAACCGGCCTCGCATCGTGGCAAGCACCTCAACCTGTTACCTGGCTGAAAAACGGTTCTGACATCTACTACAACACAGGCAGAGTTGCCATCGGTATGAATTTCCCCCGGTATGATCTCAGCATATACCAGGACAACGATCCCCATATCGGATTTTATAATTCAACATCTGGCACCTCAGGCACCGACGGATTTACCATTAGCACAGGTGCTTCAGGCAGTCCGGTATGGATTTGGAACTGGGAAAACAGCAATATGCATTTTGGTACAAACAATGCAAACCGGATGGTAATTAATGCTGACGGGCATATTTCAATGATGCGCACTCTTGACCTCAATACGGATGGCACTTTTGGTGCGCTTTATGTAAAAGGCAAACAGGCGCTGTGGTCGGATGACACTTATTTCAGTTGGGGTTACGATGCCTTATGGAATTATTTTAACGATCGCGTATCCATTGGCAGGGCGGTGGATCCGGGCTCTTCTTATATGTTGTACGTACAGGGTACAGCTTATGCCACCGGAAGTTGGAATTCATCGGACATCCGGTTCAAGAAAAATATTTTGCCCATTTCAGGCGCCCTCAACAAAGTGCTGCAGGTCAGCGGCAATTCCTTCGAGTTCCGAAACGATGAGTTCCAGGATTACCATTTTAGCCGGGGAAAACAATACGGATTTATTGCACAGGATCTGGAAAAGGTATTTCCGGAAATGGTAAACACTGAATCCGATGGATATAAATCAGTGAATTACAATGGAATGATACCTGTGCTACTCGAGGCCATTAAAGAACAGCAGAAAATTATTGAAATGCTGAAGAAGGAAAATGAAAATCAGAATGCCCGGCTGGAAAAACTGGAGAACAGGAACAAGTAAGGACAAAAGCGCACTCAATTTCTTACCCGGTTTGCTTTGGGGAAACAATCCGCATGGTTAGCATGGATTCCTTTTTCTATAGCTGTTATTTTTTTGCCACCCTTGAGGGTCTTCACGCTGAAGGATGCTTTTTCCGGTTTAAAAACCATTGTTCCATTTCCAAACTATACGCCTTGTCTCTTTTTATAATGAATTTCCACCATTTAAACCCTGATCAATTGAATATAAAAGATATTATTATATTATAAATTGACAGTTTGAATTTTTACTCAACCCGTATGAGATGCGTTGAATTGTTTACTATGTATAATCATTCAATCAAGGTTATGAAAACACTTTACACCTTTCTGATGCTGACCTTTATTACCCCCGCAACGGCACAAATAGCCATCAACAATACCGGTACACCACCCGATGCCTCGGCCATGCTTGACATTAAAAGCGAAAACAAGGGCCTGCTGGTGCCGCGTATGACGCAGGCAAGCCGCGATGCCATTACCAACCCGGCTACCGGGCTTATTATTTATCAAACCGACAAAATGCCGGGATATTACTACAACTCGGGTACGCCGGCATCGCCGGTATGGCAACCTGTATGGGACCTTGCGTTGCCCTACAGCCGAACCATTAATATGGATGATATAGGCTTCACGATCATCAACAATAATACTGCCGGGGGCCGCGCCATTATGGGTATTGCCGGGGGCGGTACCGGCCCCACCATCGGTATATGGGGCGCTTCGGCCTCCACCGGCGGCGTGGGCATGCAAGGCCGCAACACGGCCACCTCCGGCGCCACCGCGGGCGTGCGTGGCGAGGTCTATTCACCCACCGGCTATGGGTTACACGGCGTTAACTATGCCACAACCGGGCTGGCAACAGGCATTATAGGCGTTACCAACTCTGCTGCTGGCACCGGCATTTACGGCATCAATCCTTCGCCTACAGGTGCCGGCTATGGCATTTATGGCACTTCCAACTCGGCCGATGGTATAGGCGTATTTGGCGGGGGCAAATGGGGTGTATGGGGCAGAACGGATTTTTCAGGCGGCAACGGGGTGGTGGGCTCCGCCTTATCAAGCTCTACCTCTGGCGCAGGCGTGTATGGCTACTCTACCTCTACCACAGGCATAGGTGTACTGGGCCGCAATATCCAAACCACGGGTATTAATTATGGGATGCGTGGAGAAGTTTATTCAGACAATGGCGAAGCGGTGGTAGGCCTTACTACAGCAGCTACCGGCGTTACCAAAGCCGTCCATGGCATCGCCAATTCGCCCGATGGCTTTGCCGGCTATTTCGAAGGCAGCAAAGTGTACGTGAGCCACAACCTGGGCATAGGCGTACTTAGCCCCGCAGCAAAATTGGATGTAGCGGGCAGCGTAAAAATTGCCGATGGCACACAAGCATTAGGTAAAGTGCTAACCTCTGATGCTGCTGGGTTGGCAAGTTGGCAACTGCCCGCCCCGGCGCCCTGGCAGGTAAACGGTGCAAACATCTACTTCAACACCGGAAAAGTGGGTATTGGTAAGGATCCCGGTTCGGACTCCCGGCAGTTTCAGATACTTACAGGGGGCAACGTGGCGCTGGCGGCCGAAAACAGTACAGCTTCTTTCCCCACTATGTACATCAAAAACAGCACGGCCACCGGTTATGCAGCCTGGTTTGAAAACATAAGCGGGCCTGTAGTACGCTTTGGCCGTAACATCGTTATTGCCGATGGTAGCCAGGGCGCAGGCAAGGTGCTTACCTCCGACGCTAATGGAACAACAAGCTGGCAGGAACTAGCCGCCTTGCCCACACCGGGAGGCGCCTCCTCGCAGGTTCAGTTCAACAATGCGGGCGTATTTGCCGGCGATGCCAACCTGGTGTGGGATGCAACCAACCACCGGCTGGGCATTGGCACCGTGCCGTATTATGCACTCCACATGTTTGGCTCGCACACCGGGGGTATCGCATTTATTGAAAATACAAACGGCGCCGGTGGGCCCGCTATAGTGGCTTATGCAAGCGCCACAGGCGGCACCAACACGGGTTTGTACGCCTACTCCAAATCTACAGGCGGTACGGCCGTAAGAGCAAGCGTGCTTGCCACCTCAGGAACTAACTATGGTGTTAGCAGCAGCGTCAATTCTGCCGATGGATTCTCAGGTTATTTCACCGGCGGTAAGTTTTATGTGCAGCAGAATGCCGGTTTTGGAACCACCACGCCCAATGCTACACTTGATGTAAATGGTACGGTTCAAATAGGCGTGTCGGGAAAATTATTTTCGGAGATCTATGAAATTACCGGCACTACCGCTGCCACCTTAGACCGTACATTCTTTGCATACCCGGCAGGCTATAACATGACAAACACCCGTGTGCTTTCGTGTGAAGTAAACTACAATGGCAGTTCATGGGTTGGAATGGGCGGCTGCACTTCTCCAAATACAGATATTGAAAAACTGTTCTATTTCCTGGGCAGCAGTATCTCGCTGTACTATCCGGCCAATACCAGTTTTCAAAACCGGGCATTCAGGATGTTGGTGATGAAGGTGCAGTGAAAACTGTATGGCTTTTACATGAATCAAATAAGTTTAACTACCCAAACAACCTTACAAAATGACTGTCGAGGTGGCGGCGCATGCCCATCCTGAAATCATCGGCCGTGCCGTGCTCCAGGATATCCACCAGGTCGCTGTGGCTTACAAAAGGCATATGGCCATCGAGCTTGCGCAGCATGCCGCTGTGGTGCACATAATCGAATAAAGGCAGCAGCAGGCGCTGGAACTTCTTCATGGTTTCGTTGCCGGTAATTTCGTACAGCTTGCCATGGAAGCGAATCTCGTGTTCTATATTGAACAGGTAAAATTGTGTGGTAGGCGGCTCGTTGCTTACAATTTTGCGTAGCTCGGCTATATCGGCCGGCTTCTTTCGATGGTAGAGCAAATCGGCCATGCCTATTTCCAGCACCAGGCGTATTTCAAACATTTCGCGCAGGGTGTCTTCACTAAGTATATAAGGATTAAGGCTGCGGGCCAGGGTGCCAAACACATCGGGGTTAGTAATTACAGCGCCTTTCTTCTTTTTGCTTTCTACCAGGCCCATTACCCGCAGGCGCAGCAGGGCTTCGCGCACCACGGTGCGGCTTACTCCCAGCGCATCGGCCAGTTCCAGCTCAGTGGGTATGCTGTCGCCCGCACGCAGTTTGCGCTCCTGCAGCAGGCGCACCAGGTTTTGCTCCACCCTGTCTACCAGGCTGCTGGTATCTACGGCTGTTCTCAGGTCCTCCAGTATCGCGGTCATAGGCCTACAAATGTAAGTTGTGCATCATAATAGGCTGGTTTTGCCTTTTTTGAACCCTTGTTTAAAAAATTATTTACTGAAAATCAATACTTCCTGAAAAAATTTAAAAAAATATTTGTTCACAAATGTACGACATAATACTTTTGTTATGTCATACTTAATACCAAATAAAATTTTTACCATGACACTTGCCAAGATGAGAATGGTCTTGCTGCTGGCGCTGGCTTTGTGCACAGGTGCCGCCATGGCCCAATTGCGCACCGTAACCGGAAAAGTACTTTCGGCCGATGCCAACCTGCCACTGGAAGGCGTGAGCATTGTACTAAAAGGAAAAACCACCGGTACGCAAACCAACAACGAAGGGGTATTTTCCATTGAGGCTGCCAGCGGCGATGTGCTGGTGTTTACCCATTCGGGATTTCAACCGCTGGAGCAACCCATTGGTACCAGCGCCACGCTTACCATATTGCTGCAGCCCAGCACTTCTAAGCTGGAAGAAGTGGTGGTGGTAGGCTATGGCACCCAAACGCGTAGTAAGCTAACCGGGGCTGTAAGCAGCGTGGATGCCAAGGCGCTGAAAAGCATACCGCGCACCAACGTAGCCACGGCGCTGCAGGGCACCGTTACCGGCCTGCGGGTACAGCAAACCACCGGGCAGCCGGGCGCCACACCAACTATTGTATTTCGTGGCGGCACCGGCTTCAATGGTACGGGCTCGCCCCTGTTTATTGTAGACGGGGTAATTGTACCATCGTTGTACGGGATCAATATGGAAGATGTGGAGAGCATTGACGTACTGAAAGATGCCGCTACCACAGCCATTTACGGCGCCCGCGCCAGCAATGGCGTAGTGCTGGTAAGCACCAAAAAAGGAAAGAAGGGCAAAGCACAGATAAACTACACCTTTCGCTACGCTGCCAACCTGGTGCGCCGCAACCCCGATGAATACCTGAGCGGCGAGGACTATATACGCTACAACCGGCAGGGCCTGGCTGCCCGCTTTGAAAGTGCACAACTGGACAACAATACCGCCGAAATGAACAATACCCGCAACCAGCTGAGCGGCGCCTGGGGCTGGGGCACCAACAGTGGTTGGACGGCCCCCGATGGCAAATACAGCACGCAGCTGCTCACCAACAGCAACCGCCAACTGCTTAACGACCCGCGCTGGAAAAGCATGATAGATGCCAACCCCTTTAACGCGGGCGTGATGGATACCTTACTGTTTCTGGAAACTACGCAGCGCCAGCTGGAGGATATGATTATGCAGCAGAGCAACCTGCAGGAGCATAACCTGCGCTTTTCCGGCGCCAACGACCAGGGCAACTTTTCGCTGGGCTTAGGGGCCATTAAGGATGCAGGTATTATACTGGGCAGCAACCTGAACCGACTCAACATGAACTTCAACGGCGGCCTCAACGCAGGCAAACGCATGAAAATTGGCCTCAACCTGGCTGCCTATAGCGTGGAAGCAAAGCCTACCTACCTTACCGCCGACAACAGTGGTGGCCTTACAGGTGGCCTCATTCAACGATTTGGAGGCATCGCCCCCACCGTGCGCTTTGTGCACGACAACACCGGCGCCATATTACCCGGTGTAGACGGCAGCACCCTGGGCAACCCCGCCTACCTGAGCGACAAATTTATAAACACTACCGGCGAGCAGCGCTTTAGCGGCAACGTCACTTTTGAATACAGCATTTTGCCCTCGCTCAAGATGCTGGGCTCTGCAGGCGGATTTATGCGCTATACCAATGCCGAAAGCTTTGCCAAAGCCTACCAAAACGGCACCGGCGGCGCCTTCATTACTACCCGCAACACCTCGTTTACCAACGTGCGTACCAACCAGTACCAGTACAACGGCTTTTTGGAATACAACAATGACTTCGGCCAGCACCATATAACAGCGCTGGCTGGTGGAGAATTTTTTGAATCGCGGGCTTACAGCTACTCAGCCAGTGGTCGCGGTGCCGCCACCGATTTCATTCCTTATCTGTCGGCCGCCACCGAAGCAGTAGGTATACCTTACAGCGGCTTCGATAGCTGGACCAGGCTGTCATCTGCCATAGCCAGGGTAAACTACAGCTATGGCAATCGCCTGTCGGCCACCCTCAACGCCCGCTACGACGGTACCAGTAAACTCAATACCTACCGCTACGGAGTGTTCCCCGGTATATCGGTAGCCTACAACCTGCACAACGAGGAGTTTTTTGATAAAATCAACCCCGGACAGGTGATCAGCTCTTTTAAACCAAGGGTAAGCTGGGGTACCAACGGCAGCATAGACCCGCTGGGCGATTTTGCCGCCACCCCCCAATACACTTCGCTGGGCATTTATAGCGGCATTGGCGGCTTTGGCGCTACCAGCCTGGTAAACACCGACCTGAAATGGGAACGGGCGCAAACCTTCAACTTTGGTTTCGACCTGGGTTTGTTTAAAAACAAGCTGGTATTTATTGGCGACTTCTTTATACGCAACGTGTACGACAAACTCACCTCGCTGCCCATACCGGCATGGACCGGCTTTACATCGTACACCACCAACCTGGGCCAGCTGCAGAACAAGGGCTTTGAACTGGAGGTTCGCTACAACGCCATCCGCAGCACAACGGCCAACGGCTTCAATTGGGATATTGGCGCCAACGTATCGCATGTAAAGAGCTACGCAATAGAACTGCCCGACAACGGACAGCCCCTCAACCGCCAGAGCACCACGCAGGTGTACGATCCCGCATCGGGGCAGGTGATACACGTAGGTGGCCTGCAGGAAGGCAAACGCATTGGCCTGGATGAAGTATGGGCGCCGATATATGACGGCATATACCGTAGCAAAGAAGAGCTGGATGCAGCCTCCAAACTGGTTAACTCTTATTTGCCGCATGTAAACAAGCGCATTAAAATGCTGGGCGATGCCCGCTGGCGCGATTTGGATAAAAACGATACCATCGACTTCCGCGATATGGTGTATGTGGGCCGCACCACGCCTACCGTAGTGGGTGGCTTCAATACGAGCCTCAGCTACAAAGGTTTTAGCCTGTTTGTGCAGGCCGACTATGCCCTGGGCTTTACCATTGTAAACCAGAGCTGGCTGCGTGGCATGAGCCAGGTACAGGGCAGCCAAAACGGACCGGTGGATATAAAGAATACCTGGAGCCCTGCAAACCCCAACGGTTCGCTGCCGCGCTATTACTGGGCCAACTACAACCGCAACTACTTTCGCGATGCGGGTGGCAGCACCACAGCCCCGGCCAACTTTTGGAACAAGGGCGACTACCTGATGCTGCGCGAAGTAACCCTGAGCTACGATGTGCCGGCTACCTGGCTGCGCACCTCGCTCAACAACTTTGTGCAAAACGCCCGCGTCTACTTTACCGGAAGCAACCTGCACTACTTTACCAACTACAGCGGCACCTTCCCCGAAACGGGTGGAAACGATGTGGGCCGCTTTCCGCTGCCGCGCACTCTTACCATGGGCATCAACGTAACCTTCTAACCACCACAAAATGCAATTACGAGTTATGAAACGCATATTCAGCTTACGACTTACAGCCATAGCCCTGGCCGTGGCTACCCTGGCCGCTTCGTGCGAAAAGAAACTGGAAGAAGTGGTGCCGCAAACCACGCTGCCCCGTTCGGCCGTGCTTACCGATCCCAACGCCGCCCTATCGCTATACCAGGGTGTGTATGCAAACTTCCGCGGCTTTCACGGCACGCTATTCACCTTTGGCGAACTGCGCAGCGATATATGGGCTGATGGCATTTTTACCGAAAGCGCCGATGGTACCGCCGTACAATACAGTACGTTTAACTTTAACCAAAGCAATGCCCCGGCAGGAAACTGGGGCGGTTTTTACAGCCTGCTCGATAAAATAAACACGGTAATAGACCTGTTTCCGCAGGCGCCGCTGGACGATGCCACCCGCAAGCGCTGCATAGCCGAAATGTATGGCATGCGTGCCTACGTATACTACACCATGCTGCGCACATGGGGCGGTGTACCTATTACCTCCACCCCGGTAACGGCAGTGGGCGAACTCACCGAACTGTACCGCGAAAGGTCGTCGGAAGCCGATGTAATGAAGCTTATTAAAGAAGACATTGAGCAGTCGCTTACCCTGTTTGGCACTACCCATACGTTCAGCGGCAAGCGTGTGTATTGGAACCGCGCCGCATCGCTTACGCTGAAAGGGGATGTGTACCTGTGGTCGGGCACCAACATGGGTGGCAGTACTGCCGACTTTACCACGGCACGCACAGCCCTGGAAGAACTGACTACCCTACCAGCCGCAACGCTGGGCCTGCAGCCTGTGTATGCCGACATATTTGATCCTACCAAAGAAACTAACAACCGCGAAATCATCTTCGGTATCAGCTTTGAGCTGAACGAGGCAACGCACGGCGCTTACGGCAACATTACGGTGAATACCACGCAAGCCAGCACGCTCATCTTCGATCCTCCACCGGCACCTGTGCGCACCCGCGTAGACAGTGCTTACCCATTGGTAGCAGGTGCAAGCCGTATTGGCATGAACTCGGCTATGCTTACCCGCCTTGCCAGCACCACCGATACCCGCATACGGGCCAGCTATCGCACCATGCACCGCACTACCACGGGCTTTCCGGTGGCTGGCGTTATGCTGGTAAAATTTATCGGCAGGGTAAATGCCGGCGCCCAACTGTACGACAACAACTTTCCGGTGTACCGCTATGCCGATGTGCTGCTGCTGCTGGCCGAAGCCAAGGCTAAACTGGGTGGCGACCCCAGCACAGAAATCAATGCCATCAGGCAAAGAGCCTACGGTAGCGGCTTTACGCCCTACACCGATGGCAGCACCGATGCCGACCTCACAGCAATTCTGGAAGAAGGATTGCGTGAGTTTATAGGCGAAGGCCGCAGGTGGTGGGCCCTGCGCAGGGCAGGCGACAGCTTCGTGTTTGCCAACATTCGCAGCACATACTTGAGCCAGGCTACCAAACACAAGTATCTGCTGCCCATTACAACCTCCATGCTCAATGGCGATCCCAAGCTTACGCAAACACCGGGCTACTAGATTTTCAAAATGATTCTCATAATGGCGCTTCTGAAAATCTCTCAGGAAAGCATAATGCTACATCAGGGGTTTTTAGAAGTGCCTAAGCAAGTAGTTTTGGTTATAAGGCCGGTTGTGTCTACATCCGGCTCACTTTAACCCTGCATGAATTTCATTTAACTGAAATGACTAATTTTCCATGACCACGCAAGGCATGGTAACCTGATATAAACAATCTGTATGACTCATTTAAGTGGCCTGATTGCGGCCCCGTTTACGCCTATGCACGGCGATGGATCGCTCAACCTGGAGGCGATACCCACGTACTACCAACTGCTGAAGCAAAACGGCGTTATCGGCGCCTTTATTTGCGGCAGCACGGGCGAAGGTGTATCGCTTAGCCTGGCCGAAAAGAAAGTGGTAGCTGAGGCCTGGCGGAATTGCACCCTGCATGATACATCATTTAAAGTGATAACGCTGGTAGGCGGCAATTCGCTGCACGAAAGCGCCGACCTGGCAAGGCATGCGGCCAATATAGGGTTGTTTGCCACGGCCTTTACGGCACCCTCGTACTTTATGCCACCCACCGCACGGGCTTTGGCCGAATGTTGTGCCGTAGTAGCTGATGCCGCGCCCAAGTTGCCGTTTTACTACTACCACATTCCTGTGCTTACAGGTGTAGGTTTTAGCATGTACCACCTGCTGCAAGAGGTAGATGGCCGCATACCCAACTTTGCCGGCATTAAGTACACCCACGAAGACTTTATGGATTACCTGAGCTGCCTGCACTTTGCCGGTGGCAAATACGATATGCTGTGGGGCCGCGACGAAAATATGCTGCCAGCCCTGGCATTGGGAGCCAAAGGCGCGGTAGGCAGTACATACAACTACATAGCACCATTGTATCATGATTTAATGGACGCCTGGCAACAGGGCCGGCTTGACGAAGCAAGGCAGTTACAACAGCATAGTATAGACCTCATAAGACTGCTGGGTAAATACGGCGGCATAGCTACCGGCAAGGCCTTTATGCGGCTGCTGGGCCTTGATTGTGGCGCTTTTCGCCTGCCGGTAAAAAATGTGAGCCAATCCGATTTCGAACAATTTGCCCGGGATGCTGAAGCTAACGGCTTTGGGGTCTATTGCAGCAAACTGCCGGCAACTATGCCCGCCTGATGCTATACGGTAAACATGCCATAACCATGCTTGCTATCCTTTCGCTTGCCGGGGCGGGTGCCCAACAGGTGCCAAGCCTGCAGTGGAGCATAGCAGCCACCCTGCCACCGATGGCTGATGGCAGGGCACATATTGGCGTGGCAGGACCGGTAGCAGGTGTGCACAACAACGTATTGCTGGTAGCAGGAGGCGCTAATTTTCCGGAAGGTATGCCCTGGGATGGTGGCAAAAAGCAATACCACACCCGTGGATACCTGTATTCCATTGAAGGCCAAGGCCAACTAACCCGCCTTGACGTAGCGTGCAACCTGCCCGAAACCGTGGCGTATGCCGGCGTGGCTACCACACCCGCAGGCATCGTATGTGCCGGCGGCGAAACAGTAAGCGGGCCCACCGCACAAGCGTGGTTGATTACCATCCAGGCACACAGCAATACCTTGAGCATTGAAGCACTGCCCGCGCTGCCCGTGCCCACTACCAATGCTGCTGCAACCAGTAATGGCCACCTGGTGTACCTGGCTGGCGGCGAAACACCCAATGGACCTGCCAATAACGTTTGGCAACTCAACCTTAAAAATATTGCTGCCGGTTGGAAAGCCCTGCCAAACCTGCCACAAAGCGTATCGCATGCGGTGCTGGCGGCAATACCTAACCAAAACGGCAAGGCTACCCTATACCTGGCTGGAGGCCGCTGCAAAATGCCCAATGGCATCAGCACCATTTACAACAACTGCTACAGCCTAGGCCCTGGCGACACCACCTGGCAAAGCCGTGCACCGTTGCCTGCGCCCCTTAGCGCCGCAAGCAGCGTGGTAGCGCCCAGTGGCTTATGGATGGTGTTTAGCGGCGATAAAGGCGCCACCTTTTCGCAAGTGGAAAAACTGCTGGTACAAATAGCGGCCGAAAAAGACACCAACAGGCAACAAATACTGATTGAACAGAAAAATAGATTGCAACGCTTGCATCCCGGCTTTAGTGCCGATGTATGGGTGTACCACCCTGATACAAATAGCTGGCAGGTTGCAGGCAGCATACCTTTTGCCCCACCGGTTACCACGCAGGCTGTAGTGTGGAAAAACCATGTGTACCTGTGCAGTGGCGAAATAAAAGCCGGTGTACGCTCACCCGATATCCTGCAGGCCACATTACCGTCTAAAAACCACCGCAAATGAAAACGTCAAGGCATTATCCGTGGGTGGTGGTTGGCTTGCTGTGGGTAGTGGCCCTGCTCAACTATATGGACCGCCAAATGCTGAGCACTATGAAGCC
>Ga0114939_10000485_pt1 | contig 33009 bp, 30 predicted proteins | sample AshMeaCrysSpring_FD_87196 | JGI IMG/M metagenome (GOLD analysis project Ga0114939, IMG submission 87196) | Groundwater microbial communities from Big Spring, Nevada to study Microbial Dark Matter (Phase II) - Ash Meadows Crystal Spring | ecosystem: Environmental > Aquatic > Deep subsurface >...
GCCATGATGGCCGCTACCATAGCTGTGCTGCTGCATTATTGGATACATGGCAGCACGTTGGAGGTGGTGATGCATTTTTCTTCCAAAGTGTATGGCTACCTGCTGCTCATGGCTGTATTTTCTACGGTGGTACCTGCACTGCTAATTTCGGCGGCATTGCGCAGGTTGGGTAGTGGCAATGTGGCTATCGTATCTGCCATTGGCCCTATAGCAACCATTTTGCTGGGAAGTGCTTTCCTGGGCGAAGCTGTAGGTGCATTTCAGGTTTGCGGCGCGCTGCTGGTTATTGCCGGCGTTTTGATTATTGGAAGAAAATAAAGGCAAGCATACAGGGAAAATATCTAGCACCATGGGATGTCATCGCTACACTAAACTTTGAACTGACTGGTAATGCCTTGCGCCTTTGATGTGCTTACTTAAAATCGAAATCGGCAAGGTTGCGTAGCATCACTGTTTCTTGAGTGCCGGTTTTCAAATTTTTTACCTTACAATTTTGGTCTGCAAGTTCCTGCGCGCCAATGATGATGACATACGGAATCTGCTTTTTATCTGCGTACTTAAACTGCTTGTCGAATTTGGCTTGTTCGTGATATATTTCGCAGCAAGTACCTTTATTGCGCAGCTCTTGCATATGGGCAAATGCCGTTTGGCTTTCATTGAACCCCAAATTGAAAAAAAGCACTTGTGTTCCGGTAGCTACCGATGTGGGAAATAGCTTGAGTTCTTCCAGCACATCGTAAACACGATCTACACCAAAAGAAATACCAACGCCGGGAATATTGGGCACATCAAACAGGCCGGTGAGGTCGTCGTAACGTCCGCCGCCACCAATACTACCCATTTGTACGCCTGCAGCTTTCACTTCAAAAATAGTACCTGTGTAATAATTGAGGCCCCGGGCCAGCGTAAGGTCGGCAATTACACTCACCTTTTGGTAAGGCCAGTATGTGTTTTGCAGTACCGTCTGCAATTCTTCAATTCCTTTAGCGCCCGTTTCATTTTGGCCCAGCAATGCTTCCAGCGAAGCGAGTTTTTCGTCGTTTGAGCCATTAATGGCCAGGTACTGTGACACTTGTATCGTTTGTGCAACATCCAGGCCACGTTGCAGCAGTTCTTCCATCACTTTTTCCAGGCCAATCTTATCCAGTTTGTCAATGGCTACCGTAATGTCTGTAAGGCGATCGGCAACTCCGCACACTTCGGCCATGGCTGCCAGCAGTTTGCGGTTATTTACGCGTATTTCGGCCTGCAGGCCCAGGCGCTCAAATACGGTAGCGTACAGGTGTACAAGTTCCACCTCGTTCAGCAGGCTGTAGCTGCCCACCACATCGGCATCGCACTGCCAAAACTCGCGGTAGCGGCCTTTTTGTGGCCGGTCGGCACGCCATACGGGTTGCATTTGGTAGCGCTTAAACGGAAAGGTGAGTTGCCCGTGGTGCATAGCTACAAAGCGGGCAAATGGAATGGTCAGGTCGTAGCGCAGGGCTCGTTCGGTAATGCCGGCTACGTTAAACCCGCCCAATACCTTTTCAAAATCTTCGCGGGCTTTCAGGTGCTTTTCGGGTCTATCCAGCCCGTTGTTCAGTATTTTGAAAATGAGCTTATCGCCTTCATCGCCATATTTACCCATTAGCGTATCCATGCTTTCCATAGCGGGCGTTTCTAAAGGCTGAAAGCCATACAGCTCAAATACCTGCCGGATGGTGCTGAATATGTACTGGCGCTTGCGTACTACTTCGGGCCCAAAGTCGCGAGTGCCTTGTGGTAAAGATGGTTTCATAGGAGATGGGAGTTTAATTATTTGACGGATTTGGCCAAAATAGCATCGCAGGCTTCGCTAATCATATGAAAAACATCGTGGTAATCCTGTTCTGTTCCGTAGTAGGGGTCGGGCACTTCGCGTTGGGCGCCGGGGTACAGTACATCTAGCAATAGCGATGCTTTTTGATGCACCCAAAGGTTGCCGGCCATGTTGCGGGCATCGCGCAGGTTAAATGGGTCCATAAAGTAAATACGATCGAAACGAACACAGTCTTCGGGTCGGAACTGCCTTGCCCGCTGCCCGCTAATATCGATTCCATAATGCAAAGCGGTTTTTTGCGACAGACGGTGCGGCGGTTCTCCTATATGCCAGTTGCCGGTTCCTGCGCTGTCTACCAGCCAGGGCAAACCCTCCTGAAGGGCTTTATGCTGCATGATGCCTTCGGCCAGTGGGCTCCGGCAAATGTTTCCTAAACAAACCATTAAGATGTTCATGTGCGTTATAGCGTCAATTTCAAAAAAAACTGGCGACCAAAGGTAGCAACCTGCATGGTATGCATTTTTAGATTGAGCCAGGCATTCATGTTTAGTTTACAGGCCACAATGGATTTCCGTCTGTTTCAGCATACAATGCAGGTATCAATTTGCGCATACTTAACTTTTTGGTTTATGGAATTAGTTGGTAAATGATGTCTGTTATGACGAGTGAGATACTGGAGGCCATGATAAGAAGGTGTATTTTTTTTCAAAAAACACAAGAGCGTGACATGTATCGCATAGCAGTAAGATGTAAATCAGTAATTTGCCCCCCCCTTAGTATGGAATCAGAAAAAAACAGGCGCAGGCAGGTGCCCGACTTCAGGGCTTGGCTCGATTATGGCATGGCTGCGCTCATGGTGTTTTTTGGAGTATTTATAGTTTTTTCCGAGAAAATATTAGGTTACGACTACTTTGAAGACAGCTGGCTTATAACAGGTGGTATGAAGTGGGCAATAGGCATCATGTTTGCTTTGTACGGTGCATTTAGGGCATACAGGGGTTATTTGCTTTCGCAAAGGCGCAAATCCGAAGACTAGTCATTTTTATCTTGAAAAGGAAGAATACATATTGGATAGGGGCAATGCTGCTTTTTGGCGTTCTTCTGGTTAGCTGTCATAGCGGCGGAGGCAACGGTACGGCAGTGGATGATACGCCGGGCAAAGGAACTATCCGGATTAGTGTGGATGAATCCTTTAAGCCCATCATCGATTCGCAAATAAAAGTGTACATGGCCTCCAACCCCGAGGCAAATATCATAGCCGAATACAAGCCCGAAGCCGAATGCCTGCGCGACCTTCAAAATGATAGCACCCGCATGGTAATCGTTACCCGGGGGCTAAGTAAAGGCGAAAATGAGGGCTTTGAAGCAAAACTTGGTTTCAAACCTTCGTGGGGGTTGCTGGCTTACGATGCCGTGGCTGTGCTGTTGCATCAGCAGTCAAAGGATTCGGTTTTTACCATGAGCGAACTCAGGGCCATGCTGCTGGACCAAAGCCCGAAATCATATCAGATTGTAATGGATGGAAATAAGGCTACCAGCACGGTGCGCTTTGCAATAGACTCATTACTGAAGGGCCAGCCGCTGGGCAGGCAGGTGGTAGCTGCCAAATCAAGTCCGGATGTAATTGATTATGTGTCGCGCACACCCGGCTCGCTGGGTATGGTGGGTGTTAGCTGGATTGGTAACCCCGATGATAGCCTTCAATTGACCTTTATGAAAAAGGTACAGGTAGCAGCCTTGCAATGCGACGGATGCCCCGGAAAGCCATTTACACGGCCCTACCAGGCCAATATTGCTATGGGTCGTTATCCGCTCATCAGGGGTCTTTACTTTATTCTAAAGGAGAATTATAACGGTTTAGGTAGGGGATTTGTCAATTTTTTGATTTATGAACGTGGACAGTTGATATTTAAAAGGGCATATTTGCTGCCCGGCAGGATGAACTTTGAAGTAAGAAACATGAGAATTACTGAATAATTCCAGTTAAAAGGCAGGAGAAAGCACTGGTTTTTCTAACGCCGGCGTCCAAATCAAGCGTCGGTAATAATAAACATTCAGATCACTAAAAACACAACGCAATATATTATGAAGCGGGTTGCTTTGAGCATTGTTGCCCTGTTGGGTATGTTGGTTTTAGGGGCCCAAACCATCGAAGAAGGCATAAAATTTGCATACTACGGTCGCCTTAAGAGCGCTAATGAGGTATTTGAGAAAATTGCCAAAGAGAAGCCATCCGATGCGCAGGCTCAGTATTGGCATGGTCAAATACACATTGAGAAGCGTGAACTGGATGTTGCCCGTTCCATTTATACCCTGGCCTTGCAATCTACTAACAATGCTCCCTTGGTGCTGGTAGGTATGGGCCACGTAGAAATGCTGGAGGGCAAAGCGCAGGAGGCAAGGACACGCTTTGAAGCTGCTATTGCAGCCACCACCACCAAAAAGGGAGGAGATCCAATTATATTGCGGGCTGTAGGTAGGGCAAATGCTGATGGCGGTTCTGCCTTTGGCGACCCTATGTATGGTATTGAAAAGCTGAATCAGGCTGCCAAACTGCAGCCCACCAACGCCGAAATTCCCCTCAATATTGGCTTTTGCCAACTAAAGCGCGGCCCCGAATATGGTGGTGAAGCAAAAAAAGCGTTTGAACGCTGCGTGGAAATTGACCCCAATTATGCTCGTGCATACTATCGGGTGGGCAAAATATTTGAGAGCCAGAAAAATCCTGACCTATACCTGGATTTTTACACTAAGGCCATCGAGAAAGATCCGGCTTTTGCCCCAGCTTACCTGGCTTTGTACAATCATTACAGCAATCGCGATGTAAATAAAGCCAAGGAATACCTTGACAAGTTTATTGCCAATAGCGACAAAGAAATTGAAACAGATTATTTCTATGCGGACTACTTATTCCGGTCGGGTAAATACGGCGAATCCATCAAAAAAGGCGAAGAGATTGTTGCCAGTCTCAACAACAACGAGACTTTCCCGAAAATTCACAAGTTGTTTGCCTACAACTATGACCGTTTGGGCGATTCGTTGCGTTCCATGAAAGAGATGTCTATGTACATGGAAAAGGAGCGTCAAGAAAAAATTGAAGGCGATGACTATGCCATGATGGCTTCACTATTCGCAAAAATACCTGGCAACGAGGTAAAGGCTGATGAGAATTTTGAAAAAGCAGTAGCCTCCGATAGCTCAGTTAAAGGAAAAATTGCGTTTGCCGAGCAGGCCGCCAATATGTATGCCAAGGTTGGCAAATACCCCGGCCAGTTTAAGTGGCTTAGCAAAAAGGCTGCCCTCAAAACAAATCTCGGCGAAGCTGACTACTATTATTGGTGCGATGCGGGCATAAAAGCCGCGGAATATGGCAAAACAGAGGAAATTGCTAAAAATTACATTTCTGCCTTCCCCGATAAGCCTCAGGGCTATGTATTTCGCACCAGGGCGGCAATTTTATCTGATAAGGACACCACGGTAGGTACAGCTATCGAAGCTGTAGATCAGCAAACGGCCTTTTTAATGGGGGATACCGTTAAAAACAAAGGGCGCATTCTGCAAAATCACGGCTACAAAGTGTACTACTACGGAAAAATTAAGAATTACGAAAAGGCGCTGCAAAGCTGCAACGATATATTGGCTGTAGACCCCAATAATGCTTACGCAACCAGCGTAATAGCCGAAATTCAAAGGTTGATGAAGGCTACCCAAAAAACGCCCGTTGCTCCATCGGGTGGCAAGCCCAGCGGCACTGCACCTGCTGCGCCGGTAAAAGCTGGCACGCAGCGTCTAAAGCCGTAACCGACTTTAAATTGATCGTATTCAAAAAAACCTTCGCACCAATTGTGCGGAGGTTTTTTGCTTGTTTGGTAAATACCGCTTGACAACAAAACTTCTTATGGCCTGTGGGCTTATTTTTGCCTCGCTTTTTTTAAATACTCGTATGTTTCACTGTTTGCTCGATGCAGCCGCCGGCCCCGCACAATATCTGCCCATTGGTATTCAGCTTTTGTTTGCGGTTGGTTTTGTAGCAGCCATGATAGGGGCCAGCCACTTGCTTGGTCCCAGGCGCAATACCAGCGATAAACTTGAGAATTTCGAGAGTGGGATCGAGCAGATTGGTAATGCGCGCCAGCCACTTGCAGCCAAGTACTTTATTGTTGCCATACTGTTTGTCCTTTTCGATGTGGAAGTCATATTTTTCTATCCTTATGCGGTAAATTTTAAAGCGTTGGGGTGGGATGGATTTTTGGCTGTGCTCATGTTTGTAGGCTTCTTTTTGGCAGGGTTTATATACATTCTCAAAAAAGGGGCGCTTCAGTGGGAAGACTGAGCATTTGCTAAATGGAGAAAAACAACACGGGCTGCAAAACGGCCTGAAACCTTTAGAGCATCCGATGGTTTATACTAATTAAATAAACAAGTGTAAATCAATAAATAAGGAGCCATTATGTCTGATGTAATAAATACCGGTAGACCCGTAAGGTTTAACAACAATGTTAAGGTAGTAGAAGCCCCGCAAGGCGTGGAAGGCGAGGGTTTCTTTTTAACCACGCTGAGCCAGGTAGTGGGTATGGGCTGCAAAAACTCGCTGTGGCCATTGCCTTTTGCCACCAGTTGCTGCGGTATTGAATTTATGGCTACTATGGCCAGCCATTACGACCTGGCACGCTTTGGCAGCGAAAGGGTAGGGTTTAGCCCCCGCCAATGCGACCTGCTGATGGTGATGGGCACTATTGCAAAAAAAATGGGTCCGGTGGTGCGCCAGGTGTACTTGCAAATGGCCGAGCCCCGCTGGGTAATGGCTGTTGGCGCTTGTGCATCTTCGGGGGGTATTTTCGACACATACAGCGTGCTGCAAGGTATAGATCAGGTGGTGCCAGTGGATGTATACGTGCCCGGCTGTCCGCCCCGTCCGGAAGCCATTATTGATGGTTTCATGAAAATCCAGGAACTGGTGGGCAACGAAAGCATCAGGCGTCGCAATGGCGAAAAGTATAAAGCCCTGCTGGGGGAATATGGCATTGAATAATAGCAGTTCATCACAAAAGGATCTCTTGGAATATGTCGCTCGATAATAGTTTGGTAAAGGAAAAACTCAGCAGCAAGTTTGGCGAAAGCCTTACCAATTGGGAGGAACAGTACGGCATGCTCACTTTTGAAGCACCCCGCGAACTGAATTTGAAGGTATTGCAGTTTCTGTACGATGATGAAAACCTGAAATTCCGGTTTTTAACCGACTTGTGCGCCGTGCATTACCCCGACCGTGCGGGTGAAGAATTGGCTGTTGTTTACCACTTGCATAGCCTTGAAAATAATGTGCGGCTCCGGTTCAAGGTTTTTGCCTCCGCCAATCAGCCCGATGTGTATACCGCTACCAACCTGTATTCCTCAGCCAACTGGATGGAACGGGAAACCTATGATTTTTTTGGTGTCAACTTTATTGGCCATCCCAACCTGAAGCGCATACTGAATGTGGACGAAATGGACTATTTCCCTTTGCGCAAAGAATACCCGCTGGAGGATCAGAGCCGCATAGACAAAGACGATGAGATGTTTGGCAGAGGAGGTAGTCATAATTAATTAATCGTAGCGCCACAGGCATACAAGTTTGCCGGTTGCGCTTTTTTAGTTCCGCATTATGAGCGAACATGCAGTAGCACATCACGTAAGGTTGCCCGATGGAAGTTTGCAAAAGCAAACCACTACCATTAACCTAGGCCCTACCCACCCGGCCACGCACGGCGTTTTTCAAAATGTGCTGGAAATAGAAGGCGAAACCATTGTAAGCGCCGAGCAAACCGTAGGCTACATACACCGTGCATTTGAAAAGCTGGCCGAACGCAGGCCACTGTACCAGGTAACACCCATTACCGACCGCCTGAATTATTGCAGCAGCCCGCTAAATAATATGGGCTGGCACATGACCTGCGAAAAGTTGCTGCATATTCAAACGCCCAAGCGTGTTGATTACCTGCGGATTATTATCATGGAACTGGCCCGTATTTCTGATCACCTTATTTGCAACTCTATAGTAGGTGTAGATACCGGTGCTTTCACAGGTTTCTTGTATGTAATGCAGTACCGCGAACTTATTTATGAAATTTACGAAGAAGTGTGTGGTAGCCGCCTTACAACCAATATTGGCAGGATAGGAGGCTTTGAACGCAACTTTAATGATATTGCTTTCCAGAAGCTCGAAAAATTTTTGAAGGAATATCCTGGGGTGCTTAAAGAATTCGAAAATCTCTTCAATCGCAACCGCATTTTTATGGACCGTACACAGGGTACGGGAGGCATAAGTGCCGAAAGAGCGCTCAATTACGGATTTACTGGCCCTAACTTACGTGCCACAGGAGTAGATTACGATGTAAGAGTGGCCCAGCCCTACTGCAGCTACCAGGATTTTGAATTTGACATACCCATAGGAACTACCGGCGACAACTACGATCGCTTCATGGTGCGCAATGGCGAAATGTGGCAAAGCCTGCGCATATTGGAACAGGCTTACCGCAAAGTGCAGGAGTTTAAAGGTGCTGAAGCTGACGTGTATCATGCAGAAGTGCCTGAATATTATTTGCCCAAAAAAGAAGATGTGTACACCAAAATGGAGGCACTCATCTATCATTTCAAAATCATTATGGGCGAAATAGATATACCACCGGGCGAAGTATATCACGCAGTAGAAGGCGGCAACGGAGAACTTGGCTTCTACCTGATTAGCGATGGCGGCCGAACACCTTACCGGTTGCACTTTCGTCGTCCCTGTTTTATTTATTATCAGGCTTACCCCGAAATTATTAAAGGTTCCATGCTTAGCGATGCCATTGTAACCATGAGCTCGCTAAACCTGATTGCAGGCGAATTGGATGCCTGATTATTTGATAAATTAAATTGATACCAACAAAAATGGCTGTTCAATTTTCGGCTGAAAAACTGGAGAAAGTGCGGGAAATTGTGGCACAATACCCCGCCGGCAGGCAAAAAAGTGCCGTAATGCCACTATTGCACCTTGCTCAGGACGAGTGGGGATGGCTGAGCACTGAAACCATGGATTATGTAGCCGGCCTGTTGAGCCTGGAACCCATAGAGGTTTACGAAGTGGCAACATTTTACACCATGTACAACCTGACACCGGTAGGCAAATATGTTTTTGAGGTATGCCACACCGGGCCTTGTATGCTAAAAGGCAGCGACGATGTTATCGAATACATGAAGCAGAAATTGGGTATTAAAGTGGGCGAAACAACACCCGACGGGTTGTTTACCCTTAAAACAGCCGAGTGCCTGGGTGCTTGCGGATATGCCCCCATGATGCAAATGGGGAAGACCTATCGCGAACATTTGACCCGTGAAAAAGTGGATGAAATAATTGAAACCTGCCGCAAAGAATCGGGGGTGCTTAATTGATTTGTGTTCACACAACCGTTCGTTTAATTGCCAAACTATGATTAAATCGCTCACCGGCTTCGCAATCGTCAGCATGCTTTCGGGTGTGCTGCTATTTGCTGCATGTAGCGAGCCTGCTAACCCGACACAAGAAGTGCGCCTCGAGCAGGTGGTAAGCGATACAGTGCATACTGCTCAAACTGCGCTGGACTACAGGGGAACATACAAAGGGGTTTTGCCTTGTGCCGATTGCGAAGGCATTGAAACCATATTAACAGTAGATACACCTAACCAATACGCGCTAAGCACCCGCTATCTTGGCAAAAAAGGAGATGCCGGTACTACCCTGAAAGGATCATGGAAGTGGGCAGATGGGAGCACGATAGTACTTGAAGGCATCACAAACGCCCCCGCTAAATACTTTGTTGGCGAAAATAAACTTATACAGCTTGATATGGAAGGGAAGCGAATTGAAGGAGCTCTTGCAGACAAGTATGTATTAAATAAAAAGCAGTAGATATGCATGCTTACTGCGCAAAGCGGCGGCAGGCAATATGTTGATTGAACTAATAAGAAACAGGCAGATGGGAAGAAAGCTATTACTCGATAAGGTTCACGTAGAGGGCATACGCTATTACGATGCCTACCGGCGCGAAGGTGGCTACCGTAGTGTAGAAAAAGCCCTTAAAACCATGGCGCCCGATGAGGTGACGGAGGAGGTTAAGCGCAGTGGCCTCCGTGGCAGAGGTGGTGCGGGTTTTCCGGCAGGTATGAAGTGGAGCTTCTTGGCTAAGCCCGAAGGCGTACCACGCTACCTGGTGGTAAATGCCGACGAAAGCGAACCCGGCACCTTTAAGGACCGCTACCTGATGGAGTTTATTCCCCATTTGCTCATTGAGGGCATCATTTTGTCTTCATATGCGTTGGGTGCCAATGCCGCTTACATATACATACGCGGTGAGTATGCCTGGATACCCCAAATTCTGGAACAGGCTATAGCCGAGGCTAAAGCAAATGGCTGGCTGGGCAAAAACATAATGTTCAAAGGCTACGATCTGGAGGTTTATGTGCACCGGGGTGCAGGGGCCTATATCTGTGGCGAAGAAACTGCCCTGCTCGAAAGCCTGGAGGGCAAACGCGGCAACCCCCGCTTGAAACCACCCTTCCCTGCCGTAAAAGGCCTGTGGGATTGCCCCACTGTGGTAAATAATGTGGAAACAATAGCTGCCGTGGTGCCCATTGTAAATAACAGCGGAGATGAATACGCCAAAATTGGCATAGGTAAATCTACCGGCACCAAACTTATTTCGGCTTGCGGCAATGTAGCAAAGCCCGGTGTGTACGAAATTGAAATGACCCTGTCTGTTGAAGAATTTATTTACAGCGATGAATATTGTGGAGGTATAGCCAATGGCAAGCGGATGAAGGCATGTATTCCGGGCGGTTCTTCGGTGCCCATGTTGCCCGCCAACCTGATGTTGAAAACAGCCAAAGGCGAAACACGGTACATGAACTACGAAAGCCTGAGCGATGGCGGTTTTGCCACTGGTACTATGATGGGTTCGGGCGGTTTTATAGTGCTGGATGAAGACCAGTGCGTGGTGCGACATACCTACAGCCTGGCGCGCTTTTACCGCCACGAAAGCTGCGGTCAGTGCAGCCCCTGTCGTGAAGGAACGGGCTGGATGGAAAAAATATTGTGGAACATAGAAACAGGCAATGGCAAAATGAGCGACATTGATTTGCTTTGGGACATTCAGCGAAAAATTGAAGGCAACACCATTTGCCCCCTGGGCGATGCAGCTGCCTGGCCGGTGGCAGCCGCCATCCGTCACTTCCGCGACGAATTTGAGTGGCACGTGCTAAACCCTCATGAATGCCAAAGTCGCAACTATGGCCTGGCGCATTATGCAGACCCATTGTTGGCTACCGCATGACGAAAGATAATTCAACAAAAAAACACCGCAACGAAAACGACCAACTATGGCAGAACAAGCACCGTTGCTTAAAGTAACTATCGACAATATAACTGTGGAAGTGCCTGTTGGCACCACCATATTAAAGGCCGCCCGCCAAATAGGTGGAGAAGTAGCTCCGCCAGCAATGTGTTTTTACACTCCCTTGGCCGGTAGCGGTGGTAAATGCCGTACCTGCCTGGTAGAGGTTAGCAAGGGTAGCGAGCGAGATCCGCGCCCTATGCCCAAACTGGTAGCAAGCTGCCGTACCACCGTAATGGATGGTATGGAAGTACGCAACATAACCAGCGACCGGGTGCTCGACGCCCGGGCCGGCGTGGTTGAGTTCCTGCTTATCAATCACCCGCTCGATTGCCCCATTTGCGATCAGGCGGGCGAATGTCACTTGCAGGACTTGGGCTATGAGCACGGCATGAGCGGTACCCGTTACGAGTTTCAGCGCCGCACGTTTAAAAAGCATAACCTGGGGCAGTATATTCAATTACATATGACACGCTGCATCCTGTGCTATCGCTGCGTGTTTACCGCCGACCAGGTAAGTGGTAAAAGGGTGCATGGTGTACTGGACCGTGGCGACCACGCCGAAATAGCCACTTACATCGAAAAAAGCCTCGACAACGATTTTATTGGCAATGTGATTGACGTTTGTCCTGTAGGAGCCCTCACCGACAAGACCTTCCGCTTTAAAAACCGGGTATGGTTCACCAAGCCTGTAAATGCTCACCGTGATTGCGATACATGCTGTGGCGAAGCAACCCTGTGGATGCGCGGTGATGAAGTGTATAGAGTAACTGCCCGCAAAGACGAATGGGGTGAAATAAAAACCAGCGACAAAACCGGCAAAACAGGCTGGATTTGCAACACTTGCCGCTTTGATAACAAGCAGGCAAATGATTGGACTATTGAAGGCCTTGCACCTATAAGCCGGCATTCGGTAATTGGACAGGGCAAATACCAGGGCCTCAAAAAGCCTGATGAAACAATACAAAAGGTGATGGATGGCCGCAAGCCACGCCTGCTGATGGATATTCACAGCATAAGCGAAGTAAACAAGCCGGGTATAGAATTGAGCGCTATTGCCGGCCCGGCAACTGGCGATGTTTTCAAATGATAACTGTATACCTACTCCAAAAAATTGATTGATGAATTACCTGCACATTGCTATTCAACTGGATTGGGCCCTTATACTGGAGAAATTGTTGCTAATAGTAGTAGTGGTATCCGTTTCGCTGCTGGTAGCTATGTACTCCACCTATGCCGAGCGTAAAGTAGCGGGCGCTTTGCAGGACAGGCCAGGGCCAAACAGGGCGGGTCCTTTTGGATTGCTGCAGCCTGTGGCCGATGCTATCAAGCTTTTTTTCAAGGAAGAAATTATTCCCAGTCATGCCAACAAGGCTTTGTTTGTGCTGGGCCCGGCCCTGGCAATGCTGGCTGCGGTAATGACCAGCGCCGTAATACCCTGGGGCAGCAAAATGGTGATAGGCGGCCGCGAGGTAAGCCTGCAGGTGGCCGATGTAAATGTGGGTATGCTGTACATTTTTGCAGTGGTGGCATTGGGTATATATGGCGTTATGATTGGTGGCTGGAGCAGTAACAATAAGTTTTCGCTACTTGCTGCCTTACGCGGCGCCTCGCAAAACATTAGTTACGAACTGAGCATGGGTCTTAGCATCATTGCCCTTGTTTTTGTATCCGGCTCGCTTAGCCTCAAGGATATTGTGGTTGTGCAGCAGGTGAATGGCTGGAACGTACTGTATCAGCCGCTTGGTTTTCTTATTTTTATTGTTTGTGCTTTTGCCGAGTGTAACCGCACGCCGTTCGACCTGCCCGAAGCGGAGAACGAACTCAACTTTGGGTATCACCAGGAGTATTCTTCCATGAAACTGGGTTTTTACCTGTTTTCGGAGTACATCAACATGTTTATGAGCAGTATTATTATGAGCACGCTGTACTTTGGCGGTTACGATATTCCGTTTTTCAAAGAAGCCCAAAGTACTATGAACCCCAATTTGCTGGCTGTTTTGGGTTTTGCGGCGCTCATGGCAAAATCATTCGCGTTCATCTTCATTTTTATGTGGGTAAGATGGACCATTCCACGCTTCCGATACGATCAGCTGATGAACCTTGGCTGGAAGAAACTGATTCCTTTGTCATTGATCAATATGCTGATTACTGCTGCTGTAGTGCTATGGCTGGCCAAGTAATAAAAGCAACCAGATATGCCAAGTGTATAGCGGATAAAAATACTTTTGTAGCCCTTTGTTAAACAACCACAGGTAAACCAACTTGCCAAAACATAAACGCTGAAAATTTAGCAATGCAAGCACTCACCAACCGGGCAAAACCAATAGACCGCAGGCCAATGAGCCTGATGGAGCGTTTATATTTGCCTGCTGTATTAAAGGGCATGGGTATTACCTTCAGCCACCTGTTCAAAAAGAAGCCCACCATTCACTATCCTGAGCAGCAGCGGCCATTCAGTCAGGTATTCAGGGGGCTGCATGTACTCAACCGCGACGAAAAGGGTAGGGAACGCTGCACTGCATGCGGCCTTTGTGCCGTGGCATGCCCTGCCGAAGCCATTACCATGGAAGCCGCCGAAAGGCAACTCGGCGAAGAGCATTTGTATCGCGAGGAAAAATATGCCGCCAAATACGAAATTAACATGCTGCGCTGCATTTTTTGCGGATTGTGTGAAGAAGCTTGTCCCAAAGACGCTATTTACCTGAGCGAAACATTTGCACCGGCCCACTTCAATCGTCGCGATTTTGTGTATGCCAAGCAGGATTTGCTCATTCCCGATCCGATCAAAGACCCCGAAGGATACGCCAAAGCTGCCGGGGGCCGGGTACGAATACCTGGTGCAGGTCAAAACTAAGCGGGCAACAAGTAAAGAACTATGAACATGAGCATCACTCAAATACTATTCTGGTTTCTATCGGCTCTTGCTGTTTTTAGTGCCATCATGGTAGTTACACGTAAAAACCCGGTGTTCAGCGTGTTGTACCTCATAATCACCTTTTTTGCAATAAGTGGGCATTACATTCTAATGAACGCCCAGTTTTTGGCCATCGTCAACATTATAGTATATGCGGGTGCCATCATGGTGCTTTTCCTGTTTGTACTTATGCTGGTTAACCTCAATAAAGAATCTGAGCCCCACAAAGGCAAGTACATGCTTTGGAGTGGGGCCCTTGCCGGAGGCCTTTTTATGTTTGTAATGATTGCCGCATTGCAAACATTGGCGCCCACCATGGTTCAGGGTATTGGCAAAGGAGATATAGGCTTGATTCAGAACTTGGGTAAGGCCCTGTTCAACGAATATGTAGTACCATTTGAAATCAGCACTATCCTTTTTTTAAGCGCCATGGTTGGTGCTATTGTTATTGGCAAAAGAGATCATGCATAAACCAAAGTAATTATGCCTATTGAATACTATATATACCTGGCTGTTATTCTGTTTAGCATTGGTGTTACAGGAGTGCTAACCAGGCGAAATGCCATCGTTGTGTTCATGTGCATTGAGCTTATGCTGAATGCAGTAAACCTGTTGATGGTGGCTTTCAGCAAACTGCACCACGCTAAGGCATTGGTAAGCGATGCCGCTACTACAACTGGTTCTGAGGCGCAGATTTTTGTATTTTTTATTATGGTTGTAGCTGCGGCTGAGGTAAGTGTAGGGTTGGCCATTATTGTAATGATGTATCGAAATGTGTACAATGTTGATATTAACTTCTTAAATAGATTGAAGAACTAAAGCAAGTAGCCCGTGCAGTGGTGCTGCATGCGGGCTTTAGGAGGGGATACATGTTAAAACTAACTTACCTGATTCCGTTATTTCCGTTTGCAGGCTTTCTGCTTGCCGGACTGCTGCGAAACAGGCTCAGCAAAAGTGCGGTGGGCCTTATTGGTTGCAGCACCGTGTTTGTTGCATTCATTATTAGCCTTTTTGTGTTTTTCGATGTATTGAAAGGTAAGAGCGGCACTTTAACGCTTTTCAACTTTATTGAAGTTGATAAACTGGTTATCCCTTTTGCCTATCAAATCGATCAGCTTTCTTCCATCTTTCTGCTGATTATTACCGGTGTAGGTTTCTTAATACATGTGTACTCTACCGCCTACATGCACGAGGAAAGCAGCGATCACTATGCGCGCTATTTTTCCTATCTCAACCTGTTTGTGTTTAGTATGCTGCTGTTGGTAATGGGAGCCAACTATGTTATCATGTTCATTGGTTGGGAGGGCGTTGGCCTCTGCTCTTACTTGCTTATTGGCTACTGGTTCAAGAACACCGAATACAACAATGCCGCTAAGAAGGCATTTGTAATGAACCGTATTGGCGACCTGGGTTTTCTTATCGCCGTGTTTTGGATGATTGCACAATTTGGCACAACCACATTCACCGACATATTTGCCCAATTGCCTGGTGGCGCCTCCACTGCCGTACTTACAGGTATTACGTTGTGCTTGTTTATTGGAGCAACGGGAAAAAGTGCGCAGATACCGCTGTACACCTGGCTTCCCGATGCTATGGCTGGCCCCACGCCGGTATCGGCCCTTATCCACGCGGCTACCATGGTTACCGCAGGCATTTACATGATAGCACGCAGCAACCTGCTGTACGCGCTTGCCCCGATAAGCATGCACGTGGTAGCCATAACCGGGCTGGTTACGGCTATTTTGGCTGCAACTATAGCGCTTAAGCAAAATGATATTAAAAAGGTGTTGGCTTATTCTACTGTTAGTCAACTGGGCTATATGTTTCTTGGCCTTGGAGTAGGCGCCTTCACTGGGGCCGTGTTTCACGTTATGACGCATGCCTTTTTCAAGGCGTTGCTTTTCTTGGGCGCCGGCTCCGTTATTCATGCCATGCATCATCAGCAGGACTTGCGTTTTTACGGCGGGCTCAAAAAGCATCTGCCTATTACGCATATTACCATGCTTATTGGTTGCCTTGCCATTGCAGGTATTCCTCCGCTCAGCGGTTTCTTTTCCAAGGATGAGATTCTGATCCATGCTTTTGCCTCCAACCCGGTTTATTATGTTGTGGGCCTGGGCGGCGCCTTGCTCACTGCATTCTATATGTTCAGGCTGTATGCTATGACTTTTTTGGGCAGCGAGCGCAACGATGGTCACCATGCGCCTCATGAAAGTCCTAAAGCCATTACTTATGTGCTGGTAATACTGGCTGTATTATCGGCAGTTGGTGGGTTTGCAGGTATTCCGGAGTTGTTTGCGCAAAACGCACATAAGTTGAAAAATTTTCTGGCACCCGTTTTCGAAAGGTCGGCACCACTTTTGGCAAGCCACGAGCACCCCTCGCATACCACCGAATGGATGCTGCTGGGTGTAAGCACCGCGCTCATACTTGCCATAATAGTGTGGACCAACCGGAGCTATAGCAGGTACCAAAAAACCGATGCCGAACAGCAGGGTATTTCAAAGCTGCTTGCCAACAAATGGTATGTGGATGAACTCTATAATGGAATTATAGCAAAGCCTTTGCTGGCTTTAGGTGGATTTTTAGGAACCGTGGTAGAGAAGAGCGGTATTGATAAAGCAGTGAACGGTGTAGGAAAACTGGTAAGTTACAGCAGCCGTCAGTTGAGGCTTGTTCAAAGCGGCAATGTTGCAAACTATGTACTTATCATGGTAGTGGCAATTATTCTCATCATTCGGCTGGTTTTTTATATCAGGTATTAAGGCAAAAGCGATAAAAGAAATTTGATCCATGTTGGTATCCTTGTTCATACTCATACCTGTGCTTTCGGGGCTGGCATTGTTTGCCTTAAAGCAGCCTGTACAGGCCCGGGGCCTGGCCTTTGCTTCGTCGCTGGCCACGCTTGCAGCAGTGGTGTACGCACTTACGCTGCCGAACGGTAATACAGCGCTGGCAGTAAGCAAGCCCTGGCTGTCCTCTATCAACGCTTCATATTCACTTGCGGTGGATGGTATTGGCAAAATTACCACCCTGCTTACCGCCGTTGGCTTTCCCCTTATTTACCTAGCTACCTGGAGCAACAATTATACGTCTGCCAATCGCTATTATGCGCTTATGGCGCTTACTCAGGCCGGGCTTATGGGCGTTTTTCTGTCAACAGATATGCTGTTGTTTTATGTATTTTGGGAAGTTGCCCTGGTGCCGGCTTATTTCTTGTGCAGCATCTGGGGTGGCGAAAAGCGTGTACCGGTTACTTTCAAGTTTTTCATTTACACCTTTGTAGGTTCACTTCTGATGCTCATTGGCATCATTTATGTATACTTTAAAACGCCCAATCAAAGTTTTGCCTGGTCGGCTTTTACACAAGCCAACCTGAGCAACACAGAACAGCTCTATTTCTTTTTGTTCTTCTTTGTGGCCTTTGCTATCAAAATGCCTGTATTTCCATTTCATACCTGGCAGCCCGATACATATGAGCAGGCGCCTACCGGTACTACCATGGTACTAAGCGGTATAATGGTAAAAATGGGCTTGTTTGCTGTGGTGCGTTGGCTGTTACCTGTATTTCCCGTTATGAGCGCTAAAATGGCGCCTATTATCATTATACTCTGCATTGTGGGCATAATATATGCCTCGTTAATTGCCATCAGGCAAGACGATTTGAAGCGGCTGGTTGCTTATTCTTCCATAGCCCACATTGGCTTAATGGCAGCAGCGCTTTTTGTAAACAACAGCCTGGCTACCAGCGGTGTGCTGGTGCAACTTTTTAACCATGGCGTAAACATTATTGGCTTGTGGATAGTGCTGGATATTATTGAGCAGCAAACCGGTGTGCGCAAAATGAGCCAATTGGGTGGACTTGCCCAGCAGGCACCCATGCTTGCCACATTGTTGGTGGTAGTTGCATTGGCCAATATAGCCTTGCCACTTACCAACGGTTTTGTAGGCGAATTCCTGATGTTCAGTGGCTTGTTCAAATTAAATGTTTGGTACGCGGTTATAGCGGGCGTTAGCATCATATTGGCGGCTGTGTACACATTGGGTATGATTCAGAGGGTATTTTACGGTGAGCCATACGCCGGAATTCAGGTTAAAGATGTAAACCTGACCCAACTGGTGGCGTTGTCTGCAATTATTGTATTTATTGTGTTTTTGGGGGTTTATCCTCAGCCTTTACTGGATATGGGAAAGGCAGGCCTTGATGCCGCCTTAAAAATTGCCAACAGATAATGTATAGATTATTTCACATACACACTACAATTCAGTTTGCACACAAACTTAAAAGATAGTTAGCTCTGGATTATGAATTTAATATTATTTGGAGGCATACTGGGCGTAGTAATGATGTACCTGGGTTTGTTGGAAAAAAACAGCCGCATTATTACCTATGCCGCCATTGCCGGCGTGTTTGCACTGCTGGTGCTTAATGTAGCCGAAACCTACGGTAGTCCGGTGTGGAATTTTCAGGCTATGGGCATGCTGGCCACTTCGCGCTATGGCCTGTTGCTCAACAGCATCATGCTTTTTTCATGCATGCTGTACTTTATTGTAAGCGGAGCCGACATTGAAAAGATTGGGCGTAATGCAGCAGATTATTATGCTTTGATCTTTTTTGTATTTGCCGGCATCGGCATACTTACAAGTTTTACGAGCCTGCTTATGCTGTTCTTGGGCGTGGAAATTGTATCCATACCATTGTATGTGCTTACCGGCGCCGACAAGCGAAACCTGAAAGGCAACGAAGCCGCCTTGAAATACCTGCTAATGGGGTCGTTTTCCACCGGCATCATGCTTATGGGCATAGCGCTTATTTATGGTGGTAGCGGCACGTTTGCTATCGAAAAGCTGAGTGTTGCAGCCAATACACAGGTAAGTTACAATCTTATTGGTGGTCTTTTGCTGCTGCTGGTAGCTATGTCATTTAAGGTGAGTGCAGTTCCCTTTCATTTCTGGACGCCTGATGTATATGATGGCGCACCTACCGTATTTACATCTTTTATGGCCACCATAGTAAAGGTGGCTGCTTTTGCAGGTTTCATCAGGGTATTCGAAGGGCCTTCCACCTTGCTGGCCAACAAATGGCAGCTTGTGCTAGCCATCATCATCGCCCTCACTTTGCTGGTGGGCAACATTACAGCTGTATTTCAGCACAGTGTAAAGCGCATGCTGGCATACAGTTCTATAGCGCAGGCAGGCTTCATGTTGTTTGCCCTGTTTGCTTTTAATGTTTTTGCCCGCGAAGGCATTGTGCTGTATGCTGCTGCCTACAGCCTGTCCACCATTGGTATTTTTGCTGTGTTGGCGCGTATGCACGATTATACCTATGATGGATTTAACGGGCTGGGAAAAAGCGAACCGCTGCTTGCGCTGGTGCTTACCGTGTTTTTACTAAGCCTGGCTGGCATACCTCTTACGGTGGGCTTTTTCAGTAAGTACTTTATGCTGGCATCTGCACTGGCCACCGGGGGCAAGTATTTGTGGCTTTCTATCTTAGCTGTTTTGTGTGCTGCCATTAGCGTGTACTACTACTTTAAAGTAATTCAGGCTATGTACTTTAAGCAGGCAAGCGGGCAAACTGTTGCAGCTACTACCCCTTATAAGGCCGGCCTGTTGTTGTTGGCAGTGCTGGTGATACTGTTGGGAGTACTACCGCAAATGCTGCTTCAGTATTTGTACTTTTAGCAACGGCCTTATTAACACCTGCATTGGTTACAGCTTTTTACAAGCGGTAGAAATGAGCAGTTATCGCCTGCGTACCTTTATTATATGCGGGTATCCGATTCCATTGAGCTGGCATGGAACACCATTAAGATAAACAGGTTGCGCACCGGTATTACGGTAGCCATCATTGCTTTGGGTATAATGGCCCTCATAGGTATTATTACGGCTATCGAGGCCATGAATCAAAGCCTGCGTGAAAGTTTTAGTACCATGGGTGCAAACGCCTTCAATATTCGCTTTCGCGAAAGCCAGGGCATTTTTGGAGGTGGAAGGCGGGCAGTTACGGTAACTTCCAGAGGCAAACTCCGCCAGCGCAAAAGCAATGTGGACAGAATAATTACTTACCGCGAAGCATTGGCGTTCAAACAGCAATTTAATTTTCCGGCTATTGTAAGCATATCCATGCGTGGACCGGGTGCCGAGTTGGTGCAGTACATTGCCAAGGATAAGGCCTACAAAACCAATCCCAACGTTAACATAATGGGGGGCGATGAGAACTACCTGGAGCTCAATGGCTATAAAATTGAAATAGGGCGTAATTTTTCGGATGCTGATGTGCAGAGTGGACGCAACGTAGCCATTATTGGAACCGAGGTTGTAAATAGATGTTTCAAGGGCAACCATGCCCGTGCATTGGATAAGATTATAAAGGTTGGAAACAGGCCCTACCTGGTGGTAGGTACTTTAAAAGAAAAAGGGGCAAGCGCCTTTCTCAACCTTGATAATGTTGTCATTACTACTTACAACAATGTTCGGCAGCTGCCCAACGCTTCCGGTAGCTTCAATATTGGGGTAATGGTGGGCGACTACAAGCAAATGGAACAAGCTGTGGGGCAGGCTACCGGCACTTTCCGCTCGGTACGTAAGCTCGACATACTGGAAGATGACAACTTTTACATTCAGAAAAGCGATGCACTTGCCGAAACTTTTATTGGCTTTTTGAGCGGGATAAGTGGTGCCGCAGGAGCCATAGGCCTTATAACGCTTATAGGGGCAGCTATTGGCCTGATGAATATAATGTTGGTGGCAGTAACAGAGCGTACCAAAGAGGTAGGGCTTACCAAGGCCATTGGTGCTACAGCCCAGGCCGTGCGCAGGCAGTTTTTGTTCGAAAGCGTCATTATTAGCCTATTGGGGGCGGGTTTTGGCATTATGCTTGGCGTGCTGATAGGCAACCTGTTTGCCATATTTCTTAAAACGGGCTTCGTGGTGCCCTGGCTTTGGATTGGGCTAGGAATTGTAATTTGCTTTGTTACCGGTTTGCTTGCCGGGCTTTATCCGGCAAGCAAAGCAGCCCGTTTAGATCCTATTGTAGCTCTGCGGTATGAATAATGGCCTGCCTTATTTTTAGTCAATTTCACTATTGGGCACTTCTAAAAAACCTCTCAGGCAAGGCTTGCCGACCGAGTAACATAGGAGTTTACTAATGATAAATGAGGAGGTTACGAGGAAGGCGTAACGCATCATCAGGGGTTTTTAGAAGTGCCCTAATAGTTTTTTGGGCAGGCAGGCAGCGTTACTTCACCCGTCTTCAGTTCGGGCTGGTGATGGGGTCCGTATCATGGCGCTGCTCTGTTGTTGGCCTGGCGGCAAGGCCCATGCCCCGGCGGCGCCCTGGTTACCAGGCCCTCACCATCCCGCTGCCATTGGCTGCAGTACATGAATGGGGCAGGCCAACTTTCGTACCATTTACTAATTCCCAGTAGCGTATTCGAATGTGCTGCAAAAAAATTCGCCCCCGGCTAAGAGCCAGGGGCGGTTTGCAAACTTTTTTTATGTATTAGCTTACTTGGGGTCTAATGCCTGGGTAATACGGTCGCTCAGGTCGAGCAGGTGGTTTTTGCTGGCGGCATCTGCGTACGAAGCGGCAGCAGCCTTCACCTGACCCTGCAAAGCACGTGCTTGCGCTTTTACGATACTGGTAGCATCGCTGGTGGGGCTTAAGCCGCTCGAAATACTAAAGGTTCCACCACCAATAGAAATGGTGTTAGATGACGGGGGCGCCAACAAACCAATCAACCTTTCGGCATAGGCTTTTTGCAGCTGGCGGCGGTATACATCAATGGGCTTCTTGCCTGCCAACTCGCTAAATATGCCACTACGCAGGTCGTTCATCATTTCAGTAAGGGTGTAGGGGTCGCTGCTCTCCGTTTCCGCACGCAGCAGTTTACCCATGGTGTTGGCATTTACCAGCAAGCCCAAGGCACGGTTCTGCAAGCTCAATATCTGGCTCTTAGCTTCCATGTTCAGCAAGTGGGTCATTTGCCTCTGTACCATCCACAGGGGTGTTTTAAACACATTGTCCTGCAGCCAACCCATGGCTTCCTTCTGCTTTGCCTTGGGGGTAAATTCATATACGGCCCCCGATTGTTCTACCCGCTTAGGGGTTCGCTGAATACCGCCAATGTTGGAAGCTACATGGCCAATATAGCGTCCCATCTGGATGCCTACCTGGCCGTACAGTTCCTGTAAATTGTTGTAGTCTTTGTTGGCCTCTTTGGTCCAGTCGGGTAGCTGGGTAATGATGCGCTGCAGGTTTTTGATGCCATAGGTGCTGGCCTTCATGGCATTATCGCCCAGGTCTTCAGATTGGCTCCTGGGGTCATCGCGGTTGCCTTCGCCATCGCCCCACCATAGGGTAGGGTCTTTAAGCTTTTCCATGGTCAGCTTGTTCAAAATAGCTACTTCATCATCAGCGGTTTTAGCTTCAGGAAGCCACTTGTAGCCCCATTCTATTGCCCACTTATCATAAGCCCCAATGCGGTTACCAAGGCCCAGGCCTTCCTGGCTCATATTATCTTCGGGTTGTGCCACATAGTTAAAGCGGGCATAATCCATAATGGTGGGTGCGGGTCGGTTCTTTTCTACCCATGCCCGATCGCGCAGTTTTTCTACGGGTATGGTACTGCTGGCACCGAAGTTGTGGCGCAGGCCCAGGGTATGTCCCACCTCGTGGCTGCTTACAAAGCGAATAAGCTGCCCCATGGTTTCATCGTCAAACTGCATTTTCTGAGCCTTTTTATCGCTGGCACCTGCTTGAGTCAAATACCAGTTGCGTACCAGGTTCATTACATTATGGTACCAGTTTACATGGGCTTCAATGATTTCGCCGCTTCGCGGGTCATGCACATTGGGGCCGCTGGCATTAGCCACTTCGCTGGGCTTATATACAATGGCGCTGTGCCGGGCATCTTCCAGGCTAAAAGTGCTGTCTTCCTGAGGGGTTGGAGCCACCTTGCCAACGATGGCGTTTTTGAAGCCGGCATTTTCAAAGGCATCTTGCCAATCGCTAACACCCTGAATCAAATAGGGTATCCATTTTTTGGGCGTGGTGGGGTCTATATAGTAAACAATTTGCTTCTTGGGCTCCACCAGTTCACCTCGTTTGTATTTTTCAATATCCTCATTTTTAGGCTCCAGGCGGTAGCGGGCTATCATCCTGTACTTTTCTATGCCTTGCGGATTCAGGTCAAAGTCTGTGATGGTTTGAGTGGTAAAAAATCCAACACGATCATCGAAATACCGGGGTTTCATGGGCGTTGCAGGCAGCAATACCAGGCTTGTATTCAGTTCAAATGTGGCCGGGGTGCTGCTTCCACCACCGGGGGCTGCCAGGGGGCTGGGTACGCCGCCGGGTGCACCACTGCTTTTGGAGTAGCTTTTTACCGTCTTAATTTCCAGGTTTTCGGGGTAAGACCTTATGCTACCAATGTAGGACTTATCAGATTGAATTCCGCCAATACTAAACTGGCGCTTTGCCCCGCTTTCGAAGAAAAACAGGTCATTGTCACCCGAAATAAAATCGGTCATATCTATCACGGTACCTGTCGAGTCTTTCGAAAAAGCCTTGATATCAAAAGCAGAAGCAATAGGCTGAATATTGCTATTCATTACATTTCTGAACATCCCTTCCGAACTGTCTCGGCCTGCCTCCAGGTAAGAAATGCTTTTAAGGAACATTTTATTATTGGGGCCTTTTTCAAAACGGATCACACTTTCAGAAATCTGGTCGCCTGCAAAGCCTGAAAAACCGCCGCCGGCCCTAACGCCAACCGCTCCTTTGGAAATACGGCCAACCACGAGTATATCGCGGCCCAGCAATTTGTCGGGAATTTCAAAAAACCAGCGGTCGTCTACCTTATGCACGTCAAACATGCCTTTGTCAGTAACAGCTTTGTCTGTAATTACTTCCTTATAAAGTTTGGGGCCCGGCTTGGAGGCAGCACTTGCCCCACCCGGCCCGCGGCGGGTGGTATCGGCGCCGTTGGCTGGGGCAGGTCCATTAGGAGTACCGGGGCGCTGCTGACCAATTATGTTGGTTGCAACCGCTATACCGGCGGTCATTAATACTGCATACAAATAGGTACGCTTCATTTCAAAGCAATTTTTGGTTAAAAAAGTTAGCGAATATAGCCTACCGGCAGGCAAACGCGCAGCAAGCGAAGGTGTTTTATTTACCAGCGGCAAATTTTATCAATTCATTGGATGCCATTAATGCAGGAATCATGGTATTGTACTAAAACGCTAAATAGTATAGAGATAAAGCTGGCGAAAGGTTGATGCATTGGTGCCCTTATTTGGGCCTGGCAACAACTCTAAAAAGAAGCAGCCGAAAAATGCGATGTATTCAGTATTTTTCCAAAGCAAGGCATAGCAAAGGAGCAATGAGCAAGGATTAAACCTGCAATTAATGATGATGCAACAAAAATTCGTTCCAGGCTCTTGTGTTGTATTACTTTTTCAATACTTTGCTGCCTCCAAAAAAAATGCTTGCCCAATACTATTGTTGAATTGATTTTTCTTTAGCATTGCGGACGAATTTTTTAAAACAATTACCAAAAGCGTTTAACTAAAAACCAACAATCATGGCAGAAACAAAACCGACTGCAGCTCCCGCAGCCAAGACCGGCACTTCGGTTCAACCCAAGAAAAGCAGCAATAACATTAGCTGGATCGCTCCGGTGCTTTGCATCATAGGCGGTTACATAATCTGGCGTTTTGTGTTGGGTGCCGATTCCAACTTTACCGCTCCTGACCCCAAAGGCGGCTTTTGGCCAGACCACCGTGGCCCCAAGGGTGCACTTGTGCGTGCTTACGAAGGTGGCATCATAGTGCCATTGCTAATTGGTCTTAACCTGATGGTATGGACGTTTGCCATCGAGCGCTTCCTTACCATCAGCAAGGCTACCGGCAAAGGTTCTACCGCTGAATTCATTCGCAAAGTGCAGTACCATCTTGCCAATAAAAATATTGACGCCGCCATAAGCGAATGCGACAAGCAAAAAGGCAGCGTGGGCAACGTAATGAAGGCCGGCCTGCGTAAGTATAAGGAAATGACTACAAATACCGAACTGGATACCGACCAAAAAGTACTCGCCATTCAAAAAGAGGTAGAAGAAGCCACAGCATTGGAACTGCCTATGCTGGAAAAGAACTTGGTATTCCTTTCGGCCATAACATCGCTGGCTACCCTGGTTGCCCTGTTGGGTACAGTAATGGGTATGATTAAATCGTTTGCCAGCCTTGGTGAAGAAAGCGGTGGTGCCGCTGCCGCTGCCAACCTGGCTATTGGTATCTCCGAAGCCTTGTATAATACCGCCCTGGGTATTGCTACTTCGGCTATAGCCCTGGTGTTCTACAACGTATTTACTACCCGTATCGACGCCATTACTTATGGTATTGATGAAAGCGGTTTCACCCTTACTCAAAGCTTCGCTTCGTTGTACAAGTGATTTTTTGTGTAAAAGTGCCATAATGCCGGTATGGAATTTTGGCGCTTCTGAATCTCTTTCTTTGATAATTAAAAAATAGAGTTTAATATGGGTAGGGCAAAAATTCCCCGGAAGAGTACTTGGGTAGATATGACAGCGTTTTGCGACGTTGCGTTTCTGCTTTTGTCCTTCTTCATTCTTACAACCAAGTTTAAGCCACCAGAAGCAATTAGCGTGGTTACTCCCAATTCTGTGAGTTCCAAAGCTGCAGAAGAAAGTAACCAATGCCTGGTAACTATTAGCAAAGACGGTAAGGTTTTTCTTTCTTACAGTGAAGAAGAGCGAAGGGAAGCCGTACTGGACGATTTAAATAAGCGCCTTGGCTTGCAACTTACTCCTGCCGACTTGCGTAAGGCAAGAAAGGCCGAGTTTTTTGCAGCGCCTTTAGGTGCTACCAAGGCCTTTCTCGATTTGCCGAGTGAGCAGCGCAAAGGCGATAAACTTCCTGGTATACCTTGTATTGATACAGCAAACAACGAGTTGACCGAATGGATTCGGTCAACAGTAACCGTGTTTTTTGGTGAAAAAATGAATCTGATGGTTAAAGGCGATAATGATGTGCCTTACCCTATTTTTAAGAACGTAATTGATGCGTTCAAGAAAAATGATCAACTTAAGTTTCTGATCATCACTAATCAGGAGAGTATTCCGGCCGGAAGCCCAATGGCTGCCAAGCAGGCCAAGGGTGAAAAACTGTCGGAATAAACCGGGCATTGCTAAAGTGGCGATCGGATACAGGAATTGTTCGAACGCCTAAAAGATTGATAAACAATTAAAAGATTATTTTATGGCTGACTTAGGAGAAGGCGGCGGCGGTGGTCACAAAAAAGGCCCAGGCGTCAAGAAAGGCAAAAAACTCTCCACCCGCGTCGATCTTACACCTATGGTGGATCTCGGTTTTCTGCTTATCACGTTCTTCATATTCACCACAACCATGAGCACCCCCACGGCCATGAAGTTGTTTTTGCCGGCTGACACGCAAAAGCCAGAGGAACAAAACAAAGCCAAAGAATCAGGGGCTCTTACCATTATGCTGAGTAAGGATAGGAACGTGTATTATTATGAAGGGATCCTGAAAGACGATGGGTCTAACTTTCTTTCAACCAATTTTACCGGTTTGAGGGAAATTATTCTGAACAAGAAAAAAACAACCGACGAAAAAGATATTGTAATAGTTATAAAGCCCAACAAAGACTGCACTTTCCGTGATGTGGTGGATGCTTTGGATGAAATGACTATTAATGATATGAAGCGTTTTGCTCTAGTTGAAATTTCTGATGTTGAGGCTGAACTGATTAAACTTACCCAAGGGGGGCAGGGGCAGCCACAATAATGTGGGTTTGTGGAATCTGATAATAAATGCATCTCAACTGTAAACTGAACAATTATGATGGACGTAAATAAAATCCTGAGTGCCGACTTCCTGGACATCTTGTTCGAAGGTAGGAACAAGGAATATGGCGCCTATGAGCTTCGGAAGAAGTATAACAAGCGACTCATGATTTCGCTTGCCATTATGCTCTCGATAGCCATGCTGATATTTCTTGGTTCTCTACTGGCCAATGAAGTGGCCAAGAACAGGAAAGAAAACATGGAAGTGAAAGATGTTGTGTTGGAAGACGTGCAGGAGCAGAAGAAGAATGAGCCACCTCCGCCACCTCCGCCACCCAAGCCAATTGAGCCACCCAAGGTGGAAATTGCTAAATTCACTCCTCCCAAAATTGTAAAGGATGAGGAGGTGAAGGAAGACGAAAAACCGCCAGAACAAGAAAAGATAGAAGAGGCAAAGATTGGTACTATTAACCAGGAGGGCACCAAAGACGAAGGCCTTGTAGCCCCGCCTGTAGAATCGAAGGGTACCGGCGAAGTAGTGGCTCCCAAGGTAGTGGAAGAAGACTATGACAAGGTGTTCACCAAAGTGGAGAACCCTGCAGAATTTCCTGGTGGTGCCGATGCCTGGCGTCGTTATCTCGAGCGGAACCTCAATTATCCCGAGTCTGCTCAGGAAAATGGCACGCAGGGTGTAGTAAAGGTTCAGTTTGTGGTAGACAAAGAAGGGAACATAAGCGAGGTGCAGTCACTTAACGACCCGGGAGATGGATTGGCTGAAGAAGCTGTTCGCATCATTAAAAAAGGTCCTAAATGGAAGCCTGCAGAACAAAATGGTCGTAAGGTTATTTATCGGCACATACAGAGCATTACTTTTCGGTTAGAGTAATTTAAATTGTGAGGTATTGCCAAAAAGCCCGCTGTAAATCAGCGGGTTTTTCATTTATACCCTTTTTCATGCAAATCGTGAGGCTAAGCCTTGCATCTTGCAGGTTTTTGGTTGATGCAGGGTTCTCCAATTCATTTTTCAGGCAACCGCATTTTTCAGGCAACTAGTCTTATTTTTCAATTGCTTTGCTCAACCAACTTTTTTTTAAATGCACACCGGTAAAACCTGGAACGATACCATTGTAGCCTTAGCCACTCCGCCGGGAGTAGGGGCGTTAGGTGTGTTGCGCTTAAGCGGAAAGCAAGCCATTGATATTGCCAATAAGCTGTTTGTTAAAAAAGAATTGCACAGCGCCCGCAGCCATACCTTGCATGTAGGCTGGCTGGTGCACGAGGATAAGATGCTGGATGAGGCAGTGCTGAGCCTGTATAAAGCCCCCCGCAGCTATACGGGAGAAGATGTGATTGAACTTAGTTGCCATGGATCGCCTTACGTATTGCAACAGGTGTTGGATGCCTGCATAAGCCTGGGGGCAAGGCTTGCAAGGCCGGGCGAGTTTACCCAACGGGCTTTCCTGAATGGCAAATTGGACCTGGCACAAGCCGAGGCTGTTGCCGATGTAATAGCCAGCCAAAGTGCGGCGGCACACAAAGCATCGTTGCATCAAATGCGTGGAGGATTTAGCAACGTGCTCAAAGAACTTAGGGAGCAACTCATTAAGTTTAGCGCACTGATAGAATTGGAACTGGATTTTGCCACGGAAGATGTAGAATTTGCCGACAGAACAGCGTTCTACCATTTAATTGATAAAATAGATATAACGGTAAACGGGTTGCTGCAATCCTTTGCCCTTGGCAATGTTATAAAGCAAGGTATTCAGGTAGCTATTATTGGTAAGCCTAACGCCGGAAAAAGCACATTACTCAATGCCCTGCTCAACGAAAACCGGGCAATTGTAAGCGATATTGCCGGCACCACCCGCGATACGATTGAAGAAGTGCTGAATATTGATGGATTGCTGTTCAGGCTAATTGATACAGCAGGCATTCGTGTACATACTTCTGACCTGATAGAAAGTATGGGCATGGAAAAAAGCGTGCAAAAAATGAAGCAGGCGGATCTGGTGATTTGCCTTGTTGATGTGAATAATGAAACAAAGGCCACGCTGGAAATACTTAAGGCGCAGATGGAGGCAGAAGATAAGCCTTATATGCTGGTAGGCAACAAATGCGACTTGCAACAGGAGGCTCATGTATATGAGTATTTTCAAAGCCTGGATGTTCTACTTATTTCGGCTAAAGCAGGCCTTCATATTCAAACCTTAAAAGAACGTATGGTAGAAGCTGTGTTGCGGGGGCGAACCATCAGCGAAGACACTATAGTAACTAATGCCCGCCACTATGGCAACCTGCAACAAGTGGCACAAAGCCTGGCCGAAATCAGGGCGGGATTAGCCAATCAGCTACCTGGCGACCTGCTTGCCCTGGATATCCGCCGCTGCCTGCACTACCTGGGCGAAATAACCGGGGCTATAACCAATGAAGATCAGCTGGATTATATATTCAGTAAATTTTGTATCGGAAAGTAACTTTCATTTCTGTCCTATCTTTATTGGCATAAAACTGTGTTTGCCATGCCTATTGCACCAGACCACGTGGTGACGTGTTTAAATGCGCACTATGCACTCAGCCAGGACCAGATTGCCCTCTTTCGTGCTCAGGGCTTTATTCGGCTAAAGGAGGTCTTTTCGCCCAATGTAATTGAATACATAAATGGTACCATTTCGGACGAAGTGAAGCGCCTCAATACCCAGCACCTACCTATGGAAGAACGTGATACTTACGGCCGGGCCTTTTTGCAGATCATGAATATTTGGACGCAAAGTGAGGCGGTGAAGGAAATTGTATTCAGCAAGCGGCTTGCAAGGCTTGCAACTGAATTGCTGGAGGTAGAAGGCGTTCGCCTTTATCACGATCAGGCGCTTTATAAAGAGCCTGGCGGCGGACAAACCCCCTGGCATGCCGACCAGTATTACTGGCCTTTGGCAAGTGACCGAACAGTTACTGCATGGATCCCACTGCAAGCCACACCATTGCAAATGGGACCACTGGCTTTTAGCGCTGGCAGCCTAAATCTATCTACAGGACGCAACCTGAAAATTAGTGATGAAAGTCAGCAGGTATTGGAACAGACCTTGCAAAATCATGGATTTACGCAGGTGGAAGAATCTTTTGATGCAGGCGATGTAAGTTTTCACCTGGGATGGCTTTATCACCGGGCTGGTGCAAATAATACCAACCACATGCGGAGGGTAATGACAGCAATTTATATGGAGAAGGATATGCGCCTGAAGGCCCCCGAAAATGATAATCAGGTAGCTGATTGGGAAGCATGGTGCCCCGGTGCAATTGTAGGTGAAGTAATAGATACACCATTGAATCCTGTGCTGTAAAACCTGGACTACAGGGTGGCGCAACAATTCTTATTGTGCCAATTGCCCGGTGTTGCCATTTACCATTCCATTCATTAAGCATGTGCGGTGTTACCCATGGTAATGACAACAGTCTTGTAAATTTGAATGGTTAAAAAGTCCTCCTCATGGCAAGGTATACATACTCCAATACTCAAACAATAGTGCTTTATTTGGCTACTTTTCTTTGTTCACTAATACCTTTTATGATGCAGGCTCAGGCTCAATATCCTCAGGTTTCATTCGGCACCATAAAGCATCTTGAAAATTTTGTCTCCGCATATATACAACCTCGCAATGTAGACGTATGGTTGCCTCCTGGTTATGATACAACAAAACGATATGCAGTGCTTTATATGCACGATGGACAGATGTTGTTTGATAGTGCTATTAACTGGAATAGGCAGGAGTGGGGCGTGGACGAAACAGTAGGCAGGTTGATTGCTGAGGGCAAAATACAACCTTGCATAGTAGTGGGCATTTGGAATGGCGGAGAGCTGCGCCATAGCGAATATTTTCCGCAAAAACCTTATGAAGCACTTAGCGAAGAACAGAGGAAAACATTGCTGGATGCCAGCCGCCCGGGTGGCGCATCGGTGTTTAATGGCCTGCCGGTTCAGAGCGACAACTACCTGAGTTTTTTAGTAAAGGAATTGAAGCCCTTTATTGACAAAACCTACAGTACGTATAGTGATGCCGCGCACACGTTTGTAGCAGGCTCAAGTATGGGCGGGCTTATAAGTATGTACGCCATGTGCGAGTACCCGCAGGTGTTTGGCGGGGCGGCTTGCCTGAGCACACATTGGCCGGGTGTTTTTTATACACAAAACAACCCGGTTCCCAATGCCATTGTCAATTACCTGCAAGGGCAATTACCCAAACCCGGCACTCATAAATTTTATTTCGACTACGGAACGACCACTCTTGATTCTATGTACAAGCCATTTCAAAAGCAGGTGGATGAGGTGATGAAACAGGCAGGTTACAGCCTTAAGAACTGGATGACCAAAGTGTTTGTAGGTGAAGACCACTCTGAAAATGCCTGGCGAAAAAGATTGCATCTTCCTGTAGAATTCTTGCTTGGAAAATAGTTGCGCAGCTATTGTCGCTTCAAACATGCTACTATCATAGGCTCAACCGTTGGCGGCAAAATTGAATGGAACATCAGGAAGGCGCATGGTTTATTATGCTCTGAATAATGCTAAGTGAACGTGAATAGGTAATTCATAGTAAAATTCCAAAACATAACTATAAATACTGCGATCAACTTGGAAACGTAGAAATTCACCTTTAGCCGATCGGACAACAGATAGACTGTCAGGTTATTTAAACCCAATCCGAACAGCGCTATGCTTAAGAATGAGAGATACTGTGTTGAAACCGCATCGCTCTTATTGCTAAATGTCCAGATTTTATTCAGTATGAAATTTGAGGTGGTTGCCAAACAAAACCCACTGAATTGGCTACATATTTATTAACCTTCAATCGTTCTTTCAAAAACCATGTAGTAACAAAATCCAGGATCATGCCAGAAAGACCGACAAAGCAATACTTCACAGGTTTGAAGAGCACCTCTTTCATTAATGAACCGTGATTCTCTTGAAATCTGAATTCAGGGTTGGACCAAATAAGGAACTGCAGCACAGCGCCATCCCATATTTGCCAGGGGGAAGAACCGGCATCTTGAATTTGATTTCACTCTGTATTTATCTTTTGCTTTTAAAAGATATATTTTTTGGGTAAGCATTCCCTCCAATTCTTTATGTGCTTTCTTATTGTGCACCATAGCTTTCATTTCTATTTGGAAGTAGTCGTCTTCAAAGTGCACATCGCTCCCGGTGGGGTTCTCAATTGTGAACTTAATGCGTATGGAATCGCCTGGCGCCATATTTTTCTCATGCACATCAAATTCAATTCTTAGCCTGTTGGTAGTTTGTAATCTGCTGGCGAAGAAGCCTTCAAACTCATCACTGCCCACCCGAAACTTCTCGGATTTTCCTTTATACGAACCATATATAAGGACGGGCGAATCGGCCCAGGCATCTTCAAAATGCCACAGGTCGAACTGGGTTTGCCTTGTGGCCAATGAACTGATTACAATGGATGGCTTACCTGTAAAAAAAGTGTAAAGTGATGGCTGCTGAAAAGAGCCGGTAAATACCACTGGCTTGTTTTGGGCAAGCGCCTATATTGCCCGATAGCGTTTTTCTTTACAGATAAGTTGAGCCTTTCGGGCAACAGGTTGGCAACCAGGGCTATCCTTGCCAATAGGATGACTGCCAGTGAACCTGCTAAAGAAGGTATTTCATGAGCGCGATATCAATGGCAACCCTGTTCATTAGTAGAACAATGATGGGTATAGACGCTGCAACCGTCCACTGTGGCTGCGTATCGCCACGCAGGGTCATTATCCAAAAGAACAGAATGAAACCACAAATGATAAAGTACTGAGATCTTTCAAAGCTGTTGGCCGGTTTGTACTTAAATAGCATATACATTACTGCTCCAAATGTAATAGGGTTGAATGCTATCAGCTGATTGGGTATGTATTTCAATGGAAAAATCCATTTAAATTGGGCAGACCGAGCAATAAGATGGTATTTGAAACTAGGAAAGTTGTGCGCATATTGCCAATAAAAATGCGGCACACACAATGCAAGAGCCACAATACCTGTAAGCCAGAATCGGTAGTTGGTAAGCAATTTGAGGTTGGAGAGTATGA
>Ga0114939_10000488_pt1 | contig 32976 bp, 27 predicted proteins | sample AshMeaCrysSpring_FD_87196 | JGI IMG/M metagenome (GOLD analysis project Ga0114939, IMG submission 87196) | Groundwater microbial communities from Big Spring, Nevada to study Microbial Dark Matter (Phase II) - Ash Meadows Crystal Spring | ecosystem: Environmental > Aquatic > Deep subsurface >...
TCCACTTGGACCATTGCGTACTCCTGCATCTCCTTCTCCAGAAACTCGGAGGCGAGTGCCATTATCCACACCTGCTGGAATAGTTATTTTCAGTTTTTTCTTTTCTTGTTTTCTCCCTGCGCCTCCACAAGAATCACATTTGTCTTCTATTGTCTGTCCTTCACCATTACAGGTTGGACAAACCGAAACCTGAGCGAAGCTACCAAAGGGAGTACGAGCTGTACGACGTACTTGACCACTGCCATCACAGGTGGGGCAGGTTTTTGAGCCTGTGCCTGGTTTGGCTCCTGTTCCATTACATACTTGACAATTTTCTAAATGGGGGATACGGATTTCTTTTTCACCACCAAATATGGCTTCTCTAAATTCCAGCTTGAGGTCTAATCTGAGATCATCTCCTTTTGCGGGTCCTCGACGACGACGAGAGCCTGTTTGACCTCCCCCTACTCCACCAAACCCGCCGAAGAAGGTTTCAAATATATCTGCAAAACCGCCCATATCACCATAATCGAAACCTGATCCTGCTGCACCTCCCACTCCTGCTTCACCAAAACGGTCATATCTGGCACGAGTTTCTGGTTCTGAGAGTACTTCATAGGCCCGATTTATTTCTTTAAAACGCTCTTCTGCCCCTGCTTCTTTATTGACATCGGGATGATATTGCCGAGCAAGGCGACGGTAAGCTTTTTTTATTTCTTCTTTGTCTGCATTTCGGGAAACGCCTAGGATTTCATAGTAGTCGCCAGCCATAGTTTGCTTTCTAATTTTTTTACTTTTTTACTTTAACTTAACAACAAATCAGTCTACAGCCTCATAATCACCTGTGACTGTTTCATCTTTATCATAATCGAAATTAAACTTGTCTTCGTATTCTGTTCCTTCTTCAGAAAATTCACTCAAACCTGTTAATATTTCTTCTTCTATTGTTTTAAACTCATCATCGTCTGCACTTTGAATTGTTTCAAAGTCTTTTTCTATTGTTCTTCCTGGCTGTATGTTCAGATCTCCTTTTGTATATACAGCCGACCCTACTGCTAACATTGTTTGGCGCAGTTCTTCTATCAGTGATTTTACTTTTTCTACACTTACTGCTGGATTGTTGATTGCTGTTTCTACTTTTTGGCGTTTTTGCCGAATAGTACTTTTCAGTTCTTCTGAGATTAAGTTACTGTTATTTTTTATAATTATTTCATAGTTATATAACAAGTTATCTACTTGGTTTTTCAGTTCTACCAGTTCTATTCGGCGGCGATCTTGAGCTGAATATTTTTCTGCTTCTCGGCGCATCCGTTCAATTTCGCTGGGGTTTAGCCCTCCTGTGTTTGTTATTTGGATACTCTGTACTCTGCCTGTTCCTTTATCTTGAGCTGCTACTTTGAGAATCCCATCTACGTCTATTTCAAATGACACTTCTATTTGAGGTATGCCTCTTGGAGCTGGAGGAATACCTGTGAGTAGGAATTTCCCCAAACTTTTGTTATCTTTTGCCATTGCTCGTTCTCCTTGGAGAACGTGAATTTCTACTGATGTTTGACCATCTGTAGCTGTGGAAAATGATTGAGACTTGCTGGTTGGAATGGTTGTGTTCCTATCAATAATTTTTGTAAACACTTCTCCCATAGTTTCAATTCCCAATGATAGAGGTGTTACGTCTAATAATAATAAATCTCTTACTTCACCTCCGAGTACGCCTCCTTGAATAGCTGCTCCCAGGGCTACTGCTTCATCTGGATTTACTGAGCGATCTAATTGTTTTCCTGGAAATATTTTCTCAATAGTTTTTTGTACTGCTGGTATCCTTGTAGATCCGCCTACTAATATGATCCTGTCTATTTCTTCTGGAGTCAGTTCTGCATCTTTTAGTGCTTGGTTTACTGGTGCTGCCGTGTTTTCGATGAGTTCTTTTGCCAAATCTTCAAACTGTGAGCGTGATAGTTCTGTTTCTAAATGTTTTGGTCCTGTTTCATCTGCTGTCAGAAATGGTAGATTTATTGAAGTTGTGAGTATATTTGACAATTCTATTTTAGCTTTTTCCGCTGCTTCCCGTAGGCGCTGAATTGCCATTTTGTCACTTGCTAAGTCTATGCCTTCTTGCGATTTGAAATTTGCCATCAGCCAACGCACTATCACATTATCAAAATCATCACCACCCAAGTGATTATTGCCTGATGTTGCTCTTACTTCAAATACTCCACTTCCCAACTGAAGGATAGACACATCAAAAGTGCCACCTCCCAAGTCATAGACTAAGATATTTTGTTCCACATCTTGTTTATCTAACCCATAGGCTAAAGCTGCCGCTGTTGGTTCATTTATAATGCGCATTACTTCCAATCCTGCGATTGTTCCTGCGTCTTTTGTTGCTTGCCGTTGAGCATCTGTAAAGTAAGCTGGTACAGTTATTACTGCTTGACTCACTTCTTCACCGAGGAAGTTTTCTGCATCTGTTTTCAGTTTTTGCAAAATCATCGCAGATATTTCTTGCGGTGTGTATTTCCGCTCTCCTATCTGCACATCTACTGTATTATCCCTTCCTCTGACGCAGTTGTAGGTTACCCGCGAGCGTTCTAACTCTGTTTCTTCCCAACGTCGTCCAATAAATCTTTTTATGCTATATACTGTGTTCTCTGCATTTGTTACAGCTTGCCGCTTGGCTAACTGTCCTACCAGATGTTGATTGCCTTTACCAAAACCAACTATAGAAGGGGTTGTTCGCCCTCCTTCCTGGTTTTGTATTACTACTGGTTTTCCTCCTTCTAGAACAGAGACACAACTATTTGTTGTTCCTAGGTCGATCCCAATGACTTTTCCCATAGCCAGCGGCTGTTTTTGCTTACTTTAATTTGATCTCAGTATTTTTTTTGCTTTATTTCAAGCTTTTATTTTTGCCTTGAGAGCTGATTAACTCGATGGAGGATCCTGCTCTTGAGTTGTTTGTGTGTTTTCTTCTTCTGAGCTTACCATAGATTCTAATGGAGCAGCCACTTTTACCATTGCGTGGCGGAGAACCTGATCGCCGAGTAAATAGCCTCGCACGAGTTGTTCCATCACTATGCCTTCTGGATATTCATTTGTCGGTTCCCGCATCATCGCTTCATGATAGTTTGGATCAAACGGTTCTCCTTCTGGACGCATTGCTGAAACTCCTATGCGTTTCAGGCTATCTACCAAATTTTTGTATACCCCTTGATAACTTTTGTGAATCCCCATTTCTCCCTCTGTTACTGGTTTAATTTGGGTTCGAGCTCGTTCAAAGTTATCTACTACTTGTAATAACTCGCTGATTGTATTTCTTTTTACTTGTTGTTCTAGTATTTCTCTCTCTTTTATACTGCGTTTGCGGAAATTATCAAAGTCTGCTGCCATTCTTGCATATTGCACTTGTATAGCTTCAGTTATCTTGGTTTGCTGTTCTAGTTTTTCCTTTAAATTTGCAATTTCTTTTTGAAATGCTTCTATTTCTGAGAATTCTTTTGTTTCTCCTGGCTGAGTTTCTGTTTCCTCTGTTGCTGAGTTTGAAACTGCTTCCTCTACGATTAATTCTGGGTTTTCCTGTGTTTGTTCTTTTTCCACAACAGCTTCCAACGATTCCAAATTGTTATTTTCTTCTTTTTCCGACATTTCTAAGGTTTCATCTACATATTCTGAAGTTATTTCTTGCTGATTTTTGTTCTCAGTCATAGTTTTTATTTGCTACAAAAAACAATAATGATTCTAGCTAGGACACTTAAATTATTTTAGTTCTTTTAGTTTTATCATTTTTTATTTGCCCAATGATTCAGATAAGCCTTTACCTGCTAGAAGAAGCTAAAATAAATGGATAGTCACCTTGTCAGGGTTTTATTAGCCATGTATCAATTTTACCCTGGCATTGGGGAACAATAAGTTGTGTACTAAATTTATCACATAAATTAAAGTAATATGAACTCTGCATCCGCATCGAAGATGTCACGGGCGATCGCACCGCAAAACTATTTTTCACCCTTCGGCAATAAACTAATTCAATCTGGTTTTCTCGAACCAGATCAGATGAAAAAGGCACTGGCACAAACTCGCAAATCAGGTCGTCCTTTGCTTCAAGTAGTAGAAGAAATTACAGGGCGTTCACTGACACCTGATTTGCTAAGACAGTACAAAAAACATCATCTATTTGAACTAAAGATACTTTATGGTGTAGATTCTCTCGATCCAGAAATAAATCCGATCGCTACGGATGAAATGGCAGATTTGATCGAAACACTCATACCCATTGAAGTTTGTACCCGTTTTAAGTTAATGCCCTTAAAAAAAGTAGAAGGAGAAGGGAAAGCAATTTTGGTGGCAATGGTAGATCCAGATAATCTAGAAACTCTAGATGAACTGAGGAGAATACTAGACAGGAAAAACCTCGGACTCCAGCGAATGGTAATCACATTAGAAGATTATCAAAATCTACTAGATGATTTTAACAAAACAAAAACTGAAAGAGACGAAAAAAGAGCAAAACTAGCAAAAGAAAAAGAATTAGAAAAACTTTTTGATGTAAGTGAAATAGTCGAAAACTTAGAACCGATAGAGGCAGATGAAGAGGATGATGGAGATGATATAGGTGATGTAGATGAAGCAGATGAAGCACCAATCATTAAATTGGTGAACAAAGTACTAATCAAGGCTTTACAACAAGGAGCCTCTGACATTCACATAGAACCACAAGAGAATGAATTACGTATCCGCTTTCGCAAGGATGGGGTACTGCAAGAAGCTTTTAATCCCCTGCCAAAGCATATTGTTACAGCAGTATCGGCAAGGTTGAAAATTATGGCGGATTTGGATATCGCAGAACGCCGTTTGCCCCAAGATGGGAAAATTAGAAGGATATTCCAAGGTCGCAAAGTGGATTTCAGGGTGAATAGTTTGCCTTCTCGCTACGGTGAAAAGGTTTGTATGCGGATCTTGGATAACTCGGCAACTCAGCTAGGGTTGGATAAGTTGATTACTGATGAGGAAACTCTGGCAATTGTCAGAGAAATGGCAGCTCGTCCTTTTGGTTTGATCTTGGTAACGGGCCCAACAGGATCAGGTAAATCAACCAGTCTATATTCGGTTTTGGCAGAAAGAAATAGCCCCGATGTAAATATAAGTACGGCAGAAGATCCCATTGAGTACTCTTTACCAGGTATCACTCAGGTGCAGGTAATTCGAGAAAAGGGAATGGATTTTGCATCCATTCTCCGAGCTTTTATGCGCCAAGATCCTGATGTAATTCTGGTGGGTGAGACGCGAGATAAAGAAACAGCAAAAACGGCAATTGAAGCAGCTTTGACAGGTCACTTGGTGTTAACAACTCTCCACACAAATGATGCACCAGGTGCGATCGCCCGTCTAGATGAAATGGGCATTGAACCATTTATGATTTCTGGATCTTTGATTGGAGTTTTGGCTCAACGTTTGATGCGTCGTGTCTGTAGTGAATGCCGCATTGCTTATCATCCAACTCCAGAAGAATTGGCAAGATATGGTTTATCTGCAAGTAGAGAGTCAGACGTTACTTTCTATAAAGCTAATACTTTAAGTTTGGATCAGATCAACGAGGGTAAAGCAGCAGGTACTCTGTGTCAAAAATGTAACGGAAATGGTTATAAAGGAAGGGTGGGTGTATATGAAGTAATGCGCATGAGTGAAGGACTCGCAGCTATAATTAATGAAGGGGCAACTACAGACAGGATTAAAGAAAAGGCTGTGGAAGAAGGAATGACAACTATTCTGGCATATAGCTTGAATTTGGTGCGACAAGGCTATACAACTTTTGAAGAGGTAGATCGGGTAACATTTACAGATTCAGGATTGGAAGCAGAACTGAAAGCTAAACGTAAGAGCTCTCTAACTTGTAAAACCTGTCAAGCAGAATTACAACAAGAATGGCTGGATTGTCCTTATTGCACAACACCACGTTTTACAGATCAATAAATAGGAAAATAGGAGATGAGAATATGGACTTAATGATTGAAGACTTGATGGAACAGTTAGTGGAGATGGGTGGTTCTGATATGCACATTCAGGCAGGTGCCCCGATCTACTTCCGCATTAGTGGTAAATTAGGACCAATTAGCGAAGATACTCTAAGTCCCCAGGAAAGTCAAAGATTAATCTTTAGTATGCTCAATAACACTCAGCGGAAAGAATTAGAGCAGAACTGGGAATTGGATTGCTCCTATGGAGTAAAAGGTTTAGCTCGCTTCCGTGTAAATGTCTATAAAGAAAGGGGTTGTTATGCTGCTTGTTTAAGGGCTTTGTCTTCTAAAATACCGAATTTTGACCAGTTAGGTTTGCCAGAAGTGGTAAAACAAATGGCGGAAAGACCCAGGGGAATGGTATTGGTGACGGGACAAACAGGATCAGGAAAAACAACAACCCTGGCGGCAATGTTGGATATGATCAATAAAACTCGTGCTGAACATATTCTCACAGTGGAAGACCCGATCGAGTATGTTTTTCCTAATATCAAGAGTTTGTTTCATCAACGTCAAAAAGGTGAAGATACAAAGAGTTTTGCTAATGCCTTAAAATCCTCCCTCCGAGAAGATCCTGATATTATCCTGGTGGGTGAAATGCGGGACTTGGAAACAATTTCTCTGGCAATTACAGCAGCAGAAACAGGCCACTTAGTATTTGGAACTCTACACACAAATTCAGCGGCAAGTACCATAGATAGGATAATAGATGTGTTTCCATCAGGGCAACAAGCACAAATTCGGGCAATGTTGTCAAACTCCTTGATCGCAGTATTTAGCCAATGTTTGGTGAAAAAGAAAAGCCCTAAACCAGGTGAGTTTGGTCGAGCAATGGCTCAAGAAATAATGGTGATAACTCCAGCGATCGCTAACCTTATCCGTGAAGGTAAAGCGTCTCAAATTTATTCTGCTATTCAAACAGGTAGTAAGTTGGGAATGCAAACTATGGAGCAAGCTTTAGCTAGTATGGTGAAAAGTGGAACTATTTCTTTTGAAGAAGGAATGTCAAAAAGTGCTAAACCTGATGAACTACAACGCATTGTCAGTGGAGTAATGGCGTCAGGAAAAATGAATGTAAAATAAAAAATTAAGTGATTTAGCTAGAGGAAAGTTGAGATAAAAATTAACTAGCCTCTAGAAAAAAATAAGCAAAGAAAAGAAAAAATAGGAGGATTAAATAATCAAAAAAAAGAAGCTAAAATTAAAAGATTTTAAGAGATAATGGTAATTAAAAGTAAAAAACATTTGTGAAAAATGGTGAAAAAAGATGGCAACATTTGTAGTACAAGTTAAAGACATAAAAGGGAAAGTACATAATGAAAAGGTAGAAGCAGAGTCACCAGAACAAGCAAGAAATAAACTAAAACATAAATATCCAGCGATTGGAAAAGCGAAAAAAGCTGGAATGGAATTAAACTTTGACATGTCAAATTTTGAAATGGCAATGTCAAAGGTAACAGTAAAAGACAAAGCTATATTTTCCCGTCAATTTTCAGTGTTAGTAAATGCAGGGGTAGCGATAGTAAGAGCTTTAGGGGTACTAGGAGAACAATGTGGTAATCCTAAACTGAAAAAAGCTATCTTAGCTATCAGTGCGGAAGTGCAAACAGGAAATAATCTGTCTGATGCAATGAGCAAACACCCTGAGTGCTTTGATGATTTATACGTGAGTATGGTACAAGCAGGAGAAACGGGGGGTGTACTAGATGAAGTACTCAACAGATTGTCAAAGCTCTTAGAAGATATGGCAAGACTGCAAAACCAAATTAAATCAGCAATGGCTTATCCTGTAACAGTGGGAATTTTTGCAGTATTGGTATTTTTTGCGATGACAATATTTTTGATTCCAATTTTTGCGGAAATATTTGAAGATTTAGGAGCAGAATTGCCAGCTTTGACAGCATTTATGGTGTACTTAAGCGGAGTGTTTAGAAGTCCAAAAATTTTGATTCCAATTTTTGCGGTGATTGGTATAGTATTTGCAATCAAGGCATACTATAAAACACCAGTAGGACGTTTACAAATAGATAAGATTCTGTTAAAAATGCCCTTGTTTGGTGACTTAAATGAAAAGTCAGCAGTGGCTCGTTTTTGCAGAGTTTTTGGGACATTGACTCGCTCAGGAGTACCAATCCTCAACTGTTTAGATATAGTAGGAAACACAATAGGAAATAAGGTGCTGAGTAATGCAGTGGACGCAGCAAAAGAAGAAATTCAACAAGGTGGAATGCTGAGTATTGCCATTCAAAAAAAGAATATTTTTCCGCCAATGGCAATTCAAATGATGAGTATCGGGGAAGAAACAGGTGAGTTGGATTCGATGATGATGAAAGTAGCTGATTTCTATGAAGATGAAGTAGAACAAGCAATTAAAGGTCTGACAAGTTTGATAGAACCGTTGATGATGGTTGGTATAGCAGGAATGGTAGGGACTATTTTGTTGTCTATGTATCTACCAATGTTCTCTATATTCGATCAATTGGCTTAAAAAATAAATGTTGTTATTGGTCATTGGTCATTAGTCATTTAGTCATTAGTCATTGGTCATTAGTATTTTAAAATAAAATCAAACAAAAACTATAAAGTACAAGTTACAACTAATGACTAAGGACTAAGGACTAAGGACTAAGGACTAATGACTAATGACTAATAACTAATGTCGGCGAATATGAAAAAAGGAATTGAAAGATGAGTGTTAAACAAGCAGAATACGAAGCGCTTCTATCAGAATATAGTGACCGAAACGGGGCGATCGCTCTTTTGAAACAGCATCGACCATACCTAGAAATGATACCGAGTTTGCGTCGACCAAGAGAAAGCGTGATTTCAATTCCTTTACCAGTTGTAAAAATTCGACAGCGAACTTCACCGAGAGAAAGTATGTCGGTAGAAGCGACTCGCTTACCCTGTGACCTAGCGATTTTGATGTGCGATCCAGAATGGAAAATTAAAATGGGAGTGGAGATAATAATATTCATCCATCGTCCTGAGGAAGACTTTTCTAACCTGCTCATTCGCTGGCGAGAAACACAGATATATTTAAATAAGGAATATGAATGGTTGATGCCTGCCAGCGAACAACATATGTTTAGTGAAGTTGCAGAGCAAATATATCCGCTTTTTGTGGTTTTTGAAGGCACTCCAGAAAGAATTAAGCGAGGATTAACAGGTGCTTGTCTTCCTTTTTTGATTCAAACACCAAAGTCAATCAAAGAAGAAGAAATGACAGAAGTTATATCACGCAGAGAGCAATAAGTAGTCAAATTATTACCAAAGTTATGAGTACCCTCCTATAATCTTAGGAGGGTTTGTGCTTCATTTTTCAAGTACTGTACAAAACACAAAGACAACAAATATAATTAAGTAAAAACCTTTGAAAGATTATGAACACAAAAAAGTCGGTTTTGACTCTGGCAATCTTAACCTTAACTAGCATAGTACCTGCTAAGATTGCCTTTGCTATTCTGCCACAAGAGCCTACTGTGGAGATAGATCCCACCACAGGCGAGATAAGTATTGAATTTCCGCCACCACCAGAAAAACCCAACCCTGAAACCACAGCAGGGGGAGGGACAAGAGGGGAAGAATGTCAAGAAGCAGTTGACAAACAGGAAACACAATTAACAGCTTTGATGCCATGTGAAAATGTGGTAACAACTATTGCCCCTAATCCAACAATGTTTTGGTATGTTCCAGTCACAAATTCCAAGTCAGCGGAATTAATTATTGTGGAGGAAGCAACGGGAAAATATATTCACAACCAAACCATAAATATCCCTGAAACAGCGGGAGTTATACAAGTAAAGTTACCAGAAACAGTATCTTTAGAACTCAACAAATCTTATTTGTGGAAATTTGCTTTAATTTGTGACTCCACAGGGCCAAGTGAGTGTGAGGATGTGAGTGGGAGGATGGAGCGGACTGCACTTACTCCTGAACTTGAGGAGCAACTAAAAAAAGTCACAACTCCCATAGAACAGGCAAAACTTTATGCTCAATATTATCTTTGGAATGAGACTATTAGTATTTTGGCTGAGTTGCGGGATTCTTATCCGAGTGAATGGAAACAACTATTAAACTCGGTAGGGATTGAGGAAGATAAGATAGTGGAAGCTCCTTTTGTGGCAATACTAAATTAAGAAAATACTCCTGAAAGTGTGGCAAAAATTAAAACAGGTAATTTGGCAATGGCGCTGTATTTGGACGATCACTCCATCAATAACACTAATAATTATACTCTTGCGCTCTACTGGTTTATTACAGTCTTGGGAATTGGCAGTTTACGATCAATATCTTCGTTTGCGTCCCCAACAAACTCGTGATGACCGCATTGTAATAGTAGGAATTGACGAGTATGATATAAATGCAATTGGACAAGGAATTATTACCGATGAGGTTTTGGCGGAGTTGTTGGGAAAACTCAAGGGGATGAAACCCATAGCAATAGGTCTGGATCTATATCGAGATTTACCAGTAGAACCTGGTCATGAGAAATTAGAGGAAGTATTCCAAAATACTGACAATATAATAGGCATTGAGAAAGTTCTCGGCGATAGTAGGCGGGAAGCAGTAAAAGCACCCCCGACGCTCAAAGCTAAAGGGCAAGTAGCCGCAAATGATGTGGTTTTGGATAAGGATAATAAGGTGCGCCGTGCTTTGTTGGCTTTAACTGGGGAAAATGGAAAACCTATCTATTCTTTGGGTGTATATCTTGCTTTACTCTATCTAGATGCTGAAGGTGTTTCTCCGAAAATTGTGCCAGGAACAAATAATTGGTGGCAGTTAGGTGAAACTGTATTAGTACCCTTTGCAAGTAATGATGGTAGTTATGTGGGTGCAGATGCTGGAGGTTATCAAGTTATTTTGAACTATCGAGGTGGTCGAGGTTCTTTTGAAACTGTCTCTCTGATAGATATTCTCGAAGAAAGAGTACCCCCAGACTGGGGACGATCTCGCCTGATTTTAATTGGCAAAGTAAGTGAGAGTTTTGGGGATGTTCTGGTAACACCGTATACTCAAAATCCCTCTGAACGTATGCCAGGGGTAGAAGTTCATGCTAATATCGCCAGCCAAATTATTAGTACTGCCTTAGAAAATCGCTTTTTGATCAAAAGCTGGCCTGAATCAATGGAGTATGTTTGGATTTTCCTCTGGGCTGGATTTGGGGCTGTTATTGCTTGGAATGGACGAGAAAACAGTTTCCTTTACAAAGGAGCTATTTTACTTGTTCCAAGCAGTGTTTTGCTCCTTATTACCTACACTGCTTTTGTTCAAAACTGGTGGATTCCTGTAGTTCCCCCAATTCTGGCATTGGGAGGAGCGGCGATCGCTATTACTGCTTATATTGCTCGCAGTGCTGGGCAAATTCGCCATACCTTTGGGCGTTATCTTAGTAAGGAAATTGTCACTACTTTACTAGATCATCCTGAAGGCTTAAAACTGGGTGGTGAGCGGCGCAAAATTACGCTCCTGACCTCTGATTTAAGAGGTTTCACAGCCACATCAGAAAGATTACCTCCCGAAGAAGTGGTTAAAATTCTCAATTTTTATCTAGAATACATGGCTGATGTTATTACTCACTATCAAGGAACCATTGATGAGTTTATGGGAGATGGAATTTTAGTGTTATTTGGTGCCCCTATTGCTAGAGAAGATGATGCTGAGAGAGCGGTAGCTTGTGCAGTAGCAATGCAGCTTGCAATGGGATCTGTGAATGAACAAATGAAAAAGTGGGGAATAGCTCCTCTAGAAATGGGTATTGGTATCAACACTGGAGAAGTTGTTGTGGGCAATATAGGCTCAGAAAAACGCACAAAATACGGGGTAGTTGGCAACCAAGTTAACTTAACTTATCGTATTGAATCCTATACCATCGGGGGTCAAATTATTATCTCAGAAACCACTTTACAAGAGGCAGGTTCAATTGTCAAAGTTGATGGAGAAAGACAAGTAACACCCAAAGGAGTTAAACAGCCACTAACAATTTATGAAGTAACAGGAATAGGTGGAAAATATAATCTTTATTTACCTGAAGAAGAGGAAATTTTCTGTAATTTGCCTGAAGAAATTGCAGTGCAATATTCACTACTCAAAGGAAAAGATATCAGCAAAGAGATATTTTTTGGTACTTTAGTCCAACTATCAGCTAAGGGAGCAGTAATTAAACACAATCAAGAAGAAGTGATGATTTTACCGCCTCCTTTATCAAATATTAAAATTAATATGGTGAGTGAAGGCAAATTAAGTGAAGATATCTATGCTAAAGTTAGAGAAAAGCCAGCAGAAAAGGGGAGCTTTTTTATTAGATTTACTAATCGTCCTCCAGAAATTCAAAGTCAACTAGACAATCTTTATAACTCAATAAATCAGAAATAAATATGACTAAGTTATTATTTTTAGGATCAGGTTCTGCTTTTACTGTGGGAGCAGACAATTTTCAATCTAATATGTTGTTGATCAAGGAAGATGGAAAGCAGCTTTTAATTGACTGTGGTTCTGATATTAGGTTTTCTCTCCATGCTGTTGGTCTTTCATATATAAATATCAGTGATATTTATATTAGTCATTTGCACGCCGATCATGCGGGTGGTCTTGAATATATTGCTATGACTACTAAGTTTGATCCTAGATGTGAAAAACCATCACTTTATCTGAGTAAAGAATTAGCTAGTGAACTTTGGGAAAGAACTTTATCGGGGGGAATGAAGTCAGTAGAAGGGGATATTAATGATTTAGAGAGTTTTTTTGTGGTTAATAAAATAGGACAAGAAAATAGGTGTTTTCATTGGGCTGGAATAACTTTTAATCTCATCAAGGTTATTCATGTTAATAGCGGCTATTTTATCATGCCTAGTTATGGTTTATTTTTTGAGGTTGATGGAGTAAAAGTATTTTTAACTACAGATACTCAATTTAATCTGGATGTGATGGGAAATTTGTATGAAGAAGCAGATATTATTTTTCACGATTGCGAAACAGCACTTTATCCTTCTCCTGTTCATGCTCATTATCAACAATTACTGACTTTACCTAGAAAAATTAAACAGAAAATGTGGTTATATGGTTATCAGCCTGGCAAATTACCTGATGCTAAAAATGATGGTTTTCTTGGTTTTGTTAAGCGCGGTCAAGTTGTTGATTTTTCAAGTTTAAATTATAATTTTGAGAAAATAATTATTTATGATAATAATCGTTATTTATAGGGTTTCTCTTAGTCTCGAGGTACGGACAAGGGGCGCCCATCCCCTTGTCTTACCTAGAAAAACTATACCTCACCGCTATGATAATTGCTATATAACTTTTTGTCAGTTGGTTAATCAATAAAAACAAATAGTTAAATAAAAAATTTTAAAAGTATAATTGGTAAAACTGGGAGTCAGCAACCCCAAGTTTATGGGGTTTGCTGGTTCAATTATTTGTGGGTATGACCATTACCGTTACGCGGTTGAATTACTCCATACCCGCCATGATTGCGAATATATATTACATTAATCTCCTGGGTATCTTTGTTGCGGAACATATAGAAGTCGTGATCTACTAATTGTAGTTGTTCGCGTGCTTCTTCGATTGACATTGGTTCCATGGAAAAATATTTCATGCGCACCACTTCTTCTGGGAGTTGAGGAGCGCGATCGCCGATTAAATCTCCTGTTACTGGTTCTTCTGTAACTAATTCTCCTGTTTTTGCTCCTGTTTGAGTCTTTTTATCTAGATTTTTTTCTTTATATTTGCGTAACTGACGAGCTATTTTATCTGACACCAAGTCGATACTAGCGTATAAATTCTCACTTCCTTCTTGTGCTCTGATTACTGTACCATTTGCATAGACTGTTACTTCTGCTTTGTGTTTATCTGCTATCCTGGCATTGCGTGCTACTGATAAATGCACATCCACTTTTGTTGTGATGCTACTATAGTGCTTGACTGCTTTTTCAAGCTTTTCTTCTACATACTCGTGAATTGCATCTGTCACGTCAATGTTGTTTCCCTGGATTAAAAGCTTCATATTTTATACTCCATCTTCTCGAATTTTTTGGTTGCAAAAATAGCAGAAAAACTTTTTGTTTTGTTTAGGTTTATTTTGCGTTAGTTTGCACTTTTCCCAAACTTTTTGTTACTTTATAATTTTCCCCACTATTTTTGTTGTTTGCTAGGAAAGCACTTTTAAAGGAAAAAACTTCTTGCTGCTATGGTGTTAACTTGCTTGTTTGTTATCCATACTTTAGCTAATTTTAGTGAGAGACAAAATTGTTATTACAATTTGCTACACAGACCTTGATAAATATTGAACATCACGTTACATCATAGACATAACATTTAACTCAAATCTAACATTTAACTAAGTCTAAATACTTAGAGAGTCTCCTTTTAAATTCATCTTCTATCTTTAGAATACCACTTGGTATTGGCTACGACATGGCCGTTTAACTTATTTTCATAATAATTTAAATACCTTGACAAAACTTGACATAAAGGAACGAAGACGCTGTTTTTTGAGGGTTGAGGGGGTTGTTCCCTATTTAACTAGCTGGGAAAAACAGCGATCGCTTGTTACGGAAAGAATTAATGACCAGTCTTTACCTGATGTTCTGTTGTTGCTGGAACATCCCCCTGTTTATACCCTGGGTACTGGTGCTAGTCTGGATTTTTTAAAATTTGACCCCCAAGCAACGGATTTTGAATTACATCGCATTGAACGTGGGGGAGAAGTCACTTATCATTATCCTGGTCAGTTGGTGGGATATCCTATTCTCAATTTAGGTTATTACCAGCAAGATTTACACTGGTATTTGCGCCAACTGGAAGAGGTTATTATTGTTACCCTGAAAAATTATGGACTGCAAGGGGTACGTCTGCCTGGTTTTACGGGGGTTTGGCTTGAGGGTTACAAAGTGGCTGCCATTGGGATTAAAGTGCGTCGCTGGATCACTATGCACGGCTTTGCGCTGAATGTATCTCCCGAGCTTTCTGGTTTTCAACATATTATACCTTGCGGTATTGATAATAAACCTGTGGGTAGTCTGGCTTTGTTTTGCCCCGAAATTACGGTAGAACAAGTACGCCAAGACATTATTAATGCTTTTGCAGAAGTTTTTCAGGTTGAGTTTATGCCTATGCCATAGAGGCGGCTACCCAGAATAAACTATCTACTAAGATGGTGCTGAGTATTGCTCCGCTAAAGGCCCACCAGTGTAGTTCGGTTTTTTGCATAGCCCATAAAGCCATTGCCAGGAGTACATTGGCTAAAACTACTGCCCAACTAATACCCCATGCTGTTTGTACTTGGATGATTGCGTTTTGAAATATAGGGGTTGCTAGTTCTGGGGCTACCTGCATTATTTGTCGCCAATGAGGAATCAAGCCTGTTATATAAAAGTATAAATCGGTGATTGCTGTTCCTATAAGAGAACCTAAATAAAACAAATTACCGATGAGTGCTTTTCTCTGTAAGATACACCAGCAAGCGCAGGGTAAACCGATCGCCTCTACTGGTAGATGTATTGATGGTTCCCATCTTAGCCAACCCCAGTAGATGGAGCCTGCTAACCAACTCCAACTGAAACCGAGGAGTAAGTCTCCCCAAATTTTAGTTTGAGGGCGGTTTTGGAATTTTATGCCTAACCCTACCCATAACCCTGTTAATACTAAGCTTAACCAGGGTAGCAACCTGACTAGGGGTGCTTGGAAAAATACGGGTACTGATACTAAAAATGCAGCCGCCGCAAATATTAGCCATGCTTGGCGTTCTCCTGTATTTTCAGGTGCGGCTGTGGATGTGGTTGAAAAGAATGTGTTGTTTAACAAGATTTTTAATGTTTTTTTCTTTACTTAACTTAATTTAACTTAATCTATCATATAAGTTAAATATCCCCCCAGGGGGGATATAAGAATTATATAGCAAAAATGATAGAGACAATGACTTCAAACTTGCAACCCCAGGCAAGGGGCGCCCATCCCCTTGTCTTATGTCCTCAAAGAAGGTTTTGAACTACATAAATAGAGCTATAAGTTGATTAATAGCCATAGATTTTAACCTATGGCTACCTTTACAAAACCTGCCTGCGCAGGTTTAAGATAAAAAGATCCTATAGGTTAATTTACTCAGAGGAAATGATATGGGAAGATTACTAAAATTAACTACAGCAATGATGATGGGGGTGGGTTTGGCTTTGGTTTGGGGTTGGTTTACTCCTGGTGCGGCGGAAATAACCCAGTCAAGTGAGGGGATGTCCCAGTTAAATTTGTTTCAAGCTGTTATTTTAGGAATGGTGCAGGGTTTGACTGAGTTTTTGCCTATTAGTAGTACTGCCCATTTAAAGGTTATACCTGTGGCTCTGGGTTGGGGTGATCCAGGTGTTACTTTTACTGCGATCATTCAGTTGGGGAGTATTGCTGCTGTGCTTTGGTACTTTTGGGGGGATTTAACTCAAATTACTACGGGGATGATTAAGGCGATCCGTAAGTCAGATTACCAGTCTAATGAGTTTCGTATGGCTTTGGGTATTGGTTTGGGTAGTATACCGATTGTGTTTTTTGGGTTGTTGATTAAGGTGTTGATTCCAGATTTCGATAATTCACCTTTGAGGAGTATGACGGCGATCGCTATTGCTTCCATTGTGATGGCTTTATTACTTGCTTTGGCGGAAAAAATTGGTAACCAGAAGCGTAATTTTGATGAACTTAAGGCAAAAGATGGTGTATTAATGGGTTTTGCTCAAGCTTTGGCGCTCATTCCTGGTGTTTCTCGTTCTGGTTCTACGATTACTGCTGGTTTATTTATGAATTTACAACGGGCTACTGCTGCTCGTTTTTCTTTTTTATTAGGAATACCTGCTATTACTTTAGCAGGTTTGGTGGAGTTAAAAGATGTTGTTGAGCTTGGAGTTGCAGGAGATGAAATTCTTGTTTTGCTGGTTGGTGTGATTTCTTCTGCTGTGTTTTCTTATGGGGCGATCGCTTGGTTAATTCGTTATTTACAACAAAGAGATACGTGGGTTTTTGTTTGGTATCGTTTAGCTTTTGGTGTGGTTATTTTAGGGGCTATTTTTCTGGGGAAATTTTAACTATCTCCCCAAAAAAAGGTGAGTAACAACTTTGTTACCCACCTTTTTTTTACTTAGTTAAAATTTCCAGAGGTAAGCGTTTAAAAGTCAACCTTTCATCTTGTACATCCACAAAAATTGTGTCTCCAGGTTTAAATTCTCCCCGCAAAATTGTCTTAGCGATCGCCGTTTCTAAATATCTTTGCACTGCCCGTTTTAATGGTCTTGCACCATACACTGGGTCATAACCTACTTCAGCCAAGAAAACTAAAGATGCTTCTGACATTTTCAAGGACAATTTTTGCTCTTGTAAACGCTCCTGTAAATGAGCTATTTGCAGTTTTACAATATTGCTTAACTCGGACTTTTGAAGACCGTGGAAAATGATAATTTCATCTATCCTATTAAGAAATTCAGGGCGGAAGTTAGTGCGCATTGCATCCATAACTCTACCGCGCATTTCCTCATACTTATTATCATCCCCAGCAAGATCCAAAATATACTGAGAACCGATATTACTGGTCATAATAATTATGGTATTTTTGAAGTCTACCACACGACCTTGACTATCAGTTAAGCGCCCATCATCGAGAATTTGCAACATAACATTAAATACATCATTATGGGCTTTCTCAATTTCATCAAACAAAATTACAGAATAAGGTCGTCGTCGAATTGCTTCTGTAAGCTGTCCTCCTTCTTCATAACCCACATATCCTGGAGGAGCACCCAACAGACGAGAAACCGCGTGTTTCTCCATATATTCCGACATATCAATCCGCACTAAAGCATCTTCTGTATCAAACATACTCGCTGCCAAAGCTTTGGCTAACTCAGTTTTACCTACCCCAGTGGGACCAAGAAAGATAAAACTGGCGATCGGGCGTTTGGGATCTGCTAAACCAGCTCGTGAGCGTTGAATTGCATCTGCAACTGCTGTTACTGCCTCATTTTGACCAATAACCCGCTCATGTAATTCATCTTCCAACTGCAAGAGTTTTTCCTTCTCTGATTCTACCAATTTACTGAGAGGAATACCGGTCCATTTAGAGATAATTTCTGCAATATCTGCCTCAACAACTTCCTCCCTTAATAAAGACTTCCCAGTGGTTTGTCTTTCCTCTAATTTGCTTTCCCTTTCTTTAACTTGGCGCTGCAAATCTGTTAGTTTCCCATAGCGTAATTCTGCAGCTTTATTGAGGTCATAATCCCGTTCCGCTTGTTGAATTTCCAAGTTAACTTGGTCAATAGTTTCTTTTAACTTACGAATCTGATCAATTACCTCTTTTTCTGACTGCCATTGAGCATTAAGTTGTGACTGTTCTTCTTTTAAATTAGCTAACTCTTTTTCTAACTTTTCTAACCTTTCTAAAGAAACAGCATCACTTTCTTTTTGGATAGAAAGACGTTCCATTTCTAACTGGAGAATTTTGCGGTCAATTTCATCTAATTCTTCTGGTTTAGAAGTTATTTCCATTTTCAATTTAGCTGCAGCTTCATCTACTAAATCGATCGCCTTATCGGGAAGAAAGCGATCGCTTATATAACGGTTTGACAACATTGCTGCTGCAACCAAAGCTGTATCAGCTATTTTCACCCCATGATGCACCTCATAACGTTCTTTTAAACCCCGAAGAATAGAGATAGTATCTATCACATTTGGTTCATCTACCATTACTTCTTGGAAACGCCGTTCTAAGGCAGCATCTTTCTCAATATACTTGCGATATTCATCAAGAGTTGTTGCCCCGATACAGCGCAATTCTCCCCGCGCTAACATAGGTTTAAGGAGGTTTCCTGCATCCATTGCCCCTTGAGTTGCCCCAGCACCAACAACTGTGTGGATTTCATCAATAAACATAATAATATTTCCCTGACTTTCAGTCACTTCTTTTAAGACTGCTTTCAGGCGTTCTTCAAATTCACCGCGATATTTTGCCCCAGCAATTAAAGCGCCCATATCCAGACCAATTAACTTGCGATCGCGTAAAGATTCTGGCACATCACGGTTAACAATTCGTTGTGCAAGTCCTTCTACAATAGCAGTTTTTCCTACCCCAGGTTCACCAATTAAAACGGGATTATTTTTCGTTCTACGGGATAAAATTTGAATGGTGCGACGAATTTCATCATCTCTGCCAATAACAGGATCTAACTTACCTTCTCTAGCCAATAAAGTTAAATCCCTGCCATATTTTTCCAAAGACTCATACTTACCCTCTGGGTTTTGGTCAGTCACTTTTTGACTCCCCCTTACTTGTTTAATTATCTCCTTAATTTTATTCTCATTCAGACCAAATTCTTGGAAAATATTTTTCCCAAAACGGTCATCTTTAGCATAACCCAACACCAGGTGTTCAATAGAAATAAAATCATCTTTAAACTCTAGGCGGAAATTTTCAGCCCGATCGAGTAAAGTATCTAAACTCCGTCCTAAATAAACAGACTCACCTGGGTTAGAAACCTTCGGTTGACGGTTAATAAACTCATCGGTTTTATCCCGCAAACGAGTAATACTAACATTAGCTTTATTCAGGATACTGGTAGCCAATCCCTCTTGTTCTATGAGGGATTTCATTAGATGTTCACTTTCTATTTGTTGATGTTTATTTTGTTTAGCAATATCTGGGGTGCGCACAATAGCTTCCCAGGCTTTTTCTGTAAATTTTTTTGGATCAGTTGGTTGCATTTTCTTTTTTATATCTACTAATAAAAAAATTATCACAAGAATAATTAGGACATAAGCAAGGGGCTTAAGCCCCTTGTCCTGTACAATAATTTTTAATTATCCTGCTTTGATATATTCTAATAATTGCCTCTAAAAATAGTAGGGGGAAATCCCAACTTTAAAGGTTTGGTTTTCCCACTATTCAAAGTCCAGTCGATAATTATCAAAATTCTCATCGTGGTCAGCTACAATAAATAACTTAATTAGTAAAAAGGAAAGGTAGGGGGTTTAAATTGGGAAATAGGGACAGAAGGGTAATAAATGTTTATATTTAATTTGCTACAAATGAATTTGAGCTAAAATATAGCGTAAAGCATCATAATCACTTTTGAGCAAAATACTTAAATATCTGCCAACCTTAACCAACCAATCGCGATCGCCTTTCCTTAACTGATAAATATTTCTTATTACTGCTGCTGTCAAAGATTCTACAGGAGTTCCCTGAACTTCTAATAAGATGCGTAAAAAATCCAATTGCTCACTAAAATTAATTATTTCTTCTGCTTGACAACTATAGACAGCTTGATGAATTTGTGGGGGACGAGGAGGTAAATATTGAAAAACCTTTCCACCCACTGAATGACTACCATTAACTGAAGCATTCAGAGGTTCTTCAAAACCCACAATAGCCACCCTAAACTCAGTTTTTAGCATAGCGAAAATTTGCGGTTGTTGTTCCTTTAATTCTGCTAAAGATAACCCTAAAGCTGTTGCTCGATGCACAGAATCAATGGGAGAAGTAGTAACATAACTAACAATGCCAAAAATTTTATTACCTGATTCTTCATCAAAAGATTTCACCCAACTACCAAAAGGCGGCATAACAGGAAAAGTTAAATCTTCAGGTTCCAAACATTGAGCCAAAAATTCTGTTGTTGTTGTTTGAATTACCTCAGCAATATGGGCTGGGTTACGATTATCTGTTGCAAATTGAGGTAAAGGAAGACGCATAATTTAGTCATTAATCATTAGTCAAAACGTAGGGGCGGGTGACTGGATGATATTTTACTCATAACTATCAAAACCCGCCCACTCCATGTTATTAATCATTTTGGTTATTAGTTATTAGTTATTAGTCATTGGTTATTAGTCATTACTGCTATACCTTCTGTTTCTTTGATTCCTTCTCGCAATCCTAATGCAATTTTACTATGTTTTTCTATTTGTGCCATCACCTGTTTTGCTCGTTTAATTACTGTGGGGGGTAAACCTGCTAAACGCCCTGCTTCTATGCCATAAGATTTATCTGCACCTCCTGGGTGCACTTGGTGCAAAAAAACTATTTTATCTGGCATTTCTTTCACTGTTACTTGATAGTTTGCTACGTTACTTAAAATAGATGCGAGTTCGTTTAATTCGTGATAATGAGTGGCAAAAATCGTTCTTGACTGCACTTCTGTGGCGAGATATTCTGCTACTGACCAAGCAATTGATAACCCATCAAATGTGGCAGTACCTCGCCCAATTTCATCTAATAAAACTAAAGATTTAGGAGTTGCATGATTAAGAATATTTGCAGTTTCATTCATTTCTACCATAAAAGTAGACTGCCCTGTGGCTAAGTCATCCACTGCTCCCACACGAGTAAAAATGCGATCGCTTAAACTTAATTTTGCTTCTTGTGCGGGTACAAAACTGCCTATTTGTGCCAATAATTGAATCAACCCCACCTGTCTTAAATAACAACTTTTCCCACTAGCATTTGGACCTGTTAAAATTATCAAATCTGGGTTATTATTTCCCTCTATTTCATCCCCCATTTTCGTAGAATTTGGTACAAATAAACCTGCACCTAAAGCTTGTTCTACCACTGGGTGTCTGCCTTCAATTATTTCTATGCCCCTACCTTCCACTATTTTAGGGCAACAATAATCTTGATAAGCTGCTATTTCTGCCAACCCAGCTAACACATCAATTGCTGCTACTGCTTTAGCAATATTTCTAATTTCCTCTGTTTTTTCTGCTACTTCCGTTCTTAACTCAGTAAAAATTTCGTATTCTATTTCATTTAATTCTTGTTGAGCGGTAAGTATTCTAGTTTCCCGTTCTTTTAACTCAGAAGTTATGTATCTTTCTTCGTTAGTTAATGTTTGTTTCCTAGTAAAATCTTGAGGCGCATTTGCTGCTTTACTGCGCGGCATACTTATATAATAACCAAAGGTTTTATTATAACCTACTTTGAGATTTGCTACCCCAGTGCGCTCTCTTTCTCTTACTTCTAAATTGGCTAACCATTGTTTATCTTCTTCTAAACTGTTGCGTCTGTCATCCAATTTAGAGTTAATTCCAGGGCGAATAATACCCCCTTCTTTTATTTGTTGAGGCGGAGATTCTACTAAATAAGCTACAATCTTACTACCCAGTTGTTCTAATTCTGGCGGCACTTTCTGTAATGTTTTTAAATACGGAGAATTACCAAAAGCTGCCAATTCTGCTAATTCACTTAATTTTATTAAAGACTCTCCCAGGTTAAGCAACTCCTTTCCATTTGCAGTACCTGCACCTACTCTTCCTGTTATCCTTTCTAAATCATAAATACTGCGCAAAAGTTGGCGCAAGTCTTGACGCAGAGTAATATTATCTATCAACTCCTCAATGGTATTTTGTCGCGCTCTAATACCTTTTGCATCAATTAAGGGTTGTAACAACCAACGACGTAACGCTCTTCCTCCCATAGCCGTAGTAGTGCGATCTATTGCCCACAAGAGAGAACCACTGTATGTAGCATCCCTAACTGTTTGAGTTATTTCCAGGTTTCTACGGGTTTGATGATCCAGGATGAGATAGTCTGCTATGTTGTAGGTGCGCAAACTTTGCAAGGGGACTTGGTTTGCTTTTTGGGTATCTTCGATATATTCTAATAAACCGCCTGCAGCCCGCACTGCTAGCGGTAAGTTTTCACATCCCATACCTTCTAGGGAGCGTACTTTGAATTTAATTAAGAGTCTGGGTTTGGCTTCATTGAGGGAAAAGGGAAGCTGCGATCGCAATGAATAACAAAAATTCTCTGGCAAAAATTCTGGCAGATGTTCTGATTTTTCCCCAGGACGTAATAACATATTCAAATCTGGGGCATTGGTGGGATACAATACCTCACTGGGTTGGAGACGTAATAACTCTGCGGTGAGACTATCCAACTCAGAAGACTGGGTAGTGTAAAATTCCCCTGTAGAAATATCTGCATAGGCTAAACCCCAGTGGTTGCGGGCGACAACTACCGCAGCTAAAAAGTTATTCCTGCGAGCGCTTAACATCCCTTCTTCGGTGAGAGTACCAGGAGTGAGTAACTTAGTGATTTGTCTTTCTACCATGCGTTTTTCTGCTGCTGCTGTGGCGCTATCCTCCACTTGGTCACACACTGCCACTGCATAGCCTTTTTCTACTAACAGAGTAGCATAACGATCTAAAGCATGGTGGGGCACCCCAGTCATAGCTACTCTACCTACTTCCTTTCCCCCTTCCTTACTGGTGATAACCAATTCCAATTCGTTAGCTATGGTAACAGCATCCTGAAAAAAGCACTCAAAAAAATCTCCTACCCGATAGAGTAACAGGGCGTTAGGATACTGCTGTTTTACCTCCACATAATGTTTATACATGGGAGATAGTTTTTCTGGGTCTAACTTACTGTAGTCAGTAAGAGGGTTTTTTTTGGAGGTTTTTGGGGGTTTTTCCTCTGCACTCATGGATATTTCTAGATTGCACTCTGCTGTTATTGACTTTACCTTATGGTTGGTTGGGTAATTGTTAAACTTTTGTGAAGAGCATTTTTTGGCTCATAGAGACAACAGTCATTTCAGTGATCAGTGATCAGTGATCAGTGTTCAGTACCTCTGCCTGAAGTCAGAGGCAAGAAAATAGGATATATAGCAATTCTCATAGTGGTGAGGTACAGTTTTCGTTAGCAAGACAAGGGGATGGGCGCCCCTTGCCCGTACCTCAAGACTATGAGAATTGCTATAGTTTGATTTTTTCCTCTTTTAAGAGGAGGCGATGATTCCTATTTTTCTTTGTCAATAATAATTAGGAGAAAAAGCTCGAAAAGTATTTATGCTATCAAGATCAACAATAGATGATCTAGTAGATGTCGCGTTAATAGAAAAGATGACACAGAGTGATGTAGTAGAGCTAGCCCTAAGAAAGTATATAAAGGAATATCGAGCAAAAGGTTAAAACCTTTTTTCGCTCCACGCCCACGCCTTTTAAGGCGTGGCTAACTCTCCCTCAGATTTTTTTAGGTTTTCGTAGAACCCAACCACAGCACACATGCAACTCCCGTGTTGATCAATTTGGAGAAAATCCAATTTCTCCAAATTATCACCCTAGAGTTTAAAAGAAAAACAAAAAGGTTGCCTCAATGAGCAACCCATGATATATTTTTTTTTTTTCTTAAACAGCGGTAACTAAATTGTTATTTAAAGAATGTGCTTTTTTTTCACTCTTTGATGCTGTAGCTTCAATATTTTGCTCATTCATGTCAGAATTGTTCATTTCATTGAGCCACAAGCGCTTGCAAGGGATAGTATCAGAAAGGATAGAACTTGCCATCATCCCTGAGTGTATTTCCAATAAACCCTCTGGTAAAGTTTCAAAAACGAGACGTTGTCCTGGAAACACTACTCTTTCAAAGTACCAATTTTCTATATTGGTAATCCTAGCCACTTGAATCTCACTGGTGGCATTCACGTAACAACAAATGATTCTATCTGATGTTTGATTATTAGGGATGGGATCAAGTATTTGAGCCATAACAAAAGTTTACTAAATGGATTTATCTTTACAGCTCTTAAGCTAACACTTATTGATCCCCTTTCGCTGTAAACATGAATACCAATTAATCCTAGTTTTTTCTTTGACTACAGGTTTATTGATCAATTACTGCTATTTTTAGATATTTTTGACAATTTAAAGAGATATTTGACAATTATTAGAGCAAGTCTCATTAATGCTCTCTCAAAAGCCAGCTTAGACCAATTTCAGCTTGGTAAAGTAAACTTATATTAAACTCAATCTCATTTTGGCAAAAGAACACAAACAATGGCAAAATCATCCCAAAGTTTGGCTATCATAACATACTAGAGATAGAAAATAGAATTTTAGGCTTGCACATTGTCCTCATAAACACAAACAAACTTAATAAAAACAGTTTACATGACACAGAAAATCTTGTATGTTCGTCTTCCATGTAACCCCATATTTCCTATTGGGGTTGTGTATCTAGCAGATCATGTTCATAAACTATTCCCAGAAGTAGAACAAAAAATATTTGACTTAGGAACAGTCCCCCCCTTAGACTTTCAGAAAGCATTAGATCAATGTATTGATGAGTTCCAACCAACTTTACTGGTATTTTCCTGGCGAGATATCCAAATATATGCACCAGTGGGAGGTAGAGGAGGAAACCCTCTGCAAAACGCCTTTGAATTTTACTACGCCAAAAATCCTTTGATCAAACTGCGAGGAGCATTAGGAGGTTTAAAAGTTACCACAGCATATTATGGTGAACTGTGGCGCAATGAAAGTTTAATCAAAAGAGGATTAAAAAGAGCCAAAAAATATAACCCCCAAACCCGTGTAATAGTAGGTGGGGGAGCAGTAAGTGTATTTTATGAACAGCTCAAAAATAAATTGCCCCAGGGAACCATAGTCTCTGTAGGAGAAGGAGAAACCCTCTTAACCAAACTATTAAAGGGACAAAACTTCTCAGATGAACGCTGTTATATTGTAGGGGAAACTGAACCCAGACAGCGAATGATCCATGAAGCACCCACACCCCTGGAAAAAACAGCTTGCAACTATGACTATATCCAAAGTATTTGGCCAGAATTTGACTACTATTTTCAAGAAAATGACTTTTATATTGGAGTACAAACAAAACGAGGTTGTCCCCATAACTGCTGCTACTGTGTATATACAGTAGTAGAAGGAAAACAAGTAAGAATTAACCCAGCAGATGAAATAGTAGCAGAAATGCGCCAACTATATCAGCGAGGCATTCGTAACTTCTGGTTTACCGACGCCCAATTTATCCCAGCCAAAAAATATATAGACGATGCAGTGGAGTTATTAGAGAAAATACTCGCATCTGGGATGACAGATATTCACTGGGCGGCTTATATTAGAGCAGATAACCTCACACCAGAATTATGTGACCTGATGGTGAAAACAGGAATGAACTATTTTGAAATAGGTATAACCAGTGGGTCACAAGAATTGATAAGAAAGATGCGCATGGGTTATAATTTGCGCACAGTACTGCAAAACTGTCGCGATTTAAAAGCCGCTGGGTTTAATGATTTAGTGTCAGTAAACTATTCATTTAACGTCATAGATGAAACTTATGAAACCATTCGTCAGACTATTGCCTACCATCGAGAATTAGAAAACATTTTTGGTGTTGATAAAGTGGAACCCGCAATATTTTTTATCGGTTTGCAACCTCATACTCATCTTGAAGAATATGCCTTTAAAAAAGAGATTATTAAACCAGGTTATGATCCTATGAGTTTATTACCACAAACAGCCAAAAAACTGTTGTGGAATCCAGAACCACTAGGGTCATTCTTTGGTGAAGTATGTCTTCAAGCTTGGCAACAAAATCCCAATGATTTTGGTAGAGAAGTAATGAAAATTCTTGAAGCAAAACTAGGAAAAACTGACCTGGAAACAGCACTGACAGCTCCAGTAGCAGAAAAACAACAAGAACTTTTGACAGTTTCTTAACTCAAAAAATCATAAATTATGAAATGCCATTGCCAAAAAAAATAGAATAATTAAGAGTAGCAATAATACCATTTTTCTCAAGTTTTGAGCGGACAAGGGGCTGAAGCCCCTTGTCTCCCAGAATTTAATTAAGATCAGAACTTGAGAAAAATGGTATAGCTCGTATAAAACTAAACCGTAAAATTTTAAAAGATTTGGTGCGTTAGGGGAACCTGTAACGCACCCTAGGAATTGATAATTAATCATTACTCAAACAAAAAAAGATGTTAAAAAATTCAATATTACAAAAACTAGAACAGCGATCGCTTACCAAGAAAAAACCATTAAACTTAGGTGTATATTATAAAAATACATTAGTTGCACTATGTCATGCCCTAGAAGATTTTATCCTAGAGTCAGACAGTGAACCACTAATGATCACCGCTTTTCAAAGAGGGAAATGGTATCTACAAGAAGCAACGAGATATCAAGACTTAGCTGAGAAATCATGTTTTGTGGCAATTTTAGCAGCACCAGAGACAGGTTTTGAAGAACACCCCACCAGTAAACTAGCAAATGTAGCCTTAGTAAGTCTGGAACCAACAGATCCAGTAGCGCAAGAATGGCACTTAATTATATTATCCTCAACATACACAGCCATGGTACTCTGTCAAGAGTTATCAGAAGAAGATTATGGACAGTCGGGTATTCCCACAGAAGATAAAGAGCGCAAATTTTACGGTTTTTGGACATTTGAACCAGAATTGGTGAAAGAAACCGTAGAATTAACCATTAATCATATAGAAGGTTATCAACCAGAGTTAGCAGCAAAGTTAACTGCTGAGGTAGAAGGGATAACAGCAAACTTGAGAAATAGTCAACAAGATGATTTAGACAAAGTAGTCTCAAAAGTAGTAAATTATCTCGAAAAAACACACACATCCAATGAGTTTGGATCAGAAGAATTAGATAATAATCTAAGTTCAAATAAAATGCAGGCATTCCTGCGGATGGCGCAACTAATAGATCAAGCAGATGTAACCAACCCACAAGCAGCAACAGAAGTATCAGCCTTAGCAGAAGCAATGGGGCAACTCTTGGATTTACCAGCATGGCAAGTCAAACGTCTCCGTCTAGCAGCCTTATTACATAGACTGGCTCCTATAAAAAGTGCTAAACAAATAAATCAGTTAAAAACAGAAGTTCAAGAAAAAGTACTCAAACAAGAAAAATCAGTGGCTAAAGCATCAGTGTTGAGAATTATGCCACAATTGCAAGCAGTAAGTAACATAATTACTCATCAAACAGAATGGTGGGACGGTTCATCAGGACCCGATGGACTAGCATACGATAACATACCCTTAGAATCAAGAATACTCGCTCTGCTCGCAGAATTTCAGGCAAAAGTAAATAAATATCAGAATGTACAAACAGGAGAAAATCCTTTAACTCAAGCATTAACAGAATGTCAACAGCAAGCAGGAGTTATGTTTGACCCAAAACTGGTAGAAGCATTAACCCTGTTAGTAATGGGAATGCAGCAAGGGATGAATATCCAAGCAAGTCAACCGAAAATTGCATCAGGAATGTGGTTACTTGAATCTGAGCCAGTTCAATTAATAATTAAAAATTAACAATTACTTCTCCCGAAAAAGAAGACTAATAGAAATTTTTTTTCTTTTTCTCCTCCAGAGAAGGCTTTTTACCTTAATTGACAATTTTCAATAAAATTCAAGTAGATTCTTTCATTTTGTTATAAAAAAATAGCCAATCAGAGGTTTGTAATGGAAATAGAAGCAATTCGCACAGGAAAAGAAAAACAATTAGCAGGAATAGACTTAGAAGATGAAGATTTAACAGGAGCCCATTTAGAGCGAGTAAATTTAGCAGGAGCTAATCTAGTAGGAGCTAAATTATCTAAAGCTAATTTAAAAGGAGCTCGTTTAGATGGAGCAAACTTACTCGGTGCTGAATTAAATCAAGCAGACTTGCGGGCAAATTTTTGTGGTGCCAATTTAATGCAGGCTGATTTAAGTCATGCAGACTTACGAGGAAGTAATTTAAGAGGCGCTAATTTAATGGGAGCAAAATTAGTTCAAGTAGCTTGTGCAGGTGCTTTTTTAAGTGGAGCAAACCTCACAGGAGTTAACTTGCTGGGGGTAGATTTACGTGGTGCAGATCTTCGCGGAGCAAATCTCAACAGTGCTAATCTTAAAGGGGCTAATTTAGCTCAAGCAGACTTACATGGGGCTAATTTAAGTGAAGCAAATTTAGAAGAGTGTGACTTGCGGGGAGCAAATTTAGCAGGTGCAAATTTAGCAGGTGCAAATTTACTCTGTGCTGAGTTAGAAGGAACTTCTTTAGAAGGGACTTCTCTAGATCGAGCTTGTTTATTAGGGACTTCTGTAGGGGAAATGGTTTCTTAAACTTAACTATTCCCTATTTTCTCTTGCCCTAATTTAGTTATAATCTCTGAGTGTACTCAATTGCTTGGAAACGCAATCAATAAGGAAACTTTGTGGCAAAAGTGTCGTTTAGGTGGAAACAAATACTCTACCTGATTCTGGGAAAGTCAAAGGTTAAATTAAAACGCGATCGGTTCTGGAGAAAAGGAAGTTGGCTATTTATCCTCGCTGGAGTAGCTATCATGTTTCTTTGGAACTGGATGCTACTAATGGCTACAGTAACAGGTGTGGGTATGATGTTGCTAGTTTATTTAATCCCTGGTTGGCAAAGAGACTGGTCAAATTGTCAGAAGTATTTTAGCCATTTAAACCGCAAATTAACCCTTGCAGTAGGTAGTGGTGGGGGTGCAGCATTTGCTATCTATATGGCAGCAAGTATCTGGGTTGATACAGAAAATCGCTGGCTAGCTGTAGGGGTAATTCTCCAGTTTTTGGCTACTATTATCACCCTTGCGCTTTTACTTTGGCACATTACCACTCATCAAACCACTCGCCATGAAGTTAAATACGATCAATTGTTGCAAGATTTGACAAATATTGACCCCCTTAAACGTCTCATTGCTGTGCGTCAATTAACTAATTTAGTCACTAATACCCGTTTAAGTAATAATTTGCGTGTTAGTCTCCTCGAATACTTTCGCCTCATGCTTTCGGTGGAGACTGAACCAGTAATTAGAGAAGCAGTGCTTGAAAGTCTGCAAATATGGGGTGAGTTTAACAACGAACCCCCATTAGCTATGCCTATAAATTTTCAACGTTCCACCCATCGAGTATCTCGCCACATTATTAATGAAGAATGAATAATGAATAATTATTAATGAATAATTATTCATTATTCATAGCATTTGTCCAGATGGCGCTTTAATTGTTTTACACAATTGCTATTATGGCAGCCCAGATGTAGCTCAAACCGTTGTTAATTTAATTCCTCAACTCTTAGATCAAGGTTATGGTTTCGTAACAATTGAAACCATGTGGGAAAAAACTAACTCAACCTCAAATTATCCAGAAGAATAACAAAAACCACAGTTGAATTTTTTAAATCACTAAATTCAGTAACCTTCCTTTTCACTGCTCTCATATACTGAAAAAGCACTTGGGTGAGATGTACTTAAATTACTTATCTTGTTTTACCATTCTGCTTTGGACATTGTGGGTTAGCTTGGGGGAAACTTTCATTACTCAAAATGTGCCGTTAGCAATTTAAATACCAAAACACTAACAACTTGGAAAAATCCACCGCGAAAAAATTACCTGAAACCAAGATAAATTGGGCTTCCTAGTCATCAGGAGCAAGGGAAATTATTCAGAACAGGTGTACTACCTAACCTTCGTACCATCACATCAGTTATTTTTAGCAGATTGTTTGTGCCATTTTCTGTGAAATTGATTACAATAGCAAAAGATTTTTGAGTTTCTACGCGGTAAATCCCTTAAATCTTTATAGGAGTGGATCAGCACTGCTTGAACGGGAATACTAACAAAAGGCACGGATTCAAGTCAAGCCTAGACCTGTAGAGACTCAATATCCTGCGCTAAAAAATCTGACAACCGCTCTATACGGATCGGATTTTGCCTCCAACTACCAAAGCAGCCTAGTACCATCACAAGGACAATAATCACAATGGTTAAATATAATACTGGTGGAAATTTGCCTAAAGGGAAAATTAACCCTTTGATCGAAAAAATAAAACACTTCAAACAAAAACCTCTCCCCCAAAAATTCTAATTAAAGCTAGAATCGGAAAGGTCTTCAATATTGGTAAATTCCATTACTACTTATCACCATTATTTCTATCCAAAGGTAAGCAACAGTTGTGCGCTTGGGTAGAATTAAAAGCGCGGTGCAAAAAAAAGTCAATGGATGTGAAAGTTGAATCACTGCTCATCAATTTTAATGAGCAAAATTCAAAAAGATAATCTTCAAAATTTACACTGAAAGAGCAAGAGGAAAAAGGCATGATGCAGGCAACCACTAACGTAATTGCGACGATTACTCCGCCCACAAGTGATTGGGAAACATTATTAAATGAAGAAGTAGAGCACTTAGAAGAAGATTCATGGGAAAAAGAACCCGCAGAACTAACAGAAAAAACAACAAAAAAATTAACATCTCGCCGTCGCACAACAAAAAAAAGTAAACCATCTTATACTGAAGACTCAATCAGAGTTTATTTGCAAGAAATAGGCCGTGTTCGCCTCTTGCGCGCCGAAGAAGAAATAGAATTAGCCCGCAAAATAGCTGATTTGTTGGAGTTGGAGTATATTCGGGAAAAACTAAGTGAAGATTTACATCGCATACCAACAGAATTAGAATGGGCGATCGCCGCAGAAATGGAATTGCCAGATTTTAAACGTCGTCTCTACATCGGCAGGCGGGCAAAAGAAAAAATGGTTCAATCAAACCTACGTCTGGTGGTTTCCATAGCAAAAAAATATATGAATCGCGGTCTATCTTTCCAAGATTTGATTCAAGAAGGGTCACTGGGTTTGATTCGCGCAGCAGAAAAATTTGATCACGAAAAAGGCTATAAATTCTCTACATATGCAACTTGGTGGATACGGCAAGCAATAACAAGGGCGATCGCTGACCAATCTCGCACTATTCGCTTACCAGTTCACCTTTATGAAACTATTTCTCGCATCAAAAAAACTACTAAAATTTTGTCTCAAGAAATGGGTCGCAAACCCACAGAAGAAGAAATCGCAACTCATATGGAAATGACTATAGAAAAACTGCGATTTATTGCTAAGTCAGCTCAACTCCCCATCTCCCTTGAAACTCCCATTGGTAAAGAAGAAGATTCCCGTCTGGGCGATTTTATTGAAGCGGACGGTGAAACACCAGAAGATGAAGTATCTAAAAGCCTCCTCCGAGAAGATTTAGAATGTGTTCTCGATAGTCTCAGCCCCCGCGAACGTGATGTACTACGATTACGTTATGGTCTTGATGATGGCCGAATGAAAACCCTCGAAGAAATCGGTCAAATATTTAATGTTACTCGCGAACGGATTCGCCAAATTGAAGCTAAAGCGCTACGTAAGCTCCGCCATCCCAATCGCAACAGTATTTTAAAAGAATATATACGGGCAACATAATTAGTTATTGGTCATTGGTCATTGGTCAAACGTCATTGGTCATTGGTCAATAGTCAATAGTCAATAGTCATTGGTCATTGGTCATTGGTATGTATTCTCAAAAAATATTAATTTTTCTTAAAAAGGTCATAACATTTAGCTAATGACTAATGACTAATGACTAATGACTAATGACTAATTATCATTGTAGCCTCTTGCCTAAAAACCCCACTTCATATTTTGTAGGGGGGTGATTTTTTTTGAGAGTAATTCCTGAAAAACTAGGGAAACAATTAAAAAAACTGGGTTTAGGGAAAACCCAGCAGGATTTCGAGATTGACAGAGGTTGTTAGGGTGAGAATTACATTAAGCCAAAAAAGTGTAAAACACCTTGACCAGATACTAACTCAACAATTACTGCGGAAATAAAGCCAATCATAGCTAGACGACCATTCCAGCTTTCAGCAGAAGGAGTAAAGCCAAATTTAACCTCGTTGCGGTTTTCGTTTTCCATGATTCAGTCTCCTGTGAGTAAAGTTTTGTTAACTGCTCTGTTAATAACTGTAACAATTCCTTGTGGAAAATGCAAGCTTATGGTCAAAAAAAAAAGATAAAATTTGCTTATAGCTTTGATAAGCTGGTAGCCATGCCAATAAATACCTACCAGGAAGCAAGTCCCATGTATTTACCAGTTATATCAGCGATCGCCTACCATGAAGCAGTGAGCAGTTGGGAGCTATCTTAAATGTCAAAAGAGGACACCCGTTAAATTTCTCAGCCAAAAAAAATACCCACAGAAATTAACGGGTGATGAATTTTGACCAACAAATCAGTATTGAGCGATAGCGAATCTGCTTTGGCTAGTGGTCATTTTCCTAGACACTTGGGGACTTTCCTAGACAAATGTCCAGGAAAAAACATATTTATAGTTTGTAAATTTTTAAGAGAAATTAGGGTATAATGGTTTTTAA
>Ga0114939_10000489_pt1 | contig 32972 bp, 29 predicted proteins | sample AshMeaCrysSpring_FD_87196 | JGI IMG/M metagenome (GOLD analysis project Ga0114939, IMG submission 87196) | Groundwater microbial communities from Big Spring, Nevada to study Microbial Dark Matter (Phase II) - Ash Meadows Crystal Spring | ecosystem: Environmental > Aquatic > Deep subsurface >...
CCATGGAACGGCGTTCCGCTCCCATCATGATCTTGTCCTTGGCGCGATCGAGATGCTCCATGGTGACCAGCTTGGCGTTGTCGCGGGCGGCGAACAACGCCGCCTCGTTGACCAGGTTGGCCAGGTCGGCACCGCTCATGCCGGGCGTGCCGCGCGCGATGATGGCGGCGTTGACGTCCTGGCCGATCGGGATCTTGCGCATGTGCACGTTGAGGATCTGCTCGCGGCCGCGGATGTCGGGCAGCGTGACGTAGACCTGGCGGTCGAAACGGCCCGGGCGCAGCAGCGCGGCGTCCAGGATGTCCGGGCGGTTGGTGGCGGCCACCACGATCACACCGAGGTTGGTTTCGAAACCGTCCATCTCGACCAGCATCTGGTTCAGCGTCTGCTCGCGTTCGTCGTTGCCACCGCCGAGGCCGGCGCCGCGCTGGCGGCCAACGGCGTCGATTTCGTCGATGAAGATGATGCAGGGGGCGTTCTTCTTGGCGTTCTCGAACATGTCGCGCACGCGCGCGGCGCCGACGCCGACGAACATCTCGACGAAGTCCGAACCGGAGATGCTGAAGAACGGCACCTTGGCTTCACCGGCAATGCCCTTGGCCAGCAAGGTCTTGCCGGTGCCCGGGGGGCCGACCAGCAGCAGACCGCGCGGAATGCGGCCGCCGAGCTTCTGGAACTTCTGCGGGTCTTTCAGGAAGTCGACGACCTCCTTCACCTCTTCCTTGGCCTCGTCGCAACCGGCGACGTCGGCAAAGGTGACCTGGTTGTTGTTCTCGTCGAGCATGCGCGCCTTGCTCTTGCCGAAGCTGAAGGCACCGCCCTTGCCACCACCCTGCATCTGGCGCATGAAGTAGATCCAGACGCCGATCAGGAGCAGCATCGGGCCCCAGCTGACCAGCAGGGTCATAAGCAGGGAGCCTTCTTCACGCGGCTTGACGTCGAACTTGACGCCGTTGTTGATCAGGTCGCCGACCAGGCCGCGGTCCAGGTAGGTGGCGGTGGTGCGCACCTTGCGGTCGTCGGTGGTGATGGCCAGGATTTCGGTGCCGCCCTGGCCTTCCTGGATGACGGCGCTCTTGATGCGGTTGTTGCGCACCTCTTCCAGGAAGTCGGAATAAGCGAGCGAACCTGCGCCGGCTGTGCCGCGGCCGTCAAACTGCTTGAAGACGGTGAACAGCACCAAGGCGATGACGAGCCAGACGGCAACTTTCGAGAACCACTGATTATTCAAGTGCAGCTCCAATAGACAGGCCACACGGGTCGGGCCTGGGGAAACTCATAGCTGAGAGCCATTTTAGGCCTTTCAAGCCTGAGACCGATTGATTTTGTCTGTTTCAGCCATTGACCGAACAAGGGATTTCGGGCAGGCAGGCCGCGCTGATCCGGCCTTAAGCGGCCTGGGCCGTGGCCTTGAGCCCGATGCCGACCAGAAAGGTCTCCGACGAACGGTCGCGCGAGGCCTTGGGTTTGATCGGTTTCACGATCCGGAAGGTGTCCTTGAACAGGCCGAGCACCTCGTTGTAGCCGCGGCCGTGAAACACCTTGGCCACCAGCGCGCCTTCCGGCTTGAGGTGCTGCCGACAGAAGTCGATCGCCAACTCGATCAGGTGCTCGACACCGGCGGCGTCCACCGAGGTGACGCCCGACAGGTTGGGCGCCATGTCCGACACCACCACATCGGCCTGCCGGCCCTGCAACAGTGCTTCCAGTTGTGCCAGGACTTCCTCCTCGCGGAAGTCGCCCTGCAGGTACTGCACGCCTTCGATGGGCTCCATAGGCAACAGGTCCAGCGCGATGATGGCGCCCTTGAGCTCGCCCACCGCCGCCCCGCCGGGCGCCAGCCGACGCCGCACATACTGGCTCCAGGCACCAGGCGCACAGCCCAGGTCCACCACCACCTGGCCGGGCTTGATCAGGTGCAGCGTCTCATCAATCTCCTTGAGCTTGTAGGCCGCACGCGCGCGGTAGCCTTCCTTCTGCGCCAGCTTGACGTAGGTGTCGTTGACGTGGTCGTTGAGCCAGGCCTTGTTGACCTTCTTGCTCTTGGTTTTGACTTTCATTTGCTCTTTCAGCGCCTCAAAGTGCACGCTCCTGCTGCTTACCGCGGATAATACTGACATGCCCGCGATTCAACTCACTCCCGCCCAGCGCAAGGAATTCCGCGCTGAGGCCCACCACCTCGACCCGGTCGTCATGATCGGCGGCGACGGCCTGACGGCCGCCGTCAAGAAGGAGACCGACGCCGCCCTCAAGGCCCACGGCCTGATCAAGGTGCGTGTGTTCAACGACGACCGCGCCGAGCGCGAAACCATGTTCCAGACTCTGGCCGACGAGCTCAATGCCGCGCCGATCCAGCACATCGGCAAACTGCTGGTGCTGTGGCGCCCGAAGCCGGCCAAGGAACGCGCCGAAGACGAGGACCGCATGCCCGGCCCGCGCGACGTCAAGATCCTCAAATTCAGCAAGAAGGGCGGCCAACGCCCGGAAGTGAAAATCCTGCGCGTGCTGGGCAATCAGCGCCTGACCGCCGGTGGCAAGGTGAAACGCGCCAAGCCCAAGCAGACCAGCGTCAAGAAACGCAGTCAGACCTGAGTGCGCAGCCGCGAGGCTGCCAACCGCCAGAACGCGGCCGAGGCGCACAGCCACTGCAGCAGGTACAGGCCACTGCCGACGCGATGCCACAGCGCCAGGTTCTCCCGCGCCACGATGCGCGGCGCCACGGCGAACTCCTGCAGCAAGGCCATCAGCATGCCGGCCACTACAAAAATAATAGCTGTTCGCGCACGGCTGGTGAGGCTGGAGGCCTGATTTGGCCGCAGGAACAGCAGCAGCAACAGACCGCAGTTGAGTGACACCCAGACCTGGGCCGTGAACAGCTTGGCCGCCATGGCGCCCGCCATGGCCGGTGTCGGCAAGTAGAGGAAGAGCAGCGGCACCACCAGGAAACCGGTGGTACTCAGGCTGCCCCACCACAGCGCCGCCAGCCAAGCCGGCGCCAGTTCACGCAGCAGATGCAGGCGTTCGCGCAGGGTCATGGATCAAATATAGCTGACGGCCACGATCTCGTAGCGCTTGATGCCGCCCGGTGCCTGCACCTCGGCGGTGTCGCCCTCCTCCTTGCCGATCAGGGCGCGGGCAATCGGGCTGCTGATGTTGATCAGGCCGAGCTTGAGGTCAGCCTCGTCCTCGCCCACGATCTGGTACTTGACGGTGTCACCGGTGGTTTCGTCTTCCAGTTCGACGGTGGCACCGAACACCACCTTGCCGCCGGCATCCACCGACGCCGGGTTGATCACCTGGGCCGCCGACAGCTTGCCCTCGATCTCCTGGATGCGACCCTCGATGAAGCCCTGGCGTTCCTTGGCAGCGTCATAGTCGGCGTTCTCGCTCAGGTCACCCTGGGCACGGGCCTCGGCGATGGCGTTGATGACGGCGGGACGCTCGACCGTCTTCAGTCGGTGCAGCTCGGCCTTGAGCATCTCGGCGCCGCGGGTCGTGATGGGAAAAGTGGCCATGGGTCTGTCGTGTTTCTGTGGGTTCAAAGTAACAAGGGCAGACCGGCGCTGTGCGCGGGCCTGCCCCTGGGGGTCCGGAAGATTATGCCAGTTGCGCGTGCAGTTCCTGCACCGAATACACGTCCAGCTTGTCCAGGTACTTCATGCCCTGGACCGCCGCCTCGGCACCCGCGATCGTGGTGAAGGTGGTCACCCGGCCCAGCAGGGCCGAGGTGCGGATGTGGCGCGAATCGGCGATGGCGTTGCGGCGCTCCTCCACCGTGTTGATGACCAGTGCGATCTCCTCGTTCTTGATCATGTCCACGACGTTGGGACGGCCTTCGGTCACCTTGTTGATGACCGCACACGTCAGGCCGGCAGCCTGGATGGCGGCCGCCGTGCCCTTGGTGGCAACGACTTCAAAGCCCAGACCGATCAGACCGCGCGCCACTTCGACGGCGCGCGGCTTGTCGCTCTGCTTGACCGAGATAAAGGCCTTGCCGCCCTGCGGCAGCTTGGTGCCGGCACCGAGCTGCGATTTGACGAAGGCTTCGCCGAAGGTCTTGCCCACACCCATCACCTCGCCGGTGGACTTCATCTCAGGGCCGAGGATGGTGTCCACGCCCGGGAACTTGACGAAGGGGAACACCGCTTCCTTGACGCTGAAGTACGGCGGCGTCACCTCCTCGGTGATGCCCTGCTGCTTGAGCGTCTGGCCGGCCATGCAACGTGCTGCCACCTTGGCCAACTGGATGCCGGTGGCCTTGGAGACGAAGGGCACGGTGCGCGAGGCACGCGGGTTCACTTCCAGCACGTAGATCACGTCCTTGCCGTCCACATGTTGAATGGCGAACTGAACGTTCATCAGACCGACCACGTTCAGCGACGCGGCCATGGCTGCGGTCTGGCGCTTAATCTCGGCCACGGTCTCGGCCTTCAGGCTGTAGGGCGGCAGCGAGCAGGCGGAGTCGCCGCTGTGCACGCCAGCCTGCTCGATGTGCTCCATCACGCCGCCGATGAAGGTCTTGCCTTCCGGGTCACGCAGACAGTCCACATCGCACTCGATGGCGTCGTTCAGGAAGCGATCCAGCAGCACCGGGCTGTCGTTGCTGACCTTGACCGCCTCGCGCATGTAGCGCTCCAGATCGCGCTGCTCGTGGACAATTTCCATGGCACGGCCGCCGAGCACGTAGCTCGGGCGCACCACCAGCGGGTAGCCCAGGGCCGCGGCCTTCTCCAGCGCCTCGGCTTCAGTGCGTGCGGTGGCATTGGGCGGCTGGCGCAGGCCGAGTTCGTGCAGCAGCTTCTGGAAACGCTCACGGTCCTCGGCGGCATCGATCATGTCCGGGCTGGTGCCGATGATCGGCACGCCTTCAGCCTCCAGGCCCAGGGCGAGCTTCAGCGGCGTCTGGCCGCCGTACTGCACGATCACGCCGGTCGGTTTTTCCTTGTCGACGATCTCCAGCACGTCTTCCAGCGTCAGCGGCTCGAAGTACAGGCGGTCCGAGGTGTCGTAGTCGGTCGACACGGTCTCGGGATTGCAGTTGACCATGATGGTCTCGTAGCCGTCTTCGCGCATGGCGAGTGCGGCATGGACGCAGCAGTAGTCGAACTCGATGCCCTGGCCGATGCGATTCGGGCCGCCACCGAGCACCATGATCTTCTTCTTGGTCGTCGGTTCGGCCTCGCATTCGTCCTCGTAGCTCGAATACATGTAGGCGGTGTTGGTCGCGAACTCGGCAGCGCAAGTGTCGACGCGCTTGTAGACCGGACGCACCTTCAATGCTCGGCGCTGGTCACGCACGGCCTTCTCGGTCGTCTTCAGCAGCTTGGCCAGACGGCGGTCGGAGAAACCCTTCTTCTTCAGCGTGCGCAGCGTGGCGGCATCCAATGCTGCCAGGGCTTTGTCGCCCTTCTCCGCCGCCAGCTGGTCCAGTTCGAGCTCGATCTTCACGATCTCTTCGATCTGCACCAGGAACCACGGGTCGATCTTGGTGAGGGCATGCACCTCGTCCAGCGTCATGCCCTGTGCGAAAGCGTCGCCCACGTACCAGATGCGCTCGGGACCGGGCTCGCCCAGTTCCTTCTCCAGCACCTCGCGGTCCTGCGTCTTCTCGTTCATGCCGTCGACGCCGACTTCCAGACCGCGCAAGGCTTTCTGGAACGACTCCTGGAAGGTGCGGCCCATGGCCATGACCTCACCCACCGACTTCATCTGCGTGGTGAGGCGGCTATCGGCGGTAGGGAACTTCTCGAAGGCGAAACGCGGGATCTTGGTCACCACATAGTCGATGCTGGGCTCGAAGGATGCCGGGGTGGCGCCGCCCGTGATCTCGTTGCGCAACTCGTCCAGCGTGTAGCCGACGGCCAGCTTGGCGGCCACCTTGGCAATCGGGAAACCGGTGGCCTTGGAGGCCAGCGCCGAGGAACGCGACACACGCGGGTTCATCTCGATCACGATCATGCGGCCGTCCTTCGGGTTGACCGAGAACTGTACGTTGGAGCCGCCGGTGTCGACACCGATCTCGCGCAGCACCGCCAGCGAGGCGTTGCGCATGATCTGGTATTCCTTGTCGGTCAGCGTCTGCGCCGGCGCCACGGTGATGGAGTCGCCGGTGTGCACGCCCATCGGGTCGAGGTTCTCGATCGAGCAGACGATGATGCAGTTGTCGGCCTTGTCGCGCACGACCTCCATCTCGTACTCTTTCCAGCCCACGAGCGACTCTTCGATCAGCAGCTCGTTGGTGGGCGAGGCTTCCAGGCCGCGCTTGCAGATGATCTCGAACTCTTCCGAGTTGTAGGCAATGCCGCCGCCAGTGCCGCCGAGCGTGAAGCTGGGGCGGATCACGGTCGGGAAACCGACGTTCTTCTGCACCGCCCAGGCTTCTTCCATGCTGTGGGCGATGCCGGAGCGCGCGGAGCCCAGACCGATCTTGGTCATGGTGTCCTTGAACTTCAGGCGGTCCTCGGCCTTGTCGATGGCCTCGGGCGTCGCGCCAATCAGCTCGACCTTGTACTTGTCGAGCACGCCGTTGCGCCACAGGTCGAGCGCGCAGTTCAGCGCCGTCTGGCCGCCCATGGTGGGCAGGATGGCGTCCGGGCGTTCCTTGGCGATGATCTTCTCGACCGTCTGCCAGGTGATGGGCTCGATATAGGTGACGTCGGCCGTGGCCGGGTCGGTCATGATCGTGGCCGGGTTGCTGTTGATCAGGATGACCTTGTAGCCCTCCTCACGCAGGGCCTTGCAGGCCTGCACACCGGAGTAGTCAAATTCACAGGCCTGGCCGATGATGATCGGGCCGGCGCCGATGATCAGGATGCTTTTGATATCTGAACGCTTGGGCATTTACTTCTTCTCCATCAGCGCCGTGAAGCGGTCAAACAGGTAGGCGATGTCGTGCGGACCGGGCGAGGCTTCCGGGTGACCCTGGAAGCAAAACGCCGGCTTGTCGGTGCGGGCCAGGCCCTGCAGCGTGCCGTCGAACAGGCTGACGTGCGTGGGGCGCAGGTTGGCCGGCAGCGACTTCTCGTCCACGGCAAAGCCGTGGTTCTGACTGGTGATGGAAACGCGGCCGGTGTCGAGGTCCTTCACCGGATGGTTGGCACCGTGGTGGCCGAACTTCATCTTGAAGGTCTTGGCGCCGCTGGCCAGGGCCATGATCTGGTGGCCCAGGCAGATGCCGAAGGTCGGGATGCCGGTCTCGATCAGCTCGCGCGCAGCGGCAATGGCGTAATCACACGGCTCCGGGTCGCCCGGGCCGTTGGAGAGGAAGATGCCATCGGGTTTGTGCTTCAGCGCTTCAGCGGCCGGCGTCTGTGCCGGCACCACGGTGACCTTGCAGCCCCGTTCAGCCAGCATGCGCAGGATGTTTTTCTTGACGCCGAAGTCGTAGGCGACAACGTGGAACTTCGGCGCCTTCTGCTCGCCGTAGCCAGAGCCGAGTTGCCATTCGGTCTGGGTCCAGTCGTAGGGCTTGGCAACCGTCACGACCTTGGCCAGGTCTTGGCCCGCCATGCTGGGCGCGGCCTTGGCGGCGGCGATGGCTTGGTCGATGACCGCCTGTGTCACCTGCTGGCCGGCGGCCAGGGCGACGATGGCGCCGTTCTGCGCGCCCTTGGTGCGCAGCAGGCGGGTCAGCTTGCGGGTATCGAGGTTGGCAATCGCCACGGTGGCCTCGCGCACCAGGTATTGCGACAGCGTCTCGGTGCTGCGGAAGTTGGACGCCAGCAGCGGCAGGTCCTTGATGATGAGACCGGCGGCATGGACCTTGTCGGCTTCGATGTCCTCAGCGTTGATGCCGTAGTTGCCGATGTGCGGATACGTGAGCGTCACGATCTGCCGGCAGTAGCTTGGGTCGGTGAGGATTTCCTGGTAGCCGGTGATGGCGGTGTTGAACACCACTTCACCGACGGTGGTGCCGGTGGCACCGATGGAATTGCCGAAAAAGACCGTGCCGTCTGCGAGCGCCAGGATGGCGGGAGGGGTGGTTCCCTGGAGAGACAAAAGCACTGGGTACTCCGTTGGTTACGGGCGCGCCCACGCATTCACAAGAAACGAGTCCTGGCTGCTGCTTTTGAGAGGGGTGTTCGGCGTGAAATGCGCTGGGGCGGCTGGATTTCTGAACAGTCAGCGATTATAGCCGAGAGGGGGATACCCCCTTACCGCCCTGCGACTTGATCGGCCCCACCCGAGTGCCGGCACCCGTGCTGCCGATCCGGGCATGCCGGGCGCCTCATGGTGCGAGCACAAATCGTTGCCCGGCATACCCGGACCGGCTACGAAGCGTGTCTGCTGGCTGCGGCAGGAAAGAGGAACATGTGGGCTGACAGGGGTGGGGCTGGCAACGATTTGTGGCACACCATGAGGCGCCAGCTCCACCCCTGTCAGCCTGCCACCATGCTGGCTCGAAACGGCTGAAGAGGTTTAGCCCACAGCTGCAACGGCACTTGCGTGCAGGCAGATCGCCGCCGCGGCCGCCACGTTGAGCGACTCTTCGCCACCGGGCTGGCCGATGCGCACAGACAGCGCCGCACGCACCATCAACTCCTCCCGCACCCCCTGCCCCTCGTGTCCCAGCGCCCAGGCGCAGGGCCAGGGCAGGCGCTGGTGCTGAATCAATTCACCTTGGTGTGAACTGGTCACCAACAAGGGCAGGCCCAGCGCGTCAAGATCGGCCAGCTCAGCCCCCTCCACCAGCTGCAGAGCGAAATGCGCCCCCATGCCGGCACGCAGCACCTTGGGACTCCACAGCGCCGCAGTACCCTTGAGCGCGACCACCTGCCGAAAACCGAAGGCCGAGGCACTGCGCAGGATGGAGCCGACGTTGCCAGCGTCCTGCACCCGGTCGAGGATGACCGCGGCTACGCCAGACTGGACAGCGGCCTCGTGGGGCAAGTCGAACACATAGCCCATGCCGGCCGGCGACTCTAGGCCGCTGATGCCGGCGTACAGCGCATCCGGGAATACTATGGTTTTGATAGCAGCCCGCGCAAGCTGCTCGGGCGCGGAAGACCAAAAAGACTCGGAAAAAATGGCCACCGACGGGCGCCAGCCGCGCGCCAGCGCGGCTCGGCACAGGTGATCGCCCTCGACCCAGAATCGGCCGGCCTTGCGATAGGCCGTGCTGTCCTGCGCCAGTTTGCGCAACTCCTTGAGCAGCGGGTTGTCCCGTGAACTGATGGTGGTGATCTGGCCCGCACTCATCGCAACACTCCGGAGACGGGCGCGAACGTCTTGCGGTGCTGCGGGCAGGCACCGTGCTCGCGCAGCGCGGCGATGTGCTCGGCCGTGCCATAGCCCTTGTGGGCGGCAAAGCCATACTGCGGAAACTCGCGGTCGTACTCGGCACACCAGCGGTCGCGATGCACCTTGGCCAGAATGGATGCCGCCGAGATCGCCGGCACCTTGGCATCGCCCTTGACGATGGCCTCGGCCAGCACGTCCAGCACCGGCAGGCGGTTGCCATCCACCAGCACCTTGGTCGGCTTCAGACGCAGCCCCTCCACCGCCCGGCGCATGGCCAGCATGGTGGCCTGCAAGATATTGAGTTGGTCAATCTCTTCCACACTGGCCTCGGCGATCGAGCAGCACAGCGCCTTGGCGCGGATTTCGTCGTAGAGCTTTTCGCGCCGGGCGGCGGTGAGCTTCTTGGAATCGGCCAGACCCTGGATCGGATGCAGCTCGTCGAGGATCACGGCTGCAGCCACCACCGGCCCGGCCAGCGGTCCGCGGCCGGCCTCGTCCACGCCGGCCACCAGGCCCGGCGTATCCCACATGAAAGAGGCCTGCTCAGCCTGCAAGAACTTGCGCGATCGCATCGGCTGCCAGTCGGGAGGTATCGCGCCGCAGTTCGTCATGCAGCACGGTGAAACGTTGTTGCAGGGCCTGCACCTGCTCCGGTGCGTCCAGCCACTGCAGTACAGCCTGGGCCAGATGCTGCGGCGTCGCCTCGTGCTGAACCAGCTCGGGCACCACGAAGTCCTGACACAGGATATTGGGCAGGCCGATCCAGGGCTGCAGCTTTTTGCGCCGCATCAGCTGGTAGCTCAGCCAGTGCATGGCGTAGGCAATCACCATCGGACGCTTGAACAGCGCGGCCTCCAGCGTGGCGGTACCGCTGGCGATCAGCGTCACGTCACAGGCGGCCAACACGGTGTGCGACTGGCCGGCCACGATCTGCAGGTGCGCCGCCATGCCGGTGCGCTGCGCCACCTCGGCGATCTGTGCCTGCAGGCTGGGGATGGCCGGCACGACAAACTTCAAGCTTGGACGCGCCTGCCGCAGCACAGCCGCAGCCCGGAAGAAGCGCTCAGCCAGATACTGCACCTCCGAGCGCCGGCTGCCAGGGAGAATGGCCACCACACTGTCGTCCGCGGCGAGGCCGAGGGCCGCACGTGCCGCAACCTTGTCCGGCTCGGCCGGGATCACGTTGGCCAGCGGATGGCCTACGTAGGTGGCCGCGATGCCATGCTGCGCCAGCAGCTCCACCTCGAACGGAAAGATACACAGCACATGGTCCACGCTGCGCTTGATCTTCTCGATACGCTCCGGCCGCCAGGCCCAGATCGACGGGCAGACGAAGTGCACGGTACGGACACCTGCCTCACGCAGGTCCTGCTCCAGATCGAGGTTGAAATCGGGGGCATCGACGCCGATGAAGACGTCCGGTCGCTCACGCTGAAGGCGCTCCTTGAGCTGCGTACGAATGCCGACGATCTCTCGGTAGTGGCGCAACACCTCGACATAGCCGCGCACGGCCAGCTTGTCGCTCGGCCACCAGGCCTGGAAGCCCCGTCGCGCCATCTGGGGTCCGCCGATGCCGCCCGCCTGCACCGCCGGCCAACGCGCCTTCACGCCGTCGAGCAGCAAGCCTGCCAGCAGGTCACCCGAGGTTTCGCCAGCCACCATGGCCAGGCGCAACGCGGCAGCGGCGGGCACAGCCGCCGCGGGGTTGGCTGCTGTGATCGGCGCTGCAGCCATAGGAGTTAACGAACGATGCCGCGCTGCGGCGTGGTCTGCGCCAGGAAGTCCTGCATCAACGCCACGTCCGGTTCGGCCTCCGGATAGCGCTCAACCAGGGCGGCAATCTGCGCCTGCGCCTGCTCCAGTGTCAGGCCATCGCGGTACAGCGCCTTGTGCATAGCCTTGACGGCGCTGATGCGCTCCGGCGTGAAGCCGCGCCGGCGCAGGCCCTCGAAGTTCATCGAGCGCGCCTCAGCCGGCTGACCCAGACACATCACGAAGGGCGGCAGGTCGCCGAACAGCAGCGAACACATGCCCGTCATGCTGTGGGCACCGATACGCACAAACTGATGCACCACCGTGAAGCCGCCCAGGATCACCCAGTCGCCCACCACCACGTGGCCGGCCAGCTGGGTGTTGTTGGCGAAGATGCAATGGTCGCCCACAAGGCAGTCATGCGCCAGATGGGTGTAGGCCATCATCCAGTTGTCGTTGCCCAGGCGGGTGATGCCGCCGCCCTGCACGGTACCGATGTGGTAGGTGCTGTACTCGCGGATGGTATTGCGGTCGCCGATGACGAGTTCGCACGGCTCGCCCTGGTACTTCTTGTCCTGGTTGTCCGAGCCGAGCGAAACGAACTGGTAGATGCGGTTGTCACGGCCGATCGTCGTGTGACCTTCGATCACGCAGTGCGAGGCGATGCTCGTGCCCGCACCGATCTTCACATTCGGGCCAATGAGCGAGTAGGGGCCAACGCTGACCGTGCTGTCGAGTTCGGCTTTCGGATCGACGATCGCCGTCGGATGGATCTGCGCCACGCCTTACCCTCAGGCAATCTTGCGCATGGTGCACATGAGCTCGGCCTCCACGGCACGCTCCTCACCCACGCTGGCCCAGGCCTTGAACTTGAAGATGCCGGCTTTCATGCGCTCGAGCTCGACTTCCAGAATCAGCTGATCCCCCGGCTCCACCGGGCGCTTGAAGCGCGCGCCGTCGATGCCGGCGAAGTAGTAGACCGTGTTGTCGTCAGGCGCCTCGCCCAGCGTCTCGAAGGACAGCAGCGCCGCCGCCTGCGCCAGCGCTTCGAGCATCAGCACGCCCGGCATCACCGGGCGGTGCGGAAAATGACCGTTGAAGAAGTCTTCGTTGATGGTGACGTTCTTGATCGCCTTGATGCGCTTGCCCTTCTCTACTTCCAGCACGCGGTCCACCAGCAGGATGGGGTAGCGGTGCGGCAGCTTCTTGAGGATCTGGTGAATGTCCATCGTCGTCATGTCTTTGTTTCCTTCAATTCCTTTTCCAGCGCGCGCACGCGTTCGCGCAGCGTCGAGAGCTGCTTGAGCGTCGCCGCATTCTTCTCCCACGAGGCGTTGTCCTCCAGCGGAAAGAAACCGGTGTAATGGCCGGGCTTGTTGATTGAGCGCGTGACGAGCGAGAACGACGACACGTTCACATTGTCAGCAATCGTGAGATGTCCCAGCACGCTAGCGCTGCCGCCGATGGTGCAGTTGGCGCCGATGGTGGCACTGCCGGCCACGCCAACGCAACCCGCCATCGCCGTGTTGCGGCCGATCTTGACGTTGTGGCCGATCTGGATCAGGTTGTCGAGCTTGACGCCATCTTCGATCACCGTGTCCTGCAAGGCGCCCCTGTCGACACAGGTGTTGGCACCGATCTCGACGTCATTGCCGATGCGCACCGCGCCCAGCTGTTCGATCTTTTCCCAGCGCTCGCCGTCCTTGGCGAAGCCGAAGCCATCGGCCCCGATCACCACGCCCGGGTGCAGGATGCAACGCTCACCGATCACGCAATCTTCGCTGACGGTCACCCGCGACTTGAGGACCGTGCCAGCGCCGATACGCGCGCCGCGCTCGACCACGCAAAGCGGTCCGATCTGCACCGATGAATCGATATGGGCATCCGGATCGACCACCGCGCTGGGATGAACTCGCGGCCCGACAGACTGCGGCCGCGAGCGCTTCCAGAGCTGAGTCACCCTGGCGAAATAGAGGTAAGGGTTCTCCGCGACGATGCAGGCGCCGCGGTTTTGCGCCGCAGCTTGCATCTGGGGGCTGACGATCACGCAACCGGCCCGCGTGGTGGCCAATTGCTGCTGGTACTTGGGGTGACTGAGGAAACTCAGATCCTGCGGCTCAGCCGAATCCAGGGGCGCCAGCGCCTGTATCCGCAGTTCGGGGTCGCCATGCAGTACACCCCCGAGTGCTTCAACGATAGTGCCTAGACGTAATGCCACACGCGCCGTACCCGCAAAAGCTTATTTGGCGCCGTTCAGGGCCTTGATCACCTTGTCGGTGATGTCGTGCTTGGGGTTGATGTAGACCGCTTCCTGCAGGATGAGGTCGTACTTTTCGGTCTCGGCCAACTGCTTGACCACGCGGTTGGCGCGATCGAACACCTGCTGCAGCTCCTCGTTGCGGCGCGCGTTCAGGTCCTCCTGGAACTCGCGGCGCTTGCGTTGAAAGTCGCGGTCCTGCTCAACCAGTTGCTTCTGGCGGGCTGCACGCTGGCTCTCCGACAGCGTCGGCGCCTCACGCTCCAGCTTCTCCGCCGAACTCTTGATGCTGACCCCCAGTTCGTTCAACTCCTTCTCACGCCGGGAAAACTCCTGCTCCAGCTTGGATTGGGCATTCTTGGCCGGCGTCGCTTCGCGAATGATGCGGTCCAGACTTACGAAACCCAGCTTGAACTCTTGCGCCTGGGCCGGCAGTGTCAGAGTCGCGACGCCCAGCAGCAGCGCCGTCGAGGTAGACAGGAGGATGTTTCTCATTAGAAGGTAGTTCCGATCTGAAATTGCAAGTTCTGGATTCTATCGCTATCGAACTTGCGCAGGGGGGTCGCAAAAGCCAGACGCAGGGGTCCCATCGGCGAGATCCAGCTGATACCTACGCCGACAGATGAGCGGAATTGATCAAACTGGATGGTCTCATCGGCGCCAAACACATTGCCCATGTCGACAAAGCCATACATACGCAGTGTCCGATCATTGCCGGTACCCGGGAAAGGCGCCTGGATCTCAAAGTTCAAGTTGACCCGCTTCGGGCCACCCAGGACCAAACCGCTGGATGCATCCCGCGGCCCCAGGCTGCCGGCTTCAAAGCCACGCACCGAACCCAGGCCGCCGCCATAGAAATTCTTGAACAGCGGATAGGCTTTGCCCTCCGTCCCCTGCCCGAGCGCCACATCGCCATTCAGTGCGAAGGTGTACTGCTTCGTCAACGGAAAGTACTGCTGATACTGGTAGGTTCCCCGAACATACCGGAGATCACCGGCAACACTCCACTCGGCGGTCGCGCGCTGGAAAACACCCGACGTGGGAACCAGCGCACTGTCGCGGCCATCCCGCGCCCAGCCGATGGTCAAGGGAATGCCGGTACTGGCATAACCGAACTCATTGGCATAGTTCACGTAGGCCGTGGGCAGGTACGTCCCCGTGTTGATGGTCGTGCGCTCCACCCCTGCGCCGAGGTAAACGGTATCCAGCTCTGTCAGGGGTACCCCGAAACGCAAGCTGCCGCCCGTGGTCTCCAGGGAATAGCTATCTTGGTCGAAGTAAGGCCGGGAAACACGATGGTACAGATCAAACGTTCTTGACACACCATCCTGGGTGAAATAAGGATTGGTCGAGCTGATCACCAGCATCCGGTTGATCCGGCTGGTATTGATCTGCATCCCGAGCGAATTACCGGAACCAAGGAAGTTCTGCTGGTTGACACCGAACGTCAATCCCAGACCATCGTTGCTGGAGAAGCCGGCGCCCAGCGTCAGGCTTCCCGTCGGCTTTTCCTCGACTTTCATGGTCAGATCGACCTGGTCCGGCGACCCCGCCACCTCATTGGTTTCGACGTTGACCTGGCTGAAGTAACCCAGGCGATCCACGCGGTTACGTGACAGGCGTATCTTCTCACTGTCGTACCAGGATGCCTCCAACTGGCGGAACTCTCGTCGTACGACCTCGTCCCGGGTCCGGGTGTTGCCCTCGACATTGACGCGACGTACATACGCGCGGCGAGACGGATCGGCCTGCAGCACCAGCGACACCTGGTTGGTGCTGCGATCAACGTCCGGACGCGACTGCACGCGGGCAAAGGCAAAGCCGAACTTACCGAAATACTCAGTGAAAGCCTTGGTGGTTTCCGCCACCTGATCGGCGTTGTAAGGCTGACCAGGGCGAATGGTAACCAGGGTCTTGAACTCGTCCTCGCGCCCGAGGTAGTTGCCTTCGAGCTTGACGCCGGACACCACATAACGCTCGCCCTCGGTCACATTGATCGTGATCGAGATGTCCTGCTTGTTCGGCGAGATGGCCACTTGGGTGGAGTCGATGCGAAACTCCAGGTAACCGCGCGTCAGGTAGTAGGAACGCAGCGTCTCCAGGTCGGCGTTCAGTTTGGTACGCGAGTAGCGATTGGACTTGGTGTACCAACTCATCCAGTTGCCAGTATTCAGGTCGAACTGGTCGCGCAGCGTACCCTCCGAAAATGCCATGTTGCCAACGATACGGATCTCACTAATCTTGGCCGGCTCACCCTCCATCACATTGAACGTCAGGTTGACCCGGTTGCGCTCGATCGGGGTGACGGTGGTGACCACCTCCGCCGCATACAGGCTGCGGTTGATGTATTGCCGCTTGAGTTCCTGCTCGGCGCGGTCCAGCAGCGCCTTGTCGTAGGGACGCCCCTCCGTGAGGCCGACTTCCCGCATGGCCTTCTTGAGAACATCCTTGTCGAACTCCTTGGTGCCGACGAACTCGACATCTGCCACGGTGGGACGCTCCTCGACGATCACCACCAGAACGTCGCCGTTGACCTCCAGACGCACATCCTTGAACAGCCCCAGGGCAAACAGGGCACGGATCGCCGCGGCGGCCTTGTCGTCGCTGTAGGTGTCGCCGACCCGCACCGGCAGCGAGGCGAACACCGTCCCCGGTTCAACGCGCTGCAGGCCCTCGACGCGTATGTCACGCACCTGGAAAGGCTCCACTGCCCACGCCGCGTGAGTGATGAAAAACAGAGCCGCCAGGGCGGCTACGATACGAAGGCAGAAGCGCTTGATATACATGTTCTTGTTCAGAAGTGTTCCGGTACCGGTTGCAGCGGCAGTGCCGTCAACCCCATAAGCGGGCGAAGTCATTGAACAGGGCAATCGCCATCATGGCCGCCACGATCGCGATGCCGCCACGCTGCAGGCGCTCCAGCCATGCCTCAGAGACGGCTTTCCCTGTCAGACGCTCCCAAAGATAATACATCAGGTGTCCACCGTCGAGGACCGGCAAGGGGAGAAGATTCAGCACGCCAAGGCTGACGCTGATCAGCGCCAGAAAGGTCAGGTACTGGGTCAGCCCCAGGCTGGCGGAACGCCCCGCGTAGTCGGCAATGGTCAGCGGGCCGCTCAGGTTGTTCAGCGAGGCCTCGCCGACCAGCATGCGCCCCATCATGCGCAAGGTCAGCGCTGACACCTCCCAGGTGCGTACCGCCCCCTGCCAGACGCCCTCCAGCGGGCCGTGACGCACGGTCACGAACTCCGGCGCCGCACCGACGAAGGCGCCGATGCGGCCGATCGCCCGCCCGCCATCCTGTGCCAGTTCGGGATGCACCATCAGCTCCAGCTGCTGCCCGTCACGCAGCACGCGCCAGGTGGCGGCCACCGTCGCGTGGCCCTGCACCGAGGCGCGGATCAGATCCCGCAACTGCGCCCCGTCCTGCACCGCCTGCCCACCCATGCGCAGCACTACATCGCCCTGGCGCAGGCCGGCACGTTCGGCTGCACCGCCGGCCATCACCTCACCAATGACCGCCCGGCCGTAAGGCGCCACGATGCCGATCTGCCGGAACAACGAGACGTCGGCCTCCTGTGCCCCCAACTGCGCCAGCGGCAGCACCAGCTCCCGTTCACCGCCCGCCGCGCTGGCGAGGACCAGACGGACGTCGTGTCGCTCCAGCGCCCCCCGTGTCAGCCACCAGCGCACATCTTCAAACGAGTCGACCGCTTGCAGCGCATCGCCCTCGAAGGCGGCCCGCAGCACCCGTTCGCCGACCTGAACACCGGCCCGCTCGGCCACCGATCCGGCCACTGGGCTGCCCAGCACCGCGGCCGGCGCCTGCACGCCACTCCAGTTGACCAGGGCATACAGCAGTACCGCCAGCAGCAAGTTGGCCGCCGGACCGGCCGCCACGATCAGGGCGCGCGAACGCAAGGGCTGGACATTGAAGGCGAGATGCCGGTCCCGCGCCGCAACCGGTGCTTCGCGCTCATCCAGCATGCGCACGTAGCCGCCAAGCGGAAAGGCACAGAGTACGAACTCGGTCGCCGAGCCGCGCGGTTGCCAGCGCAGCAGCGGGCGCCCGAATCCGACAGAAAAACGCAGCACCTTGACGCCGCAGGCCACTGCCATGCGGTAGTGGCCGTACTCATGCACTGCAATCAGCAGTCCCAGCGCGACGACGAAGGCGACCAGGGTCAGCATGGGTAGGCCTTCAGTTTCCAACCCGGGCGGCAACCTGCTGCGCCACCGCGCGCGCCTGGGCGTCGAGTGCCAGCAGGTCTGCCAGCGACCCCGGCGTTTCTGCCGCCACCCTGGTCAGCGTCTCGACGTTGACGGCATGGATCTGGTCGAAGCGGATGTGCCGCGCCAGGAACGCTGCTACCGCCACCTCGTTGGCAGCATTCAGCACCGCGGTCGTTCCAGCCGGCCCCGCCAGAGCGTCCCAGGCCAAGCGGATACCGGGAAAACGCTCAGCATGGCCGCGCGTCTGCAGCGACTCGAAACTCATGTCGACCAGGGTACTGAAGTCCAGCGCCGCCGCGCCGGACACCATGCGCTCAGGCCAGGACAGCCCATAGGCAATCGGCACCCGCATGTCGGGCGTGCCCAGTTGGGCCACCACCGAATGATCCTTGTACTGCACCATGGAATGGATCACGCTTTGTGGGTGGATCACCACCTCCAGCTGCTGCGGTGTCAGCCCGAACAGGTAGCGCGCCTCGATCACCTCCAGCGCCTTGTTCATCATGGTGGCCGAGTCGACCGAAATCTTGCGTCCCATCACCCAGTTCGGATGGGCGCAGGCCTGCTCCGGCGTCACCTCACGCAGCGTGGCCGGATCGCGGGTGCGGAACGGTCCGCCCGAAGCGGTCAAGATGATCTTGTCGACGCGGGCCGCCCAAGTAGCCGGATCTTCCGGCAGGGACTGGAAGATGGCCGAGTGCTCGCTGTCGATCGGCAGCAAGGTCGCGCCACCTTCGCGCACAGCCGCCATGAAGACCGCGCCGCCGACCACCAGCGCCTCCTTGTTGGCAAGCAAGAGGCGCTTGCCGGCGCGCGCCGCCGCGAGACAGGGCGCCAGCCCCGCCGCTCCCACGATGGCGGCCATCACAGTATCGACGTCTGCATGGGCGGCCACCTCGGCAATGGCGGCCTCGCCCTGGAGGACGCGCGTGGCGGAGTTCAGCGCCTTGAGCTGTCGCGCCAGCTCGACACCATGCGCATCACTGGCCATGACCGCAAACTGGGGCCGGAACGCGATGCACTGCTGCACCATCAAATCCACCTGCGTCGCCGCCGTCAGCGCAACGACCTCGAACCGGTCAGGATGACGGGCCACCACATCCAGGGTGTTGGTACCAATGGAGCCGGTCGAGCCCAGGATCGCCAGACGCTGCTTCATGGGGCCGAAAACGACATCAGCATCATGGCCAACGGCAGGGTGGGCAACAGGGCATCGACGCGGTCGAGCACACCACCGTGACCCGGCAGCAAGCCGCTGCTGTCCTTGACACCAGCGCTGCGTTTGATCAGCGACTCCACCAGATCACCCACCACGCTCATCGCAGCCAGGAACAACACCGACAGCACGAGAAACCACAAACCATGCGTGCCCAGTCGGCTGTAAAGGCTAGGCGGCAGCTGCCAGGCCTGATCGACCCAGCGCCACGCCAGCGCGAGCAGCACTACGCCCAGCATGCCACCCCACACGCCCTCCCAGCTCTTGCCCGGGCTGATGGAAGGCGCCAGCTTGGCCGCACTGAAACGGCCGCCGAAGGCCTTGCCAGCAAAGTACGCCGCAATGTCGGCCACCCAGACCAGCACCAGCATGGACAGCAGCAGGTTGATGCCGATGACGCGCGCCTGCGCCACCGCGAGCCAGGTCACCCATAGCGCACCCAAACCTGCGGACCAGCGCAGCCCCGGGGGAATCGAAGGCCAGAAGGGGACGCCCTTGCGCAGCAAGCCGGCACCGAGCAGCACCCACAGGCCGCCCGCCACCGACCAGACCACCGGCACAGGACGATGCAACAGCCCGAGATTCCAGCTCAGGCCGCAGAGCAAAACACTGATCAGGGCCCCGGAAAAGGCAACAGCCTGGCTGCAGCTGTTCAGGCGCCCCCACTCCCAGGCCCCCGCTGCGATCAACAGCAGAACGACCACGCTGAACGGCTCCGGTGCCGGGTAGAACATCGCCGGCAGCAGGATCAGCAGCAAGGCGATGGCGGTGATGACGCGCTGCTTCAGCATGGCTTTCTCAGGCGGCCTGCTGGCTGTCGTTGCCAGCCGCCACTTGGGCCGAGGTCTGTCCGAAGCGGCGCTCGCGCCGGCCAAATGCAGCAATGGCAAGGTCCAGTTCAGCCTCGTCAAAGTCGGGCCAGAGCTTGTCGCTGAAGTACAGCTCGGCGTAGGCAGCCTGCCAGAGCAGGAAGTTGCTCAGGCGCAGTTCGCCGCCAGTGCGGATGATGAGGTCAGGGTCCGGCACATGAGCCAGTGCCATGGCCCCGTTCAAAGCCATCTCGGTGATGGCCTGCCCCTGCGCGGCCAGCTTGGCAGCGGCCTGCGCAATGTCCCAGCGGCCGCCGTAGTTGAAACAGACATTGAGCATGAGTCGGTCATTGGCCGAGGTCGCGGCCTCCGCCTGGTCCAGACCGGCGCGCACCTTGTCCGACAAACCAGCGCGCTCGCCGACGAAATGCAGCCGCACCCCATCCTTGAGCAGTTGTGGCACTTCCTTGGCCAGCGCGTTGGCCAGCAGTTCCATCAGGCCAGAGACCTCATCGGCCGGCCGGTTCCAGTTCTCGGAGGAAAAGGCAAAGACCGTCAGCACTGCCACGCCGCGGTCGGCGCAGGCACGGATGCAGCGGCGCAGGCTCTCCATGCCCTGGCGGTGGCCCGCCAGGCGCGGCAGGAAGCGCTTGGACGCCCAGCGGCCGTTGCCGTCCATGACGATGGCGATGTGATGAGGCACCATGACGATGGCGTGCGGAAGGCGGAGCGTTGGGAGATGGGCCGATGGACAAGGGCGCTCGATATCGAACGCCCGCCAGTCTCAGACCGCCATCACTTCCTGCTCTTTGGCCGCCACCAGCTGGTCGATGCTGGCCACGTGCTTGTCGGTCAGCTTCTGGATGTCGGCTTCGGAGCGCTTCTGGTCGTCTTCTGACGCCTGCTTGTCCTTGACCAGCTTCTTGACCGCCTCGTTGGCGTCGCGGCGCAGGTTGCGCACGGCGATCTTGGCATTCTCGCCCTCGGTACGCACCAGCTTGGTCATTTCCTTGCGGCGTTCTTCGCTCATCGGCGGCATCGGCACGCGGATCAGGTCGCCCATGGAGGCCGGGTTGAGGCCGAGGTCGCTCTCGCGGATGGCCTTTTCAATCTTGGCGCCCATGCCCTTTTCCCAGGGCTGCACGCTGATGGTGCGGGCGTCGAGCAGCGACACGTTGGCCACCTGGCTCAGCGGCACCATGGAGCCGTAGTACTCGATGTGGATGGCATCGAGCAGGGCCGGATTGGCACGGCCGGTGCGAATCTTGGACAGGTTGTTCTTCAAGGCCTCGATGGACTGGTCCATCTTGGCTTCCATGGTTTTCTTGATGTCGGCGATCGTCATTGTTCTCTCCTCAGCTGCAACGGGACCGGTCAGGCGTAGACCAGCGTACCCTCGTCCTCACCCATCACCACGCGCTTGAGCGCACCGTGCTTGAAGATGGAAAACACCTTGATGGGCAGTTTCTGGTCGCGGCACAGCGCAAAGGCCGTGGCATCCATGATGCCCAGGTTCTTCACCATGGCCTCGTCGAAGGTCAGCTTGCTGTAGCGCGTCGCGCCCGGGTCCTTCTTCGGGTCGGCGGTGTAGACACCGTCCACCTTGGTGGCCTTGAGCACCACCTCGGCACCGATCTCGGCACCGCGCAGCGCGGCGGCGGTATCGGTGGTGAAGAACGGATTGCCCGTCCCGGCGGCGAAGATCACCACCTTGCCCTCTTCCAGGTACTGCAGGGCCTTGGGCCGCACATAGGGCTCGACCACCTGCTCGATGCCGATGGCCGACATGACACGTGCCGTCAGGCCCGCCTTGTTCATGGTGTCGGCCAGTGCCAGCGCATTCATCACGGTGGCCAGCATGCCCATGTAGTCAGCGGTCGCGCGGTCCATGCCGACCGAACCACCGGCCACGCCGCGGAAGATGTTGCCGCCGCCAATGACGACGGCCACCTCCACACCCAGGCGGGTCACCTCGGCCACCTCCTGCACCATGCGCTGGATGGTCGCATGGTTGATACCGAAGGCATCGTCCCCCATCAGGGCTTCACCGGACAACTTCAGCAGGATGCGCTTGTGGGCCGGCTGGGCGTCTGACATGGGGAACTCTCCTTCTAACGGTATCGATCAGGCTGGGTGGACGGAATGGAATTTACAGGATTGCCGATCAGCCTGCCTGCTGGGCAGCTGCCACCTGGGCAGCCACCTCGGCAGCGAAGTCGTCGACCTTCTTCTCAATGCCCTCGCCCACCACAAACAGGGTGAAACCCTTGACAGTGGTGCCGGCAGCCTTGAGCATCTGCTCGACGGTCTGCTTGTCGTTCTTCACGAAGGGCTGGTTGAACAGCGAGACCTCCTTCAGGTACTTCTGCACCGAGCCTTCGATCATCTTGGCGGCGATGTCGGCCGGCTTGCCGGATTCGGCCGCCTTGGCGGTGGCAACCGAGCGCTCCTTCTCGATCAGGTCGGCCGGCACGTCGGCGCTGGTCAGCGCAACCGGCTTCATGGCGGCCACGTGCATGGCGACGTCCTTGGCGGCGGTTTCGTCGCCGTCGAACTCAACCACCACGCCGATGCGGGTGCCGTGCAGGTAGGCGGCCAGCTTGGCGCCGGAGGCAAAGCGCTTGAAGCGACGGAAGCTCATGTTCTCGCCGATCTTGCCGATCAGGCCCTTACGCACGTCTTCCAGGGTGGGGCCGAAGCCGTCCTGGCTGTAGGACAGCGCACCCAGGGCGGCCACGTCAGCGGGGTTGTGCTTGACGATCAGCTCGGCGGCGGCCTTGGCCAGCCCCAGGAAGCTGTCATTCTTGGTCACGAAATCGGTTTCGCAGTTCACTTCGATCAGGGCGCCAGTGGTGCCCTCGATGCAACTGGCGACCACGCCTTCAGCGGTCACGCGCGAGGCGGCCTTGCCGGCCTTGGTGCCCAGCTTGACGCGCAGCACCTCTTCCGCCTTGGCCATGTCGCCGTCGGCTTCGGTCAGGGCCTTCTTGCATTCCATCATCGGGGCATCGGTCTTGGCGCGCAGTTCAGCGACCATGCTTGCGGTAATTGCAGCCATCTTGTTTCTCCGTGTGCAGTTCAGTTCAATTCAAACAGGGGCTAAAAAAAAGGGGCACCCAGCGCCCCTTTCTTCGGGTCGTGACCGGCTCAGGCAGCCTCGTTCACTTCCACAAATTCGTCACCGCTCTCGGCCGACACCGCCTTGACCACGTCATCCACGGCGTTGGCACGGCCTTCCAAGATGGCGTCGGCAATGCCGCGGGCGTACAGCGTCACGGCCTTGGACGAGTCGTCGTTGCCCGGGATCACGTAGTCGATGCCTTCGGGCGAGTGGTTGGTATCCACCACGCCGATCAGCGGAATGCCCAGCTTCTTGGCTTCGGCCACGGCGATCTTGTGGTAGCCGACGTCGATCACGAAGATGGCGTCCGGCAGGGTGTTCATGTCCTGGATGCCGCCGATGTCCTTCTCCAGCTTCTCCAGCTCACGGGCGAACATCAGCTGCTCTTTCTTGCTCATGTTGTCCAGACCGGCTTCCTGCTGGGCCTTCATGTCCTTCAAGCGCTTGATGGAGGTCTTGACGGTCTTGAAGTTGGTCAGCATGCCGCCCAGCCAACGCTGGTCGACGAAGGGCACACCGGCGCGCTGGGCTTCAGCGGCGACGATCTCGCGGGCCTGGCGCTTGGTGCCGACCATCAGGATGGTGCCGCGCTTGGCAGCCAGCTGCTTGGCGAACTTGGCCGCCTCCTGGAACATCGGCAGCGACTTTTCCAGGTTGATGATGTGGATCTTGTTGCGATGGCCGAAAATATACGGGGCCATCTTGGGATTCCAGAAGCGGGTCTGGTGGCCGAAATGGACACCGGCTTCCAGCATTTGACGCATGGTTGCGGACATAGTGAAACTCCGAAGGTTGGGTCTAAAATCCGGCCCTCTTTGCAGCAGGCGCCCTGCGCCCGATGCAACACCTGGATGGACCGGTTTGCGATTTGTTCGCCAGCAGGCCGGAATGGCCCGCCAGCAAAACCCAAAGAGTATAGCACAGAGCACCCCTTTCCCCATGCTTGCCGACCTCCACACCACCCGCCGTAGCTTGCTGGACGGTCAGACCAGCGCAAGCACCGAAATCGAGCGGGCCATCGACGCAGCCCAGTCGGCCCACTGCCAGCACGCCTTCCTCCAGGCCGACTTCGACCAGGCCCGGATCAGTGCGGCGGCAGCCGACCCGGTTCGCCAACCGCTGGCCGGGCTGGCCGTCTCGGTCAAGGACCTGTTCGACATCCAGGGCCAGGTCAGCCGCGCCGGCTCCCTGGTACTGGCCGACGCCGCGCCGGCGCCCCGCGACGCCGTGGCCGTAGCCCGGCTGCGCGCTGCCGGTGCGGCTGTGATCGGCCGCACCAACATGACCGAGTTCGCCTACTCGGGGGTGGGCGTCAACCCGCACCATGGCACTCCGGCCAACGCGACGGCCACCGATGTGCCGCGCATCCCCGGCGGGTCGTCCAGTGGCGCGGCCGTGTCGGTGGCCACCGGCGCGGCCTTCGTCGGCCTGGGCTCGGACACCGGCGGGTCGATCCGCATCCCGGCCGCACTGCACGGCCTGGTTGGCTTCAAGAACACCCAGCGCCTGGTGCCGCTGGACGGCACGGTGCCACTGTCCACCACGCTGGACACCGCCTGCGCCATGACCCGCTCGGTGCGTGACGCCGTCGTGGTACACGAGATCCTGGCCGCGCGCCGCGTCACACGCAGCAACGCCCCGCTGTCGGCCTGGCGCCTGGCGGTGGTCCCGCAGCTGATGTTCGACGGCGTGGACGCCACGGTGGCGCGCGCCTTCGAGCGCACGCTACAGACGCTGCGCCGTGCCGGTGCCCGCATCGAGGAGCTGCCGCTGCCCCTGCTGGGCGAACTCGCTGGCCTGCAGGCCAGCGGTGGCTTTGCCGCGGCCGAGAGCTACGCCTGGCACCGCCGCCTGCTGCAGGACCGGGCGGCGCAATACGACCCGCGCGTGCGCTCGCGCATCGAACGCGGTGCAACCATCAGCGCAGCCGACTACATCGACCTCATCCAGGCGCGGCGCGACTGGATTGCCCGCGCAGAAGCGGCCCTGCAGGGGATCGATGCCGTGCTGTCGCCGACCGTGCCGATCATTGCCCCGCCGCTGGCCGAGGTGGCGCCGGGCCAAGGCAAGGATGCGGCGCTGGACGTCGCGCGCGACGAGGCCTTCTTCCGCATCAACGGCCTGCTGCTGCGCAACCCGAGCGTGGTGAACATGCTGGACGGATGCGCCGTGTCGCTGCCCTGTCACACGCCGGACGAGCTGCCGGTGGGCCTGATGGTCTGGCACGGCGCGCTGCGCGATGATGCGATACTCAACATTGCCCTGCAGATCGAGAACTTGCTACAAAAATAATAGCTGCTTGCGCTTACCCGACAAGCACCGAGGCCCGAAAACACTACAAATACATGAAAATTGCAGTCATTGGCGCCGGCATCATCGGCGTCACCACCGCCTACGAGTTGGCGCAGGACGGACATGAGGTCACGGTCTTCGAGCGCCGGCTGGCCGCCGCCGAAGAAGGCAGCTTTGCCATTGCCGGCATGGTGGCACCGGCCTACACCACGCCGTGGTCAGCCCCGGGCATGCCCTCCAAGATCATCAGCCACCTGCTCAGTCGCCATGCGCCGGTGCGCCTGCGCTGGCCGCTGTCGCGCAGCGAACTGGGCTGGATGTGGAAGAGCTGGCGCGCCTGCCAACCCGAGGCCTACGCCGCCAACCGCGCGCGCATGCAACGCCTGGCCGGCTACAGCCGAGAACGCCTGCACCAGATCAGCAGCGACCTGCAACTGGAATTCGACCGCAGCGAAGGGCATCTGGTGCTGCTGCGCTCGGCCAAGGACCAGGCCCAGATCCAACCCAGCCTGCAGGTGCTGCGCGACGCCGGCGTGCCATTCAAGGAAATCACGCCTGACGAGGCGCGCAAGATCGAACCGGCGCTCAATCCCGACACGACGTTTCACGGTGCCATCCACCTGCCGCAGGACGAGGTCGGCAACTGCCGCCAGTTCGCGCTGCTGCTCAAGAACGAAGCCCAGCGCCAGGGCGTGCACTTTGCTTTCAGCACCACGGTGGAGTCGATCGAGGGCGGCGCTGGCGCCACCCTGCACCTGGCCGGCGGCGTCGAACCGCAGCGCTTCGACGCCGCCGTGCTGTGTGCCGGCGTCGACTCGGTTCGCCTGCTGCGTCCACTCGGCCTGAAGCTGCCGCTGGCCGCCGTGCACGGCTACTCGGTCAGCGCCGCCGTGCGCGAGCCGCTCAACGCGCCGCGCAGCGCCGTGATGGACGAGCGCTACAAGGTCAACATCACCCGCCTCGGCCACCGTGTGCGCGCGGCCGGCACGGCCGAACTCGGCGGCGACCCGGCCCGCCAGCGTGACGGCACCATCCAGACCCTGTTCAAGGTGCTGCACGACTGGTTTCCCGGCGCCGCCCAGCTCAGCAACGGCGTGCAGATCTGGAAAGGCGCGCGCCCCATGCTGCCCGACGGCCCGCCGCTGCTGGGTGCCAGCGGCATCCCGGGCCTGTGGCTCAACCTGGGTCACGGCGCCAGCGGCTGGTCGCTGAGCTGCGGCTCGGCTCGGGCCCTGGCCGACCTGATCGGCGGACGCACACCCGAGGTCGACCTCGAAGGCCTGGACCGCAGCCGACTCGGGCTCTGAGCGGCGCTCCAAACGGCATCCTGGCGCCTCCGGACGGCGCCGGAATGGCCGTTTGATTCGGGTACAGTCAGCCTAACCTTTGCTGTCCCCCTTCATGAGTCCTGAACTGTCCCAGCGCCTGGCTGCCGCCGTCGACGACATGCCGGCCTTCCCCAAGAGCGTGCAAAAGATCCTGGAGCTCACCCGGGACGTGGACTGCACGCCCAAGGACTTGGTGCAGGTGATCGACAAGGACCCGGTGCTGACGGTCAAGATCCTGAAAGTCGTCAACTCGGCGTATTACAGTCTGCCCAAGCAGGTGACGTCGATCAGCCACGCCGTGGTCTTCATGGGCTTCAACACCATCAAGAACCTGGCGCTGGGCATCGCCGCCATCGGCATGCTGCCCAAGAGCAATGCGGCCGGTTTCGATGTGCAGCAGTACCTGCTGCATTCCCTGGCCACCGCCGGCATTGCCCGGCAGCTGGCCGGTGACCTCGACCGTGCCGACCCGATGGACTGTTTCATCGCCGGCCTGCTGCACGACTTCGGCAAGGTGGTGTTCGCCCAGTTCATGCCCGACGAGTTCCGACAGGCACTGGAGCTCAGCCAGCGTGATGGTAGTTCGCTGCACCAGGCCCTGCAGCAGACCATTGGCGCCGACCACGCGCTGGTAGGCGCCATGCTGGTGGAAAAATGGCGCTTTGCGCCGCCGCTGGTGGAGACCATCCGCAACCAGCACGGCAGCGAGCTGAAGGACACCGACATGATCGCCTGCGTCTTTGCCGCCAACCAGATCAGCAAGAAGCTGCAGTTCGGCTTTGGCGGCAATGCCTGCATCGAGGCGCTGCCGCCCGCCATGGCCCGGCGCCTGGGTGGCGACCTCGACGCCATCATCGCCCGGCTCGGCGACCTGAGCGCCCTGTTTGAAGAGGCACAGATCTTTTCCCGACTCGAGGGCTGAACATGAAAGTCAAGTTCTGGGGCGTGCGCGGCTCCATCGCTTCCCCGGGACCGCACACCGTGCGCTACGGCGGCAACACCACCTGCATCGAGGTGCGCACCGACGCCAACGAACTGATCATCCTGGACGCCGGCACCGGCATCTTCCCACTGTCGCAGACGCTGCTGGCCGAGCTGCCGGTGCAGGCCAATGTGCTCATCACCCACTCGCACTGGGACCACATCCAAGGTCTGCCCTTCTTCATTCCGAACTTCATTCCCGGCAACCTGCTGCGCCTGCACGGTGCCTTCGATCCGGTGTCTGGCAAGGGGGTGGAACAGGTCATGTCGGTGCAGCTGCAGTACAGCTACTTCCCGGTGCGCGAAGCCGAGATGAAGGCGCGCATCGAGTACGTGACACTGGCACCGGAGCAGACCATCCAGATCGGCAGTGCCACCATCACGCCCTACCTGCTCAACCACCCGGTGATCAACTTCGGCTACCGCATCGAGGCGAATGGCAAGTCGGTGTTCTTCACCGGCGACCATGAACCGCCTTACAACATCTACGAGCCGGGTGACGCCGAGTACGCCGAGTACCAGGCCTTCGTCGACGAAAAGGAAGCCGCCATCCAGGCCGCCATCCGCGGCGTCGACGTGCTGATTGCCGACACCTCTTATACCGCCGAAGAGTACCCGGCCAAGAAGGGCTGGGGCCACGGCACCTTCGACAGCAGCATCCGCGCCGCGCGCCAGGCCAGCGCCAAGGTGCTGTATTGCACGCACCACGAGCCGACGCGCAGCGACGATGCCCTGGAAGCCGCCTTCGCCCAGGCCCTGGCCGACAACCCGGCACCACCCGGCGACCGTCTCGACATCCGCCTGGCGCGTGAAGGCGACAGCTACGAATTCTGAACACGCGTCCCATGCAGCCTATTGCCCCGAACCTCCCCCACCCGCTGCATGACGTCGCCGCCACGCGAACGCTGGAACAGGCGCTGGCCGCCAAGTTGCCACCGCACACCCTGATGCAGCGCGCCGGCCTGGCCACCGCGCGGTTGGCATTGGCGCTCGCCCCCCATGCCCGTACGTTCTGGATCGCGTGCGGCCCCGGCAACAACGGCGGCGACGGGCTGGAGGCCGCCCTGCACTTGCAGCAATGGGGCAAACAGCCACTGGTCACTTGGCTGGGCTCGGCGCAGACCGCACCGGCGGATGCCCAGGCCTCGTATGCCAGCGCCCAGACCGCCGGCGTGCAATTCCTGGACGCGCCACCACCGTCGTGCGATGCCTGCATCGACGCCCTACTGGGCATCGGCGTCACGCGCGCCGCCGAAGGTCGGCTGGCGGACTGGATCCATCGCATCAACGCGCTGGATGTGCCGGTGCTGGCGGTCGACCTGCCCTCGGGCCTGAACGCCGACACCGGCCACGCCAGCGGCCCCGCGGTGCGCGCAACGCACACGCTGAGCCTGCTCACGCTCAAGCTGGGCCTGTACACCGCTGAAGGCCGCGATCTGGCCGGCCAAGTATGGCTCGACGAACTGGGCGCAGACAGCCACGCAGCCCCCGTACAAGCCACGCTCGGCGGCGCGCCGAGGCCGCTGGCGCGCCCCCACGCCTCGCACAAGGGCAGCTACGGCGACGTGGCCGTCTTCGGCGGTGCACCGGGCATGGGCGGTGCCGCCCTGCTGGCTGCCTCGGCCGCGCTGCACTGCGGTGCTGGCCGCGTCTTCGTAGCCTTGCTCGACGGCGGCAGCCTGTCGGTGGACGCCAGCCAGCCGGAACTGATGTTTCGCGCCCCGGACGCCCTGGAGCCCGCACAGCTCACGGTGGTCATCGGCTGCGGCGGCGGCACGGCGGTGGCCGCGCAACTGCCGCGCATCCTGTCCAGTGCGGACCGCGTCGTCATTGACGCCGACGCCCTCAATGCCATTGCCAACGACAGCCAGCTCGAGCAGCTGCTGCGCGCCCGCGCCGCACGTGGACGAAAAACGGTGTTGACGCCGCACCCGCTGGAGGCGGCTCGTCTGCTCGCCTGCTCGACGACCGAGGTGCAGCATGACCGCTTGGCCGCTGCGCGCTCGCTGGCGCAGCGTTTCGGCTGTACCGTGGTACTGAAGGGCTCCGGCACGGTGATCGCCTCGCCGGAGGACACGCCGGTCATCAATCCGACCGGCAATGCCCGCCTGGCCACCGCCGGCACCGGCGACGTGCTGGCCGGCATGGTCGGGGCACGGCTGGCCCAGGGCGAAACGGCCTTCGAAGCCGCGTGCACCGCCGTCTGGCTGCATGGTCAGGCAGCGGACAATTGGCCAGCTACCCAGCCGTTAACCGCCGGCGCGCTGGCCAGTACGCCCGGCTGACGCGCTGGCGGCGCGTTCCTCAGCCGCGCCCTACGAAGGGCATCTTGGTGGCCATCACCGTGTGGAACAGCACATTCGCTTCCAGCGGCAGGTTGGCCATGTAGAGCACCGACTGGCCGACGATGGCGACGTCCATCAGCGGCTCCACGGCAATCTCGCCATTGGCCTGCGGCACGCCGCGCGCCATGCGCTCGGCCATCTCGGTCGCGGCATTGCCGATGTCGATCTGGCCGACGGCGATATCGTATTTGCGACCGTCCAGCGAAGCCGTCTTGGTCAGCCCCATCACGCCATGCTTGGTGGCGGTGTAAGCAATCGAATTGGGCCTGGGCGCATGGGCCGAGATCGAACCGTTGTTGATGATGCGGCCGCCGCGCGGCGTCTGCGTTTTCATGACACGGAAGGCCTGCTGGATGCACAGGAACATGCCCGTGAGGTTGATGTCCACCACGCTCTTCCACTGCGCCACGTCCAGTTCTTCCAGTGGGACAGCCGGTGCGCTGACGCCGGCATTGTTGAACAGCAGGTCCACCCGGCCCCAGGCTTGCACCACCGCATCGAACAGGGCCCGCACTGACTCCGGTTGTGATACATCGGTCGGCACCGCCAGCACCCGCGCACCGGCCCCGGACACGGCCGCCACTTCGTCGAGCGGCTCGCGCCGCCGGCCGGCCAAGGCAACGCGATACCCATCGGCCAGCAGGGCCAGTGCAGCCGCCTTGCCGATGCCGGTGCCGGCACCCGTCACGATGGCCACCTTGTTGTTGCCCGCCATATCTCTGTCTCCGAACTTTTTGATGGTTGATGGTGGATTTACTTGCGCCGGCCCTTGCGGCCCTTGCTACTCTTGGCCGCAGCCTTCTTCGACGCCGCCTTGACCGAGGCCTTGAGCGCCTGGATCGGCGACGGCAGGGCACGCTGGCTGGCGTCACTGGTCTTGCGCGCCGCACGCCGGGTCGAGGCCTTGACCGGCACGCCACCCGTGGTGCGGCCTTCCGCCAGGCCCTTGTCCTTCAAGGCGCGCGCCATGAACTCCTCACCCTCACGCACCAGCCGGAAGTCGATGCGTCGACCATCGAGGTCGACGCGGCTGACCTGCACCCGCACCCGTGTGCCGATGGCATAACGAATGCCGGTGCGCTCGCCGCGCAACTCCTGGCGCGCCTCGTCGAAACGGAAGTACTCGCCACCGAGTTCGGTGATGTGCACCAAGCCCTCGACGTACATGGCGTCGAGCGTGACGAAGATGCCGAAGCTGGTGGCAGCCGTCACCACGCCGCTGAACTCCTCGCCCAGATGCTCGCGCATGTACTTGCACTTGAGCCAGGCTTCCACGTCGCGGCTGGCCTCGTCGGCGCGCCGCTCATTGGCGCTGCAATGCAGGCCGGCCGCCTGCCACGCCATCAATTCGGCGCTCTGCTTCTTCGGCTTCTCGCCGCCCTCGCCTCGCTGACGCTTGGCCGCCTCGCTCTTCTCGATCCGACGCGACAGCTTGGCATGCGCCTCGCCCGGTGTCGGCAAGGCCGGCAGGTGGTAGCGCGTCTTGCCCAGGATGGCCTTGATCACGCGGTGCACCAGCAGGTCCGGGTAACGCCGGATCGGACTGGTGAAGTGGGTGTAGGACTCGAAGGCCAGGCCGAAGTGGCCGCTGTTGTGCGGCGTGTAGATCGCCTGCTGCATCGAACGCAGCAGCATGGCGTGGATCTGCTGCGCGTCCGGCCGCTCCTTGGTGGCCACCGCAATGGCTTGGAATTCCGCCGGCGAGGGGTTCTCGCTGATGGTCATGCCCACGCCTGTGGCCTTGAGGTAGTTGCGCAGCAGTTCGTTCTTCTCCGGCGTCGGGCCCTCGTGCACGCGGAACAGGCCGGCGTGCTTGCTCTGACCGATGAAGTCGGCACTGCAGACGTTGGCGGCCAGCATGGCCTCCTCGATCAGGCGGTGCGCCTCGTTGCGCACCCGCGGCACGATCTTCTCGATGCGGCCGCTGTCATCGCAGATGATCTGGGTCTCGGTGGTCTCGAAGTCCACCGCACCGCGCTTGGCGCGTGCCGCCAGCAGCGCACGGTAAACGTCGTGCAGGTTCAGCAGGTCCTGCACGCGCTCCTTGCGTTTCATCGCCTCCGGGCCACGCGTGTTGGCCAGGATGGCCGCCACCTCGGTGTAGGTGAAGCGCGCATGGCTGTGCATCACCGCCGGGTAGAACTGGTAGGCGGCGACCTCACCTTCGCTGCTGATGAACATGTCGCACACCATGCACAGGCGATCCACATCCGGGTTGAGCGAGCACAGGCCGTTGGAGAGCTTCTCCGGCAGCATCGGAATGACGCGGCGCGGGAAATAGACGCTGGTGGCGCGGTCGTAGGCGTCCACATCGATGGGCGAGCCGGTCTCGACGTAGTGACTGACATCGGCGATCGCCACCAGCAAGCGCCAGCCGCGCTGGGCACTCTTGCCGCGCCCCAAGCTGGCCGGTTCGCAATAGACCGCGTCGTCGAAGTCGCGTGCGTCCTCGCCGTCGATGGTGACCAGCGGCACGTCGGTCAGGTCGACCCGGTGCTTGCGGTCCTGCGGCCGCACCTTGTCGGGCAGGCCGCGCGCCTGCGCGATACAGGCCTCGGAGAACTCATGCGGCACGCTGTACTTGCGCACCGCGATCTCGATTTCCATGCCGGGGTCGTCGATCTCGCCCAGCACCTCCTTGATGCGCCCGACCGGCTGGCCGAACAGCGCCGGCGGTTCGCTCAACTCGACCACCACCACCTGACCGGGCTTGGCCACGCCCGTGGCCCCCTTGGGGATCAGCACATCCTGACCGTAGCGCTTGTCTTCCGGCGCCACCAGCCAGACACCGCTTTCCTGCAGCAGGCGGCCGATGATGGGCTGCGCCGGACGCTCGATGATCTCCAGCACACGCCCCTCGGGACGGCCCTTGCGGTCGAAGCGCACCACACGCGCCTTGACGCGGTCCTTGTGCAGCACGGCACGCATCTCATTGGGCGGCAGGTAGATGTCGGGCTCGCCGTCATCACGCACCACAAAACCATGACCATCACGGTGTCCGTTGATGGTCCCTTCAATTTCTTCCAGCAGGCTGCCGGTGTTCGCAATATTCTTGATATACAATCCTGTTCTTATCCTGAAATGCCCAGATGGCGGAATTGGTAGACGCACTAGTTTCAGGTACTAGCGCTGAGAGGCGTGGAGGTTCGAGTCCTCTTCTGGGCACCAAGTTTATGACCAAAAGCCGCTGATCTTCAGCGGCTTTTTGTTTTTCTGAGCGCCTTGTGCCACTTCGCACAGACAACAACGCAATTGATCACGACGGTCATCCCCGTGACCGAAAATCGGTCTATAATCCGTGCTTCCCTGAAATGCCCAGATGGCGGAATTGGTAGACGCACTAGTTTCAGGTACTAGCGCTGAGAGGCGTGGAGGTTCGAGTCCTCTTCTGGGCACCA
>Ga0114939_10000490_pt1 | contig 32965 bp, 27 predicted proteins | sample AshMeaCrysSpring_FD_87196 | JGI IMG/M metagenome (GOLD analysis project Ga0114939, IMG submission 87196) | Groundwater microbial communities from Big Spring, Nevada to study Microbial Dark Matter (Phase II) - Ash Meadows Crystal Spring | ecosystem: Environmental > Aquatic > Deep subsurface >...
GATTCTTTTACCTTTCTGGTTGAGTTTTGAGCAAAACCCCTGTGCATAGGCTTGCCATGTGGATCTAATATCTCTGGCAAAAAGTTTAGCAAATGAAAGCGATAAGGTGTTGATGAGTTATTAGTAATGCTCATGCCAAATTGAATAGGGGTTTCTTCTTCGTATTTAGGAAGGCGATACATCCGCTCTGGCACTAAAGTTTCAAAGCAAATTCCATCTACTTCAACGACATTACTATTAGCACTACTATTGTGAGATTCACTTGATGTCATAGTGGTTACTCTCTCAAGAACCGCATCATCTGCCGCCAATCCTTTGGACAGATGGATTAGTGGCGATGTTATTTCCACTGATGCCAAAGAAAATTTCTACTTATCTCAGGCGTAATCTAGCAAAGGGTGTAGCTACTTTGCCTATCCAAAAACCATCTATTTCTTTAACTAATTGAATTTTCCTTGTCGGTAAAGGATTATTGTAGGTGAGCCGAATCTGATACTTGCCAGGCAGGAAATTATAAAAGTTCCAAATCAATCCATACTGAGCTATGCCCGTTAGTTGAATACAATTTTTGCCAAACCACATGAATTTGGCATTCATCCAATATTCTAATTTTTCTCCTGGTATAATTAAGGGAACATCTGATTCCTCTATCATTCCGGTCGCATTTCTTCCTCCACCCATTTGCATAACTTTTCCATGCTTATCTAATATTTCAGGTAAAAAGTTTGGCAAGTCAAAGCGATAAGGTGTTGATGAGTTATTAGTAATCCTCACGCCAAATTGAATAGGGGTTTCTTCTTCGTATTTAGGAAGACGATACATCCGCTCTGGCACTAAAGTTTCAAAGCGAATTCCATCTACTTCAACGACATTACTATTAGCACTACTATTGTGAGATTCACTTGATGTCATACTGGCTACCCTCTCAAAAACTAGATTATCCACCGCCAATCCTTTGGACAGAGAGCTTAGTGCTATTGTGCCGACAAATCCGAAAACCAGGGCTAAACAAAGCGCCAAGAAATTACGCATAGGATATTTATTGAAGTTTCAAATCAACAATTTAACGATACTTTGCTACCCAGCCATCAAATTCTCCAGCATTTGTTCCCCCAAAAGCACCAGAGGTATCTCCTGTAATGTAGATATTGCCTGCATTATCAACGGCGATACCATTGGAAAAGTCATTGCTAGAAGTGCCTAGCTGCCTGACGAACAGTTGATTGCCAAGAGCGTCGTATTTTGCTAACCAGGCATCTGCCTCATCGTTCCCTGCATTGATTCCACCCAACGAACCAGAGGTGTATCCGGTAATATAAACATTGCCAGTACTATCTACAGCAACGCTATTGGAAAAGTCATCACTGCCTGTGCCCAATTGTTTGACCCACAGTAATGTTCCAGCAGTGTTGTACTTTGCTAACCAGGCATCCTGTCCTCCAGCATTGGTTCCGCCTAAAAAAGTCCCGGTCGTGGTACCAGTAATATAAATATTCCCAGCACTGTCTACAGCGATACTAGAGGAAGAGTCTTCACTGTCTAAGTAATCGTCACTGTCAATAGGCTGGTTAGCCTGTAGGTAGTTGTTCCATAATAATGTCCCACTGCTGTTGTACTTTGCTAACCAGGCATAATCACTGTTCCAGCCATTGCTGAATGCGGCAGAGGTGTCTCCTGTAATGTAAACGTTGCCAGCACCGTCAATTCCCACCCCAAGTGAGAACTCATCAAAATAAGTGCCAAATTGTTTTGTCCATTGCAAAGTTCCATCGCTGTTGTACTTAGCTAGCCAAGCATCCTGACTTGGGGTAGTAGTGCTTACAAGACTTCCAGCATTAGGTCCACCCAACGAGCCGGAGGTGTATCCTGTAATGTAAACGTTGCCCGTGCTGTCAACGGTGACACCATAGGAAAAGTCATTACTGTTCGTACCTAGTTGTTTTGACCACAGCAATGCCCCACTGCTGCTATACTTCGCTACCCAAGCGTCCTTACCCCCAGCATTAGTTCCGCCTAACGAACCAGAAGTAGTACCAGTAATATATACATTGCCAACACTATCAACAGCAACACTAGAGGAGGAGTCATCACTACTCGTGCCCAGTTGCCTTCTCCACAGCAGTACCCCACCACTGCTATACTTCGCTAACCAAGCATCCTGACCACCGGCATTAGTTCCTCCCAAAGACCCGTCAGTAGCTCCTGTAATATAAACACTCCCAGCACTATCAACAGCAACACTAAAGGAAGAATCATCACCCGAAGTACCCAATTGTTGAATCCACTGCTGTGTTAGGTTAGGTGCTACAGCAGAACGTCCCTCAAACCGATCAGAGAGTACAAAATGGTCGTATGCTTGCGCGTAATTAAAACCTGCTGCCCTCAAATCGGCATTGCTTTCCAGGTAATATCTAACATCAAACAATTGTGACGATGCTCTTCCCTCACCCAAACCAGAAAGTTGGAAATGTTCATACAATTGCTGATTATTCCAACTAGTAGCTGCCAAGTCAGAATATCTATTGCGGTAGTAATTCACATCCAAGGCAACAGAAAATGAACGACCTTCACTCAAACCATTTAATTGAAAGTGTTCTAATAACTGGCTTTCATTAAAACCTGCACTCACCAAATCGGCATTATTAGCGCGGTAATAATTAATATCAAAGAACTGAGAAAATACGCGATTTTCATTTAGACCAGAGATAACCAGATGTTCTATAGCTTCCACCCTATCGTTTTTCGGAGTGCTACTAAAAGCTGTTCCGAGGTCATTATTGGCAGCTAAATAAAAGCCTGTATCAAAAAATTGGGAAAAGCGCCGTCCCTCCGCTACACCACTATTCTGCAAATGAGTAAATGCTAGTTCCCGGTTCCCACTGTATGCAGTGTTGACATCAGAATTGATGTCTAAATAGAAGTTGATATCAACCAGCAAAGAAAAGCGTCGTCCTTCTGCAACACCATAATTCTGTAAATGGTCAAGTAATTGTTGATTAGTAGTTAAACCAGCCGCTGTTAAATCTGGATTGCTAGCACGATATAAATTGAGATTAACTAAAGGGGAAAAAGCACGTCCTTGGTTTAAGCCAGAACTCTGAAAGTGCGAACTTAATTGTGCATCAGTCGTCAAACCTGCGGCTACCAAGTCGGGGTTAGCAGTACGATAGAAATTGACATCAAATAAATTTACCGGCACGCTTTTCTCCGTTAGTTATTAGTATTGATATGTCTTTTAATCAATTCAAATAGGCAAGCAGAAGCTAGCGACAACTTTGCGTAACAAAGTTTTTCATCGCCCCTAGAACAGCTACCAGCTTCCTAAATCTTCGACTAAGATATGTAAAAAAAAAAAACAGAAGTTATACGTAATTTTTACAAAGAAAACAATCAAGAAATAATGAGGGTTCGGAAATAATACTTAGTGTAAAGTTATATATTAAATTTTAATTACTGACAGTAAATTGTAGAAGCACAAAATTTTTGTGCCCCTATAAGAATCTTTATTTCAACACCCGCGAATTTGACCCCTCTGGTAAACTTCTCCCCCACAGAAAGAAAGGCTTTGAATTTTCGCGCTTCCCTCTCCTTGAAGGAGAGGGTTAGCGTGAGGTCAGCTATTTTCCCTACGTAGGAAGGGTGGGAAACCGTCCCCGGAAGGGTGGGGAACCCCCACCCCTACTGAGGATTTTCTGGTGTCAACCAGTGAGCAAAATCCGTAGCAAAGGTGTCGTTTAAAATCGCTTCCCGAATGCGTTGGGTAAAGCGAATTAACTCGGTGATGTTGTGAATAGTTAACAGAGTGTACGCCAAAATTTCCTGCGATCGCACCAAATGGGAAATATATGCGCGACTAAAATTTTGACAGGTGTAACAAACACAAGTTTCGTCTAATGGCGTAAAATCTTCACGAAACTTAGCATTTTTTAAGTTCCAGCGTTCCCCATTGACTATCCCTGTACCATGTCTCGCCCAACGAGTGGGTATCACGCAGTCAAATAAATCTACCCCCGCTGCAATTGCTTGTGCCATCTCGCGATAGGTACCCACCCCCATCAAGTAGCGGGGTTTATTTGCCGGCAGCAAAGGCGTTGTTGCTTGGACAATTTTAGCAATTAACTCTGGTGGTTCCCCCACACTTACCCCACCAATAGCATACCCAAGCATATCATACTGACGTATATTCTCAGCCGCTAGGGAGCGCAAATCTAGATGCACTCCCCCCTGTACAATGGGGAATAATGCCTGGTCTTCGCGGCTGTGAGCAGCAATACAACGTTCTAACCAGCGCTCAGTCCGAGCGACTGCTGCTTCTACCTCTGAACGGCTAGCGGGGTAAGGTGGACATTCATCAAATGCCATGATCACATCCGCCCCCAATGTGTTTTGAATTTGGATGGAACGCTCCGGTGTGAAGTGAATTATTTGTCCGTCATGGGGTGAGCGGAATGTCACCCCATCTTCAGTGATTTTACGCATTTCACTCAAACTGAAGACTTGAAACCCACCGGAATCGGTAAGCATCGGACCATCCCAGCCCATAAATTTATGCAACCCACCACCACCAGCCACAATCTCTTCCCCCGGTTGCAGGTGGAGGTGATAGGTGTTGGATAGTACCATTTGTGCGCCCGTATCGCGTAATTGGGCAGGAGTTATGGTTTTGACATTAGCCAGCGTCCCTACAGGCATAAACCTAGGAGTTTCCACCAGACCATGAGGAGTATAAAAAACGCCAGCACGTGCTTTAGTCTGGCTACAACAAGCTAGACAGTCGAAAGAAAATTGAGAATTCAAGGTAACAGTAAAGTTATTGTGCAGCCAGCCGCTAGCGGTCAGCAGTCATGTAATCATCACTAAATGACTATTGACTAATGACTATTGACTAACGACTATTGACAACCAATATTAGAACGGATAAGAGTTATCGTCGTCAATTTCCGCATCCCAGCGAGCCGAGAGAACCTGATCCATCATGGCTTCGATGGCAGAAACATTCAAGTGTCTTTCTCTGCGCTCCTGGAGGGGAGTTGTGAGCGGAATTAGCCGCAGACACCTGCCATCTTGAATCAAATCAAAGCAAGTTTCTTGCTCCGGGGATTGTTTTAGTTCTAAGTAATCGAAACTGTAAACATTTAAATACAGAGAATTGTTCGCGACCAGGGTGGAGCGTTGCGGGTTAGCAATCACTTCCAGCACGTCACCTTCACCCTGACTTTGTACCTTGCTTTCTTGGGTGTAGATGTAACGCACGCGACCTAAATCAGCCAGCAATCGACGCATATCGATTTTATTGACAATTATCCCAGTGTCAATAATGCAAGGAGCTGGTAAATTGGCGTCAGGTAGATGGTGACTCATAATTCAACAGCCTTGGACGGCAAAAAGGTTTAAAAAACATAGTGTAATGGGTCAATTTCATAGCTTGATAAATGTCTTACAAAAAGAAATATTTCGTTTTCGTAAGATTAACGCTTGATAACTCACCCTGATTTCTTGGTAGATGAGTAAGCAAAAACTGCCACTTATAAAATTGCCAATGGACGAGCTAACTGACAGAAGCTCGGATATAGCAGCTATTAGTTATCATCCAAAAGTGCAATCCCTGGAACAGAATTTACTTACCTAATGTGTTCTACCTGTCAATCTTATCTCAACTTTTCCCAACTGATCCGGGTAGTAATGGCAAAATTTTGAGAAAGGGGGCGCTTGGACTAATGACTAGTGACTAATGACTAATGACTAATTTTCAAAGCTGGTTGCAGCATCTTGTTTCAGATTTAGCTGCTTCAGTTCTATTTTATACGATTATCCCGCTGCCAGTGCAGGGAAATTTGGATTTTCGCCGCGTAGCTCGTCTGGTGCCGGTGGTAGGATTAATTATTGGTGGAATTTTAGGGCTATGGGATGCCGGGTTGAATTATCTGGGTGTACCTGTATTGACTCGTAGCGCCCTAATTGTGGCTGTTTGGATCGCAATTACTGGAGGATTGCATTTAGACGGGGTAATGGATACCGCTGATGGTTTAGCCGTAGGTGAACCGCAACGCCGGTTGGAGGTCATGAGAGATAGCGCTACGGGTGCATTTGGTGCAATGGCGGCGATCGCACTCCTACTGCTGAAAACAACTGCTCTGTGTGAAATAAATGCTGAGCGGTGGTTAATTTTGATGGCTGCTTGTGGCTGGGGACGCTGGGGACAACAGTTGGCAATTTGGCGCTATCCTTACCTCAAACCGAGTGGTAAAGGTGCATTTCACAAAGCCGTCATTTGTTCTTATCAAGATTTATTACCAGGACTCAGCTTGCTTTTAGCTTTAAGTGGGTTAGAAATACTCTTACACAAAGATAAGCTATTACTTGCTTTGGGGATGACACTAGCTGGAGGTGCGATCGCTTTTGCAACTGGTGCTTGGTTCAATCACAAACTCGGCGGACACACAGGTGATACCTACGGGGCCGTAGTCGAGTGGACGGAAGCACTGCTTTTGTGCGTCATGACAGCACTATCCTAGGGACTGGGTAATGGGGAATAGGTAATAGCTAATATTGCATGTCTGGATTTTAGATTCGCTAGGAATCCAAAATCCACGCATCCAAAATCTAAAATTTTTCCATTCCCTAATCCCTAATCACCCTTTTTCTGGGGACTTGCAACAGGTTGGGTACAGGCTTCGCAAGCTTTATCAGCAGGTAGCAGCCGCGTTACTCTCAGTTTAAACGGACCGACCCCAGTTTCGCCAAAGGAACGGACGCGGATGACGTATGTCCCTGGTTGGTTGATGCGGGTAAATAGTAGGGAATTTGTGCTACCGTCGGGGCCGTCATCATTTTCCGCTACGGTTGTGCCATTAGCTGCGAGTAAAGTGACGATACAGTCAAAGCTTTCGGAGGTGAGGTCAATTGCCAAACTATCGCCCTTATTCAATTTCAGCATATAATCACGAGCGAATCCCCCTTGACCTGTGGGAATGTCTTTTTCTGTGAGCGTATCGGAAACTTCATTACTCACAGGCAAAGCCATAGGGTTATAAAATTTACCTTGAGGCATCTGAGCAATGGCGGCTGTTGTAACTGTTCCAATGAAGAGCAAACTTGCAGGAATAATCATAACTTGCTTTAACACCGCCGCCCAACCCTTACTTATCATTTAGAGCCATATCTCCCCAAACAGCATTCCTCTCGCATTATAAATGGGGCATGGAGCATGGGTAATCAAAACTATTACCTATTCCCTCTTACAGTCGTTGCAACTGCTACTAAACCAGATACCGCAATTCTACTTTGACGCAATGTTTGCACCGCCGAGCGAGCCGTTGCACCAGTCGTGTAAATGTCATCTACCAATAATACTGGTGCATTGGGACGGCGACGAAAGTCTGTTCCTACACGAAAGGCTTCGGCTAGGTTTTTTTCTCGCTCAGCCGCAGATAAACCAAACTGTGCCGTTGTTGAGCGTACCCTTTCTAAACCATTAGCTTTATAAATGTTACCTGTGATTTCGCAAAAACTCTGAGCTATCAAAGCTGCTTGATTATAGCCACGCTCCTTTTGTTTACTGGAGTGTAGGGGAATGGGAACAACTACAAACTGTTTTGATGAGTGTTGGGAATTTAACCACGCTTCCCCTAACCAGTAACCCAAAGGACGAGCAATGTTGGGTTGGTTTTCGTATTTCATGGCGGCGATCGCTCGTTTGAGAGTACCACCATATGCTCCCCAAACAAATATTGGCAGAGGTGGTTGCCAAAGAAAATTGGGTTTAGACAAACAACAGCGTTGTACTTGTCTGGTACAGTCAAGGCAGAAGTCATAGGGAGTCGGACGCTGGCAAATACAGCAATTGGATTGAAAAAAGAGATTGAGAAAACCGTGAAAATATTTATTCCAGGTCAGCATTGGAATTATGAGTTATTTAAAGCACTTTGTAGTGCGGGGAAACCCCACCCCTACACAGTCATAATTCCCAACAGACGCTTCACGTAAACGCGATCGCACCGTTTTGTTTCGACACCCGTCGCTGGTAAATAACCACTGCTTTCATAGAGTTGGACTGCTTCTGTGAGAACGCTAGCAGTTTCTATCCAAATTTCCTGGAAACCACGACTTGCAATGGCTGATTCTAGTTTGTGTAGCAAATATCTCCCTAAACCCAATCCCCGGACGCTGGGTAAAAGATACATTTTGCGGATTTCTACCGCCTTTTCTCCCCGTCCGATGGGGTAGTATGCGCTAGTTCCCACCAGTTGGTGTTGACGTTCAATTACCCAAAACTCTCCCCCAGTCGCTAAATAGCATTCTTCCACTTGCAGCACATCTCTATCTGCACCATCTGGTTCCCACCCCAAACCATATTCTGCTAATACAGAATGGATGACTTCAGAAGCAGGGGTGCGATCATGCTCCAACCAGTCACGAATCAAAAAATCTTGGTAATAGTCATTGGTCATTGGTCATTAGTCATTAGTCATTAGTCATTAGTCATAGGTCTATTAGTTACTCCCTAATCCCAGCGTCCCCGTTAAGAGTTCCCCGTTAAGAGTTCCCTAACTATGAATTCGCGGTTCTGGGTGCAGAGTTGCCAGAATTTCACTTTCTACAATTGCTAATTCATCTAGACGTTGCAGGAAGATTTCCCTATCAAAGTAGGTATCAGCGAGTACCCAGTAAACGCCAAAATGTCGTGCTTCCGATGCCATCAAACTGCGATAAAACTTAGCTAATTCTGGTTCAGGACAGTGTGTCGCTAGTAACCCTAGTCTTTCGTGACTACGGGCTTCAATTAAACCGCTGACAAGTAAAGAATCCAAGAATCTCTGCGGTTCCTGGGGACGAATTTGTTTCTTTAACCCAGCACCGTAGGGAGGGGGTGCAAGGGGACGCATGGGGATGTTGAATCTATCCAGCCATTGATTGACTTGTTCAAAGTGTTCCAGTTCTTCGCGGGCGATTTTAGTTAGCTCTCGCACCATCTTAGCGTTGGAAGGGTAGCGAAATATTAAATTTAATGCCACCCCAGCGGCTTTGCGCTCGCACTGAGCATGGTCGAGCAAAATTGTATCTCTGTGAGTTATGGCTTGTTCTACCCAAGCGTCAGAGGTGGGTGTTTTCAGAGCGTTGATAGTAGGTAAGGTCGAGGACAGCACGGGTTTTGAGTAACGCAACTCCAGATTCTAGTGTAATTGTCCATTGTGCCATCAACTATTGTGACCTTTTTGGAGAGATTAATCCATATTTTCATCCGGGTTTTTTAAGTAAAAATACTGTTGATTTTGTAGTTTTTGTATTTTACGTGAATTTACTGTTTTTGAGGTTCTCCCATCTGAATTTAGTGTTATAAAAATAACTTAGCTTTTTTTATAGCACATTGTTATGACAGTCAATTTATTTGACGCAAATTTTTATCGCGCTGCAAATTCCGACCTAGCTGGATTTAATGATAGTCAAGCTTGGTCACACTTTCAGAACTATGGCTTGAATGAGGGACGCCTGTTTAACCCCTTAGTTGACCTGTCTGTGTATCGGTCTAGCAATAGTGATTTAGCTAACTTTAGTAACAGGCAGCTTTACGAGCATTTGTCTAACTATGGTGTAGCGGAGGGACGGTGTTTTTCAGACCTCACAGACCTGTCTTTTTATAGAACAAATAACGCTGACCTGGCTGGATTTAACAACGAACAGTTATTTTCCCATTTGCAATCCTATGGTGTAGCGGAGGGGCGGATATTTTCCCCCTATGCTGACCTGGGTTTCTATTTAAGTGCCAATAGAGACTTAGGACAAGCTTTTGGTAGCAACCGTCAGCAGGCTCTTTACCACTTAGTTACCTACGGTTTAAACGAAAACCGCAACTATTCCCAGTTTTTCAATCAGAGTTATTACGCTGCAGAAAATCCAGACTTAGTGACCGCAGGTTTGCGAGGGAGCCAGTTTTTACAGCACTTTGTGACTAATGGTCTTGCAGAAGGGCGGGATTTTTCTGAACACTTTGAGTTGGGCTACTATAACTTCGTCAATCTAGACTTGAATGCTGCTGGTTTGACGCTCCAGCAGCTGTACCAACATTTTCAGACCAATGGTCTAAATGAAGGGCGAGCATCTTCAGTGTTTTTTGATGTCTCCTATTATCTGACAAATAACCCAGATTTGAGAGCAGCTGGTTTAAATAATCGCCAAGCCTTTGACCACTTCTTGATTAATGGTATCAATGAGGGACGTTTGGGAAGTGATTTTAGCTTGTTAACTGGTAACGAAATTGCACCAGAGATAAATGTTGGCAACGGTAACATTACCATTAATGGTAACGTCACTATCAACGGTAGTTTGACAACAAGCGATCGCCCCAATCCGACACGCAGTGGTGCTTATTCAGACGACTATCGCTTGAGTGGATTCCAAGTCGGACAACAAATTCTCTTTAATCTAAATGCGGTAGCTAATAGATTTGATACTTATTTACAGATAGTCAATGCAGCTACAGGAGCAGTAGTTGATTACAATGACGATGCTAATGGCACCTTAAACTCCCAACTGCAATTTACCGCTCAAGCGGGAACAGAATACATTGTCCGCGTCACTAGTTACAATGCCAACTCCACTGGGGATTATACACTCACTGCCGCACCCCAAAGTACCTTAGCCGGTTCAATTTCCGGTAATCAAAGCCTCAGCGGTAGCTTAGTTTCTACAGATTTCGTCAACCCTTCCCGTTCTGGTACGTATCGCGATGATTATTCTTTGACAGGTGTCAGTGCTGGTCAACAGGTAAGAATTAACCTCGATTCCACAGCCTTTGATACCTACCTGCAATTGGTAAATGCGAATACGGGAGAAGTCCTGTCCTTCAATGATGACGCTAATGGTAGTTTGAACTCTGAGGTCAGCTTCACTGCTCAAGCAGCGATTAATTACATTGTGCGTGTTACTAGTTATCGTGGAAGTGCAACTGGGAACTATAGCTTAAGAACAGTAACCACAGGTGCAGCGATCGGTGCAAATCAAAGTATTTCTGGTTCCTTAGATAGCACTGACCCGACTAACCCCCTAAGAAATGGCACCTATCGGGATGATTATCGTTTGACGGGAGCGACTGCTGGTCAACAAATTCGCATCAATTTAAATTCTTCTAATTTTGACACTTACCTACAACTGGTAAATGAAGCTAACGGACAGGTAATTAGCTTTAACGATGATGCTAATGGTTCGCTTAACTCGGAGTTGAGTTTCTCCGTGCAGTCGGGTGTAAATTACATTGTTCGAGTTACCAGCTATGGCAGTAATTCCACTGGTGCTTACAGCCTCTCAACATCAGCAGCATCTGGTGGAGATTGGATATCAACCAACATCACCGATGCTGGACTGCAAACAATTATTCGTAACCGCTCTGCAGATGGAATATTAGACCGCAATGATATGCTGGCAATTTTCCGGGATGGTGGATTAACAGATGGCGGTATAATTGACGCTGCGGAACAAACTAGTTTAAGAACCCTAGTAACCAATGGGTCGCGTTTCCGGGTCCCAGACTACGTGCAATTCCTCTCCCAACGGGTGACAGATAGTATTTTTACAAATATGTCTGTTAGCCAATTTGACTCTAGTTTGGTCGGTCGTTGGTTCTTGGGAACAGTCGCTCCTACCCCCCAATTCAACAGCACTACTCTCACCTACGTCCAAGTTCAAGGCAACCTTTACGGTAGCTCTGGTAGACCTGTAATTGGCGATATTGACCAAAGAAGATTTGGTGATTGTGCTTTCTTAGCAGCATTGGGTGCAACCTTTGCACCCCAATCCAGTGATGCGGGAAACCAACGCAGTGCTGTGATTGAAAGCATGATTATTGATAATGGAGATAACACCTACACAGTCCGCTTCTATGACGGTAGCACTCCTCAATGGGTGAGTGTTGACCGTCGTGTACCATTTGGTAACGGTTCATGGTATGGTGCTGCTGCTAATGGTAGTACTGACCCCAATAACTCCAATAATGTGCTGTGGGCACCGTTAGTAGAGCGTGCTTATGCTCAATGGCGGGAATGGCGAGAAGGTCAGCCCGGTTATAATCTGATTGGGAATGGGGACAATCTCGTCCGTCCACTGCAATTTGTCACAGGACGTACAGCTACCAACTACTCTACAAGCAGTATTACTTTCGCTACTATCCAAACCGCCCTTAGTAGTGGTCGAGCCGTAGAGACGGGTAGACTAGGCGCTAACAGTACATATATTGTTGGGGGACATGCTTACAGTGTCACCAATGCTTACGTCAGTAATGGTCAGCAGCGAATCACTGTGCGTAATCCTTGGGGTAGAGATGGTCTGACTCCCAGTGGTGATGCTAATGATGGATTTATTGATATGTCCTTCAGTGAATTTGTCAGCAACTTCAATTATGGTGTCGCTATTGCATAAATCAGGGAATTGTAGATTTTGGATTGTTCGTAGTAAGCGCTGTCTTCGCTAAAGTGCTTACTACAAACATTGCATTTGCTTTGATAGGTTGATTACCATAATTTTTGAGGTAACTTGGGATGCATGAGATTTTCTTCATAGTTTCATCTTTGATGACAAAAGTTGATGGTTTTTTGCCTTTATCTGCTGTAAAGTCTAATCAGGCTGTAGGTAAAGTTTTGATAGCACAAAATAAGCAAAAAGTTCCTTTTCATGTAATCGTGAATTTTCTAGAAGCATATGAAGATAAGGTTCCGCCACCAGGAGCTACTAAAAATCATCCCGTGGGTAATACTGTAGTGCGATTGAAAATTGAAAATTTAACGGAGAAACCTGTTAATTTTGATATTAAAAAAATCGATATTGTCGAAATAAAACCAGACAAGCAGCGTGAAACTGCTCAGCGACGAGTTGTCTTGACACAAGCTACGAAACCATTATCCCTGGGAGGTAGACAAATTATTGAGCAAGGGTTTCGCTTGACAAATCGTCAAGGATTTAGGGGAGCGAAAAAATTGAAAGCAGTTGTTACCTATAAATTTAGTGGCAAAACTTATATCACGGAATCTGGGGTGATTGAGGTGAGATAGACGACAAATTATCCTATACTTCATATTTAGCAGGAAAAGTTGGCTGATATCAAAAGGGTTTGCTAGGATAGGGCTGTTTTGTCTGCCCTCAATATCCTCCCAAAGATAAACTGCAATTAGGATTAACCCATGAAAGTAGCAGTATTCAGTAGCAAATCCTATGACCGCCAGTTTCTGAACATTGCCAATAGTAATTACGGTCATGAATTAGTATTTTTTGAAACTCGTCTGACTTCCGACACTGCAACCTTAGCTGCTGGATTTCCAGCGGTTTGTGCTTTTATTAACGACCAATTAGATGCAACTACACTAGGAATCATAGCTGAGGGAGGCACGAAAGTGATTGCTTTGCGCTCAGCCGGATTTAATAATGTAGATTTAGCAGTAGCTACTGAGTTAGGGATGACCATTGTCCGGGTTCCTGCTTATTCCCCTTACGCGGTTGCGGAACATGCGGTAGCTTTGATTTTAATGCTCAATCGCAAGCTCCATCGTGCCTACAACCGGGTACGGGATGATAATTTCTCCCTAGAGGGATTGCTGGGTTTTGATTTGCACGGCTCCACCGTAGGTGTTGTGGGGACTGGTAAAATAGGTCAGTGTTTCGCACAGATTATGAAAGGGTTTGGTTGTCATTTACTGGCATACGATGTTCACCAAAACCCCGCTTGTCTGGAAATGGGTGTGAAATATGTGGATTTACCAGAGTTACTGTCCGCTTCTGATATTGTCTCGCTCCACTGTCCGCTGATTCATGAAACTTATCACCTGATTAACGCCGATACCCTGCAATATTTGAAGCCAGGAGCAATGTTAATTAATACCAGTCGCGGTGGGTTGATTGATACTCCAGCGGTGATTAATGCGATTAAATCGGGGAAAGTTGGTTATCTTGGTATTGATGTTTACGAGCAAGAAGCAGACCTGTTTTTTGAGGATTTGTCCGATACCATTATTCAGGATGATGTGTTTCAACTATTGCAATCTTTCTCGAATGTGGTGATTACCTCCCACCAGGCATTTTTCACTCGAAATGCTCTTAGTAATATTGCGGATACAACGCTATCTAATATTACTTATATTGCTGAGGGTCGTCCCTGTGCAAATCAGGTGACATTCGAGCAAGTAGAACAGGTATTACACTCGAAGGGCTAAGATAATCAGGGTTGTATAATCCAGGGATGAATCTTGTTGTAGAGTGATACCATTTCACCAAATTCGCGATCCATCAAAATCTATGTAGGGGTAGGTATTGCCTGACCCCTAACCACCCGTTGGTATCATGATATAAGTGAAACGGTATTAGATGCTGTTTATTATCCACATTTTCACGTGAATCCAACCACAGCAAGAAATGTTTTATTTCATGTGGAAAACATCACTAAAGTGTATCACATGGGAGAGGTGGAAGTTCAGGCGTTGCGGGGAGTTGACCTCGACCTCTATGAAGGGGAATTTATGGTACTTTTGGGAGCGTCGGGTAGTGGTAAATCAACTTTGTTGAATATTCTCGGCGGACTTGATGTACCTACGAGCGGTCATGTGTATTTTCGGGGACGGGAGTTGACAAACGCTAGTGAAGCAGAATTAACTAAGTTTCGTCGTCATTGTGTAGGGTTCATTTTTCAGTTTTATAACTTGATTCCCAGCCTCACAGCTAAGGAAAATGTTGCTCTGGTAACGGAAATAGCACGTCAGCCGATGCGTCCTGCAGCCGCTTTGGAATTAGTAGGACTAGGCGATCGCATCGACCATTTTCCAGCGCAGATGTCGGGAGGAGAACAACAACGCTTAGCGATTGCGCGAGCTATTGCTAAACGTCCGGAGGTGTTACTGTGTGATGAACCTACGGGGGCGTTAGATTTCCGGACTGGTAAGATAGTCCTAGAAGCACTGTGTGAGGTAAACCGGGAAATGGGAACAACGACGGCGGTGATTACCCACAATGCCGGGATTGCAGCAATGGCTGACCGTGTAATTACGATGCGGAGTGGTGAAATTACGAACCTGCAAGTTAATCAAACAAAGGTGGAGCCTGGGGAGTTGGAGTGGTAGAAGTTTGAATCACAACTTTCTCAAATTTCTCCCTTAATCTCAAAATCAGGGAGTTAAAGGAAGCTATGCAAGCTCTGGACAAAAAACTTATCCGTGACTTGAAGCGCTTACGGGGTCAAATTATTGCTATAGCGCTAGTGGTAGCCTGCGGTATCGCTAGCTTTGTCTCGATGCTGAGTGCTTATGAATCTCTCAAACTCACCCAGGCTACTTATTATCAGGAATACCATTTTGCTCAAGTCTTCGCCCAACTCAAACGGGCACCGGAATCTCTAAAAACCCGGATTGAAACTATTCCGGGAGTGGCACAGGTACAAACAAGGGTGGTAGCAGATGTTAGTCTCGACATTCCTGGACGCTCCGAACCAGCTACAGGTCGGTTAGTTTCCATCCCAGAGCAGCGGATGACCATTCTCAACGACCTGTTTATCCGTCGGGGTCGCTATATTCAACCGGGACGGAGTGATGAGGTATTAATTAGTGAAAATTTTGCACAAGCCCATAATCTAAATTTAGGTGACAGCATCGGTGCAGTTATCAACGGACGTTGGCAAAAGTTACGAATTGTCGGTATAGCTCTGTCGCCAGAATATGTTTACGCTATCCAAGGGACGGGAGATTTATTTCCGGATAACAAACGTTTCGGGATTTTTTGGATGGGAAGGGAGGCTTTGGGAACTGCTTTTAATATGGATGGGGCTTTTAATGATCTGACATTGACGTTAATGCGAGGTGCCATTGAAGCAGATGTCATTTTTCGCCTTGATAAACTACTAGAAAACTATGGGGGATTTGGTGCCTATGGACGCAAAGACCAACTTTCTAACCGTTTTCTCTCGGAAGAGATTACCCAACTGCAAGGAACTGCAACTATAGTACCGTCAATTTTTCTGGGTATCGCTGCATTTTTGCTACACATCTTACTTTCGCGGATTCTTGCCACCCAACGCGACCAAATCGCCGTCCTGAAAGCTTTTGGTTATAGTAATTTGAGTATTGGCATCCATTACTTAAAATTTGTTCTGGCAATAGTATTTACCGGGGCATTCCTAGGTACAGCTTTGGGGTTGTGGTTTGGTGCAGCGGTGACTCAGAACTATACACAGTTTTTCAGTTTTCCGTTATTGCGTTATCAAGCAAGTATAGGTTTGATTTTCGGCGCAATTATCATCAGTGGTGGTGCGGCGATTATCGGTGCTTTCACGTCTGTGCAAAAGGCAGTTTCACTACCACCAGCCGAAGCCATGCGTCCAGAATCACCCGCTCATTTTCGCCCAACAATTATCGAACGTTGGGGATTTCAGTATTTGCTTTCCCCAGGGGGTCGGATGATACTGCGAAATTTGGAGCGCAAGCCAGTACAGGCTTCACTTTCTACCCTAGGAATTGCTCTGGCAGTGGCTATGTTGGTGGTTGGACGTTACTCTACTGATGCTATGGAGTATATGATTGATGTCCAGTACCGTAATGTCCAGCGCGAGGATGTGACGATAGTGTTTAACGAACCCCGTCCCCATCGGGTGCTAAACGATGTTACCCATTTACCAGGTGTGTTGCGGGCGGAAACATTCCGGACTGTACCCGCAAAGTTGCGTTTTGAACATCGCACCTACAAGATTGGACTGACAGGACTGGAAAGGGACGGCGAACTGCGGCGTTTGGTGGATAGAAATCTCCTCCGTGTCAATTTGCCACCGCAGGGGGTAGTACTGACAACCAAGCTGGCGGAAATTCTCGGTGTGACGCCGGGTGATGCGATCGCCGTGGAGGTTTTGGAAGGTGCTAGACCTAGCCGCACTGTTGCCGTTGCGGGTTTGGTGGATGAATTAATTGGGGTTGCTGCATACATGGATATCCAGGCATTAAATCAGTTGATGGGAGAGGGGGGAACTGTTTCCGGAGCTTATCTACTTGCAGACTCATTACAAATTGATCGACTCTACACCCTGCTAAAAAAGACACCAGCAGTTGCCGGAGTATCCATTCGCCAAATGGCGATTACTCGCTTTCAGGAAACCATTGCTGGTAGTCTCGGTATTTTCACGATGGTGATAGTTATCTTTGCCTGTGTAATTGCCTTCGGGGTGGTATACAATGCAGCCCGCATTTCCCTGTCGGAACGCAGCCGGGAACTGGCGACTTTGCGGGTGATTGGGTTTACCCAAGCTGAGATAGCGGTGATTCTGTTGGGAGAACAAGCTGTGTTGACTCTGACAGCAATACCTCTGGGATGGGTAATTGGGTTTGGTTTCTGTGCGTTGATGTCTTCTGCTTATGATTCTGAATTGTATCGCTTTCCGCTGGTTGTGACTAAAGCTAGTTATGGGTTTGCATTTATTTTTATTATGATCGCCGCAATTATTTCTGGGTTGATTGTGTGGCGTCAGTTGGTGAAATTAGATATGGTTGCGGTTCTCAAGACGCGGGAGTGAGATTGACCAGATGAATATCTTTGCAAATTATTTCTGATCTGACAAATTCACCATATTTTCTGAGTAACCTAGAGACACCGCCAGATGTATCGTTGGTGGATACAATTCTGCCGCTAGGGTGATTATGAAACTCTTACCCTTGCTAAAAAAACCAAGCGCACCCCAACCACTAGAGAAGACTACAAACAGGCGTAAGCGCTTGCCTAAAATCCCTCTCAAACCTATTGTTTATTCTACACTTGCCCTTGCAACCGTTGGTTTGGTATTTTGGGCATTTCGTCCCCAGCCAATTGCTGTAGACACTCTGTCCATCAGTCGTGGGGAACTGCTTTTCAGTGTAAACGCGGAAGGTAAAACCCGCGTGCGTGACCGTTTTATTGTCTCAGCACCTGTGGATGGTCGCTTGGCGCGAATCGAGTTGGATGAGGGTGATAAAGTTGAGCAAGGAACCATAGTTGCTCGTATTGACCCGCTTCCCCATACTGCCGCCGTTAAGGAAGCTTTAGGGAGATTAGCAGAATTGCGATCGCAACGCCAAGGAGTTGCAACCCAGCGACCAAAAGCAGCTGCTCTAGAACAAGCACGCCAACGTATTACAGCCGCCATACTATCCCAAAGTCAAGCCCAGACAAAGGTGATCCAAGCAGAAGCTGCACTGTCGTTAGCGCAGCAGGATAGACAACGCGCTCAAGAATTATATGCCGCTGGGGCAATTTCGCGCCAAGATAGAGAAGTAGCGCAATTAAATCAGACCACAAAAGCCAAGGAACTGGAAGCTGCCCGCTTAGCAGTAAAATATGCTACTTCAGAAGTAGAGATAGCACGGTCTGCCCTGACGGTGTTACAACAAGAACAAAAAGACCCAGACTACCTGCTACGGGTTTATGATGCTCGAATTGCTAGCACAGAGGCAGAATTAGCAAAATTAAGAGATGAAGCATCCCGTACTGATATCCGTTCTCCCGTTAGCGGACAGGTGTTACGGGTACAGCAGAAAAGCACCCAATTTGTGACATCAGGCACACCGATTCTGGAAATTGCTGATGTTTCTCGCTTGGAAATAGTGATTGATGTGCTTTCTAGTGATGCTACCAAAATTAAGCGTGGTGATGAAATACTCATTAATCAAGGAACTGATACTCAGCCAATTCAGGCGAAAGTTAAACGGATAGAACCTGCAGCATTTACCAAAGTTTCGGCTTTGGGAGTGGAAGAACAGCGCGTTAATATTATTGGTGAATTTGTTGACTCTTATCCAGCTTTCGGCGATGCTTATCGCCTAGACGTGCAAATTGTAGTTTGGAATGGCAAGAATGTCTTAAAAGTGCCACTAAATGCGCTGTTTCGCTGTGGTAAATCTTGGTGTACCTTTATTGTTAAAGATGGTATAGCTAAACGACGCCAAGTTGAAGTCGGACACCGCAGTGATTTTGAAGCCGAAGTTCATCAAGGACTCCAAGCAGGAGAAATTGTGATTCTTCATCCCACTGAGCAAATTGATGATGGTAAGTATGTAAGTTCTCGAATTTAGTGACAGTGGGTGAAGAAAAAGGAGTAACCAGGGAAAACCGTAGTTTACTTTGTCACCTCAATACCCGCAGCGGTAGGTAAGGATTGAAGTCTCGACAACCCATCCCCAGACTGGTGTAACGCTCAAAATCCTCAATCTAAAATTAAAAACGGTATATGACGAAAGCTTCCGAATTAATTGAGTCAATCGAACGTCACAGAGCCGCAATAATTCGTAGTGACTTATCTCGTCCTGTACGATTAGCGATAGAATGCGGGATATTAACTAAAGACACTACGTTTTTTGACTACGGCTGTGGTTATGGTGGTGATGTTCAACGTGTCGGCTTGTTAGGTAATGTCAGCGTCGGTTGGGACCCTTATTATTTTCCCGAAACTGAACATACACCCGCTGATATTGTCAACTTGGGTTATGTCCTGAATGTGATTGAAGACCCGTCAGAACGCAGCCAATCCCTCTACAAAGCCTGGGAATTGACGCAAAAGGTGTTAATTGTTTCCGCGCAAGTGTTGATTCGCGACCGGGGGAACAATCAACTGGCTTACGCTGATGGTATTGTAACCCGCCGCAATACATTTCAGAAATATTACGAACAGGAAGAACTTAAAAAATACATTAATTTAGTCTTAAATGTAGATGCGATTCCAGTGGCACTGGGAATTTATTTTGTCTTTCGGGATGAAACAGAAAAAGAGCATTTTAAAGCTTGGCGGTATTTTTCTAGCACTTATACACCCCGCGTCCGTATTCCTTTCAAGCGGTTTGATGACTATCAGGAAACTCTGCAACCATTGATGGAATTTTATACCAAACGGGGAAGGTTGCCCGTAAAAGGGGAGTTAGAAAACGAAGAGGAATTGTTAATCGAATTTGGGACTTTTAAACGCGCTTTTCAAGTAATTTTACAAGCAACAGATGAAGCAGAATGGGATGCGATCGCTTACCGTCGGAGTTTGGATATCACAGTGTATCTTGCCTTAAGTAACTTTAACGAACGGCGCAGCATCTACACCATACCACAACAGATGCGTCTCGACATCAAAGCCTTTTTTGGTAGCTATCAGGAAGCTTGCGAAATCGCTGATGAAAAGCTGTTTAGTTTGGGGAAACCAGGGGTGAGAGCAAAAGCTTGTCAGCAAAGCAAGATTGGTAAACACACCCCTAGCGCTTTATATGTGCATGTAGATGCATTACAAGCACTCGACCCCTTGCTACGGATTTATGAAGGTTGCGCTAGTCGCACTTTTGGCGGTATGGATGGCGCAACTTTAGTCAAATTTGCTCTCTCACAACCGCAGATTTCTTACCTGTTTTACCCAGAATTTGATACTGACCCCCATCCAGCATTGCATACGAGTATGATTATTGACTTGCAAACACTGGAGGTGAAATACCGCGAATACGACAGCATGGAGAACCCACCGATTCTGCATCGCAAGGAAACTTTTGTTACTCCAGATTATCCCCTGTATAAAACCTTCGCCAGCCTCACTCAACAGGAAGAGGAATTAGGATTGTTACAAGATAAACAAACCATTGGGCACCGTGTAGGTTGGGAAAAGTGTCTTGCAGAACATAAGGTGGAAATTCGCGAACATCAGGTTTATCGGTTAGGGAATGAGTATAAGGAAGAGGGAAATGGGTAATGGGGGGAGAATAATTTGTATCATGATTTTCGTGACATGGTTGGAGAGGTGTCGAGAAGTTTTTGGCGCCGATAGCTTCGCGCTCTGCATAGTTGAAATTCTCTGAGAATATCTATTTGAATAATTAAGAAAACGATGTACTTAATGTGATTGGGAAACGCTATATACATGGCTAAACAATTAGAATTACCATTGGGAGAAATGCTCTCCCCAGTGTCATCACCTCTCGACAGTTCCTCAACCTTCATAGACAACATGAAATTACCAGTTCATCTTTTTAGGTGTGATTTTAGCAGGTGTGTTTACTAAAGGTGCGCTCCACCAATTAGATTCAAAAGGGTTTAAAATCCTTTATCTTGAGTATGATAATATAATCCAACCATTTGCATCTGTCGGTATTGATGCATCTTTTGGAGAAAAAACGCCAGAAGAGGAGTTTGAACAGAAAATTGCTCAGTGGAATGAACTATCAATTGAAAATATTGGCGATACTAAAAATCAACTACTCAGTAAGGAAAAAAACCAGATTGATAAATTTATCAAAAGTTTAGAGCAGTCATTTTCCAGAAGAATTCAGGGTGTAAATGTAATTGTCTTACATGGACTGTCACAACAAATTGCCACTATTGAGAAGGCTATGGAATATATTCATAACTATCCTGATAATCAACCTACGTCCGCACCAGCATTGAAGTATGAAATAGACATTCGTTATAACAATGGTGACTTAATCCACGCTATCTTTCAAAGTAAATCTGAAGCAATCAAGTTTTTGAGAACATTTGCATAATTTAGTTGGAAGTAGCGATCGCACTCCCTGAATAAACGCAAGTAAAACAAAAATGAACCTTAAATTCGCTTGATATTCCTATGTAGATTCAAATGACTTCTAAGGAACGGTTTGTATTTGGTGGTAGATTGATGGAGCGGTTACGGGAAGAAAGAGCTATTCGATGTTCATGCCATCTTATACCAAACAAAACAGCTAAAGAAAGCATATATCCAGGTTCTTCTGTTTGCACAAACATAAACCCAAATAAAAATACGGTGAGCATCAGCAATTTAGATATTCTATCCAAACAAACTCGACTCCATAAAACAAAGTTCAGGTACAGATAACCACCTATTCCCAATAATCCAATATCTCCCCACATACCTACCCAACCATAAAAAGGAGAAAAGAAAGTAGAGTTCATAAACAACCAACTTGCTAATCCTACCTCCCACGTTTTAGCGCTTACTGGATGAATTGTCGCTCCTAAAGGACCTAGTAAAAACCAATAGTCCTTGAGTAACCAGCCTCCTAAGCGACCAACAGTATGACCAGGACCTAATCCAAATAACCAATGTAATGGTGATTTGTAATAAGGAAGAATAATCCGAATTGCTGCTGTTTTCACGTCAAAAGCTTCTCCCCCAGGGGCAAAAATCTCTAGTCTATCTCCCCACATTTTAAATGCATGGAAAGCTTCTACATTATTCATGCACCACCAGAATATTACTCCTGTTAATACCAGAAGTATTAATGAAGTCAAGAGTTTAATAATATTTTTTACTTCCGTTAGGATTAACAGGAACCAAGCTCCAAAAAATCCTATAATCATCTGCTTAGAATCAGAAATTACTATCTGATATATAGCAGCCACTAGGGCTAAGCTTCTCAACCACAGAGGAGCTTTTTTAGAATTTATAAAATAGTCAACAGCAACACTTAAGGTCACAGTAGCAGATACGGAATTACCTGCTCCTGACCAGAAGAAAACTCCTTGTACACCATCAGCCGGTGCTTGAGTTAAATGAGAAATATTAAGTATACCGCTATTTATCAATAAAGATTGCAGGACGGCTAATAAAAAATTAATTATGCAAAACCATAAAAACCATTTTTTGAATTCTTCTAAGTTTTCTCTACCAATAGGTGTACAAACTATAGCTAACACTAATATATAAGGTTCGCCATACAGGAAATATTCTAGAAGAACATTAATTACGCCAGCATTATTAAATAATGCGCTTGCCGTTATAACGGCAAGAAAAAGTAGCAGTCCAAACAAAAATTCCCAGGATATAGCAATTTGAGTTCGATTCTTACTCCGGTTTGTGAATAAGGCAATTATTAAAGCAAGTGGAACTATTCCAAAATGCAAAAAATTAATGATAGGCGGTATGCCTAAAGTTTGAATAATTCGGGGAAAAAATGCAGTAGCAAAAGCTATCAATATAATGGCTGAGTTTTCAAAGTATTGTTTCTTTTTAGCAATCTTTTCTTGATAAACAGTCATATTTTTCACCCAATTAACGAAGAGTAAAGCTGAAGATACTGGATTCCAGCCTGGGATTTTGAGAAGCAATTACGAGCAGCAGTAGACTGGGGACGGGGTTGCTCTAAAACCTGAATCATAGCTTTTGATAGATTGGCTACAGCATTACCTTCTAGCTTAAAATAAGTACACTCAGAAAAGCCTACCTCTCTAAATATAGGAATATCAGAACAAATCGCTTTACAACCAAGATATAGTGCTTCCACTAGTGGAAAGCAAAAACCCTCCGTAGAGGAGGGAATTATAAACATCTCGCAATTTTCATATAGCCAGCGTAATTCCCCATCTTCTAATGATGACAATAACAGCACTTTATTTTGTAAACCCAGGGTAGAGATTTGCTTTTTTAGATTTTCAGTTTCGGGTCCAGAACTACCAACAATAATTAATTTTGTTGCAGGTTTTAGGTCGCCGCTTTGTAAAATTTCAGCAAAGGCTTGAATTAATAAATCTAAATTTTTATTCTGGCGATGTTGAGCAACAGTTATCAGAAATGGGAACCGAGTATTCCTGTGACTATTTAATATCTTAGGAATCTGGGAAGCAATATTACTAAAATCCACATAATTGTAAATAACTTCAATTTTTATATGTTGTTTTAATTTGGGGAAATAAAACTTTAATTTTTCTAATGTCATTTTAGAGACACAAGCAAAACCATCGCCATTTTTCAGGCATTGCTTGAGAAATAATTGATTAAATATAACTTGAGGAAATCCAAAATTTTCTGGACATTCATAAGGATATAAGTCGTGAACAGTAGCAACAACAGGACAAGAAAATTTGGAACGAATAAACGGAAACGGAAAGGAGAGGTGAACAATATCAGGAGATAAACTATTAGCTAATTTAGGTAAGCCAAATAAATACCAAATATTTCTAGAGACTGAGCTATTTTTAATATCTACAGTAACTATACGGATTTTTTGATTATTCAGATTGAAAACTGTTTCAAAATAATCTTTTTGCCAGTAACCAATAATCAAAGTTACGTGACTAACATCAGGTGTACTAGCAAGACATTGAGCTAAATTAGCAGCATGTCTGCAAACACCAGTAGGTTTTAGCGGTCTATGGAGAACAGGAATTAGGACGTGCATATTAGAATAGGATATCGATTAGAGTAAGTACAGCCAGAAAAATATAATTACGTGAACAACTAATTACCAAACATATATTTGGCGACTAATTTATTTCTCATCAACATAGCAACAGCTAGCCAGGTTATCAAGAAACATGGTAGGGAAAATGTTAACTTAGAAATCACAGATACCTCTGTGAGAATACTGGGAAAAACTTTCCGGACAACTACTTCGAGGATTTGCATAAAAACCGGATGCATTAAATAAATCCCGAAGGAACATAATCCTAAATTGTCCACCAGTTGATTGGCTGTTAAATAATTGGATATATAGATACCAAATATCAGGATTAAATAACCAGATAAGACTTCATGCAAAGCATTAGGCATAAATGATGTACCCAACGCAGAAACTAAACCAAATAAACCTAAAGCGGCTATACCAAAACTATTATTTTTAACAATTGACTCCTTTTGGGATGTAATTTTAGTTAATAGCATCGCCCAGAGCATATATGGTAAACACCTAATAATCCAGGCAATATTTACCAAAATGATTCTCAATAATGGATTATTATTTCCCTGGGGAGCTATTAGTTTCACTAAACTTTCAAAAGCAATATTTGGTCCTAAATGAAATGTATTCCCAGTGCTGAAAAGTAGTTCATATAAACCAATAGATAGAATAGATAAAATAGCTAAAGTACTAATTCCAATGTTTCGTTTTGCCAAGGGGTCGCAAATAAGTATCAACCCCAGAGTTCCCGCCAATAACATTGGTAGGTAATAGAGTTGAATTGATGTAGCACCAAAGAAAAAAATCGCTAGTGGATCTTGGAATAGTTCCTGAAGTTTTTCTGGTTGTTTAGAAAGTAAAAACATGACGGCTTTTAAACATAAATAAATCCCCGCCCAAATTGCATAAGGTATCAATAGACGTTCAAATCTTTGCTTCCAAAACTTCCCTGAGAACCCAATGGGTAATTTAGGAACCATAAAGTAAAAAGATGCAGCTAAAAAAAACGGCACAGCAAAATTAAACCATGAGTTTATTTGTGATGCCCAAAAGCCTAAAGGTGCCCAAGTTTTATCACCTGAGTGTAACAATACAACTGCATAAGCCGCTAATGCTCGACATACATCAATCCCAAATAATCGCTGTTTTTTCATAAAATAATAACTGACAATTAGTGATTACTAGGAAAATTAGAAGTTTGTAGGGTGGGCACTGCCTACATTACACTCAAATCCTTATTTTTATGTTGTGCAACAGTTCCCACCCTACGGTTATTGAAAATGGTGTTGTCCGTTAAGAGAAACAGACAATGATTATATTTAACTAGTGCAGTTTATCTTTAAGCAAATTTAGGCTTAAAGATAAAGTTGCAAATATAGCTTTTGCCCAAGGAAGACAGACCAGAATAATTACTTCTGTCTTGGTGTGTTTGCACAGAAAATTCATCTAAGCTCTTGAGCTTGCCATCCATGAAGAAGAATCCTTCATAGCCTAAAGCCTTAATCTTAGAAAAGATTTCCGAGATATTCTTGTCCTGATGATGTCTTTGCTCAATTTCAATCAAAAGAGTGGGTTTTTGCTGCCGTAATAAATTCATAGCTCCATCAATGACTAGTTCTTCATGTCCTTCAACATCAATTTTGATGAAGCCAACATTAGTGTGACCTTGGTCATCTAATCGTTTGATAGGAACATCAAATTTAGACACTGCGGCGTCATTTTGATCTTTTACAGCCACAGGAGTAGCTACAGCAGAATTATCTGCTCCAGCGCTCACTACTGCGGGTATTTGTTGTTCCAAAGAACCTAACTGGTCGTAGGCAAAATTATCAATAATGGGTATGGATAGAGTTGCTTGTCCTTCTTTATCGGATAAACCAACAGCATAGACAGTGACATTAGAGCAACCTGAATTAGTAATAAACTTTGCCAATTCTGGATTGGGTTCGTAGGAAAATACCTGACGAGATAGTCGAGATAAACAATAGGTGTATACACCCTTATTAGCACCGACATCGATACTATTTCTGTTTGGATCAACCAGGGATTTGAGAATTTTTAATTCTGGTTCTCCGTTGCGAGAATGCATCAAAGACATTAACCGGACAACTATAGAAGCAGGTAGAATTTGTCTGAGAATTTGTTTGCCTAGCATCATAGTACATACATCCTTATTATTTACTAATGGCTTCTTGATAGATTTGACCTAAGAGTTCACCTTTGGCTTGCCAAGTATGATATTTATGCACCAATTTATTTCCGGCTTGTCCCATGCTTACCCGGAGTTCTGGATCACCAGCTAAGCGAATCATTGCTTTTGCTAAATCACTGACTGCTTGATCAGGATGCTCAGCCGCAATTCTAAAGCCAGCATCATCAGTGATTTGCACACTCGGTCCGCCTAAATTTAGACAGATAACTGGACAACCAGCAGCCATTGCTTCTAAACAGACCGTGGGTGAGAAATCATGTAAACTAGGGTGAACCAGGACATGACATTGTCCGATCGCTTTCAAAGTTTCCGTCCGGGGTATAGCCCCAAAAAACTGAACTTTCTCAGCAATTCCCAATTCTTTAGCTAAATTTTCCAAGCGATCGCGCTCTGGACCATTACCAATCACCCAGTATTCGCTGTTGTCAATTTTTGCTTCCGCAAAAGCACGGATACCGAGGTGAAATCCTTTCCAATGCAACAACCTTCCGATACTCGCAAATCTTACCGGAGTATCTGTGGGTTTATGAATCAGCTTTTCTAACTCAGCCAGTTCTTGTTCATTAATCCCTGTTTGTCCAGGGATTTTATCAACCTGTGTTGCACCCAGGGAACTCAGACGCGCATAGGTATCGGAACTCACTACTAACGCTGTAGCACTCCGCTGAGCCGTCAGACGCACAAACGGGTCGTTTCCACCCACCCAGCAAGCGGTGCTTCTCAGGGTTTCATAAAGCTTAGCACGGGGACTAAAATCTTGCCAGAAAGGCGCCGGTGCAGATTCACCACCCCCAACAGGTCCCCAAACAAAGGGTACTGGTAGTAAAGATAGGAAGCTGGGGCACCAAAAGCTACCAAAGGTCACATGGTGTATCAGGTCAAAACCAATTTCCCGATGCAAGCGTTTAGCGACAAAATAGGCTTGAACTTGCCAGAGATAATAGTGAATTTGCATCGCTCCTGACTGTCCCAACCGCCAGGCACCGCCGCCAATTGGTAAGGTAAAATACACAAAGTGCAAATTAGGAATGGGATTGCGAGCTAATTCCGCTTCAATAGCCTCCCGGCTCTCGTCAGGTCGAGTTAATACCCAAACTTCGTGATTTTTAGCAGCTTCTCGGACGACATTCCAGCCTACACTAGGCTCGGAACCCTTATTGGGTTCGCACGAGTAAGCAGACATAAGAATTTTCATAGTTAGACTGCCTCAAGTTAAAATTAATTTCTGCAAAAATTTGCTACACCCCAGTGTTAGCTAGTTGCGAAGTAGCTGTTTTATCTAGCAATTTTTCATAGACTTGAGCGATTTTCTCGGCTGTATTGTCCCAGGTATATGGCTTTACTCTCACCAGTCCTCTTTTCACCAATTCTTGATAGTAAATAGGGTCTTGGTGGAGCAGACAAACCCCATCAGCTATGGATTCTGGGTCTTTAGGGTCTACTAAAACCCCCGCATCACCCGCAACTTCCGGCATAGCAGAAGTATTCGATGTCACAACAGGAGTACCGCAAGCCATTGCCTCTAAAATTGTCATCCCAAATCCTTCCCCAACAGAAGGTGTTAACAGGATATCAGCAGTACCGTAGATTTGAATCAAGGTAGATTTGTCTGGCTTACCTATGTAGCTAATATGCTGGTGTAAACCGTGGGATGCAATGAAGTGCTTTTGTTCACTGCTAAATTCTGCACCGGCTTTTAGGAAATGCAGCGGAAATCCCCTTTCTACCAAAATTTTTACAGCTTTGAGAATGTTGTCAGTATTTTTCCGGGGATGAATTGAACCGACCGTCAACAAACAAATTTTGTCTGGAGAAATGCCATATTTTTGGCGAATCGCCGCCTTTTCTGTGAGAGAGGCTGGTCGAAATGAGGTATCAACAGCGTTAGGAGCGACGGTAATCCGTGCTGGCTCAATACCCAATAATTCAGTGGTATCTTTGGCTGTGGCTGCCGACACGGAAATAATATGGTCAGCATATTTCATTCCTTTGACGGAATGTTCCCAAGCACCAGAACTGACTATGGGTAGTTTAACTGAATTTTGGACATTATCGCGGTAGTAAAAGTTAATTAAGTCATGACAGGTAACAACCACCGGAACCTGTTTCTGTTTCTTCTTCAAGTGATAAACAAGATGTCCTTCACAGGGTTCAATGATGTGAAAGATATCTGCTTTTTGCTGAGCTATCATCCTGGGGAAGTGCCAGAAACGCTCGTAGTATTTCCAGATTCGTACAGACAAGGAGCTACTGCTTCTGTCAATGGCTGCTGGTTTGATAGCAATAATCTCCCAATCGGGTCGCACAGCTTTTAAACCAGCCACAACACCTATTGTATGGACATCGATGCTCGGTTCTGGCATTGTACCCGCGATAACTACACGCATTCCTATTCCCTCACACTGACAACATCATCTAAACCAACCGCAATCGGGTTTTGGCTGGGTTTGTGGGTGACCAATTTTTGCCACAAGCCAATTAATCGTTCTGCAATCCGTTCGTGGCTGTAATTTTGATACACTCGGTTAATACCGTAGTGACCCGCTTCTTCCCGCCACTCTGGAGAGCGAATCATCCGCGCTAAAATTGCTGCTAACCCAGTCGCATCGTCTTCCGGGAAGACTAAATCTTCTGTGCCAATCACTTCTGGAATCGCACCCGAACTGGAACCAATTACGGGTACACCCATTGACATGGCTTCAATTAGCACATGACCAAACTGCTCTTTCCAAGTAGCGGCAGCTCGTGAGGGTAGAACCAGGACATCAAAGTTAGCAATTTCCGTAGGGGCTTTGTCGTGGGAGACACCGCCCCGCCAAAGGATTAAATCTTCAATCTGCTGTACCTGTGCTTCTTTTCTCAGGTCTTGTTCACCAGGACCAGAACCACAGAGTACAATTTGACACTTTAAGCCTTGTTCTTTTAGTAGCCGAGCGGCGGTAAATATAATGTCGATACCCTTTTCCGGTACTAACCGCCCTAAGAAACCAATCCGCAATGTATCAGTTTTCTCAGTAGCGGAACGCAGACTTGGGGAAAATAAATGGGTATCAACTCCCAGTTGAGGCATGACTTCTAATAAGCCGGTATAACCCCATTTCCGCATTAATTCTGCCCCATCTCGATTACCAGGAAGAATCAGCTTGGCTGTACCGAGGACAAATTGACGTACCCAGTGACGCGGTAGTGGTAAGCGACGCTCCATGTTTTCCCAACCAAATATGACCAGGGGTTTACCTGTAATTCGGCTCCAAATGGCTAGTTGTAATGCACATAGGGAGAATACTTCTTCCTCTACTTGCACTATGTCTGGTTGAAAGTCTTTGAGTACCTCCAGTAGTTTCCCTGGAGTGTATATATGGGCGCCGACTTGACCGGAAAACAGCACGGGGGCTGGATAAACTTTTATACTGTTGGCGTAACTTGTCTGTAGGGGCATGGGGCGATTCCACTCCTTAGCTTTCCAGTTGCTGGGAGCGAGTAAAGCTACTTCCACTTTCCCAGTTTGAGCGATCGCCTCTAGCTTTCCTTGATTGACAACAGTTACATAGGCATGACTAATAAATAGTACCCGCAGTTTTGCATTGCTCATTATTCCTTGTCTCCTTCATCAAACCAATGAACTATAACAATCCCTGGTTATGATTGAAATTTTGTTACCAGATTGGGAGTAGAAAATATACTTACTCCCAGTCGGAGGTATGGTTCACACATTACTGGAGAGTGCGGTCGAACCCACGGGTGCCTTCCGGGTTACGGGTAATTTTTTAGCTTCGACAATCACAGCGTCAATCGTGCGGTCAGCCATTTCGATACCCTCAATATTGACAATTTCACTGTCAAAACCTTCTTTACTAACCGCTTCAAAGCCAATTTCTGACATGATTCTTACTAAGGCTGGAGTATCATACATACACTTGTGGGGAAAGCGAATAAATGGTGATAGTTTCTGCTTCCAAAATCCGTCTTCCGGAGCTTCGTAACCCACATAAAGTTCATCCAGCAGTCGGTCAGCGGGAATTTCACCTTGGATGTATTTATCTACATATGCTCTTAAATCTGGAACCACAATGCGAACAATACCGTTGGGTTTCAAAATCCGATAGCATTCACTCAAGAAATGCAGTCCTTGAGTTTTGGAGAGATGCTCTAGAGTATGAGAACTATAAATTACATCGACAGTATTATCTGCCCAAGGAAACTTCTTAGTCAAGTCGTAGAGATAAATATTTTCTGGCCAGTCAAAGTTGATAATTTTCAACTTTTTATTAATGAAAGAAATCACTGGTAATTGAGCTATCCAAGCTCCTAGAGCGTAATCTACATTTGTCCAGTCTTTGGGAGTTTGGTCACCACAACCGAGATTTAGTTTCAACATTTGTCTAGATTCCTTTTTAGAGTAATAAAAGTCAACGAATAATTGCCAAACATCAGAGGTCTAAAAAAACTGTGGTGAGACAGCTAGACCGTTACAATTTCCGGAACTGAAAAAAATAGATAACTAGGCGAGTCGCATTCGCTAAAACATTCCCAAATGCTGACCCCAATGCACCCATACTTATAGTTAAAGGTATGCCGACTAACAGACCAGAACCGACACTACCAACCTGAGCTACAAAAGCTAACTTACTCTTTTCTAAAGCCGCTATGATAGCTGAGACAATTTGGGAAATGTATAGTAATAAATATGATACTACTAAAACACGCAAAACGGTATCTAATTCTAAATAAGCTGATGTTTTTCCATAGAGTAACTCCAAAATATTTCGGGGAAATAAAATCAAGACGCCATAGAAGGGAAATAAAAGAATTCCATATTGGAATCCATATTTGATAGCTATTTTCTGAACTCGTTTCATCCCACCTTCAACATTGGCTTTGGCTAATGCAGGGACACTCAGATTAACCAAACTAAATAAGATAGGGTGACTTACTCCCAAGATATTCATTACTGATTGCACCGAAGCTGTTTCTTTAGTACCGTAAAATATTGCCAAAATCCAGGGAGTAACTTGAAGGGTAGCAATGTTAGCTAAAGTGCTAAGTAAATACCATTTACCCAGGTTCCAGGCAGTTTTTGCATAATTCCATAAATCTTTTACTTTTGGAGCCATAATCAACAGTGGAAGTTGCATAGCTTGGACTGCTCCTGCTATTGCTGAAGTCAGTGCTAGAGCTAAGAATGTAGTCTGAATTGAAAGCCATCCTGTTTGTGCAAACAACCAAATTATTCCAGCTTGACCAAGATAGCTTAAGCCATCTCCCCAGAGAGCTTCAAAGTGTCGCAGGTGTGACATCAAAGCTCGACGAATAGTTTCTTGAATTTGCCAAAAAAACAGATAACAAAAAGCTGCTGGAGCCGTGTCTAATTTACCTGCTGCTGCAAATACCGCCCCCGCAACCACAATGCTAGAGCATAGAGATAACACCATAGTTAAGATTAAAGAATGGCTCGTCAGTAATCTTAATTCAGTCCGCTCTGCAACAGCCCCTTTTACTGAAATTGGGTAAACAATTAAAGCCGAATGAACTCCAAAAGTCAGGAAATTTAAAATTCCATAAATTAGGAGATATATTCCATAATCAGCTTGCGGTAGATAACGAGCCAGTAAAATATTTGTCAGAAAGCCACCTAAGCTCACAAATCCTTGGTCAGCCAAGCTCCAAATACCTTGCTTATGGCGGAGAGATGAAATGCGCTCTACCACTTTTATTCCTATGGTTCCTAGGAAGTAAATCACTTGATAATTATCCCTTCATACATATTAGTTTTTGGCTCTTATTTGTCCTCAAAATCTACTTTTTAGACAAATTCATCATGGTATTAGAAATATGTTCCAGTTTATATAAGATTATGAAAGAATTTGTACCTCCTTAAAAATTTAGTTAAAAGTATGGCAGCAGGAACAACAATAACCAGAGAAATTACATCATTTATCAAGTTATGTTTAGCCCAGATAGGTGTAAGTATTTTATCCATTACACCATTTAAGAAAATATGCAAACAATAAATTCCTAGGGAATACTTTGAAAGTATCTTAATAATCAATGGTGGCTTAGCTGAATACATTAACCCTGCTAATAATAAAGACCAACTACCAAAAAATAAGGAGAGTCGTGTGTAAGTTGGTAATTGATAGCCTCCCAGCCACATATCCTCTTGATTATAATACAAATATTGCCACTCTATACAAGCAAAAAATAAGTAAAACAATATCAGAATTAACAAGGATATAAGAAGTGAATTTTTATTATAATTTGGCTGCTGATTATAATGCTGAAATACCCAATAAGAAGAAAAGACACCAGGTAAAAAATTCAAAGGATTCCAATAAAGTATTAATGCTGGAGACTGCTGATATTTATATATGTAAGCAATTGGTAATAACAAAACAACGAGAGCGGAATTAATCAATAAAACATGGTTTATTTTTACTGGTTTTAAATATTTTTGTTGATTGATGATCTGCCAATTAATTTCAGCAATAATCAGCAAGATTATCAAGGTTATAAAAAAATAAAACAAGGAGTTACCACCAGATAAAATAAATTCAAAAATTGTTGATAAATCTGGAATTATAGAAAATTTAAACTGACTTTCTGGCAGGCGAACGAGAGAATATAAAAGCAC